>Ga0137362_10000763_pt1 | contig 18286 bp, 10 predicted proteins | sample MadtaG_2_FD_104801 | JGI IMG/M metagenome (GOLD analysis project Ga0137362, IMG submission 104801) | Vadose zone soil microbial communities from Angelo Coast Range Reserve, California, USA - Mad1_100_16 metaG | ecosystem: Environmental > Terrestrial > Soil > Vadose zone | place: USA: California... | reverse complement strand
GTGCCATTGGGTATCGGCAGTGCTGTATCCAGCGCAACCCGAACAATTGCCAAGCACGTTGGCGGCGCCGAGGAGAGGCTGCCCGGTGCTGTTGCTAATGGCGCCGGGATTGGGCGCGCTCGGGTCAAAGAAGACGATCTGGTCGGCCGGTTGGCCATTGACGGCCGTTGTGGTGAAAGGCCGTGCGATATCCCAGCGAAGGCCGACATCAACCGTCAGCTTGGGATTGATCTTAATGTTGTCCTGCACATAGGGTGCAATGTAAAAGTTCCGCAGCTTGGTCTCTAGTGCCAGATGGCGGAAGGCGGATTCCGGCGTTCCGAGCAGAAAGCTGGCAAACGAGCTTCCGGTATTGTTGAAGTTGACTCCGCCGCTGGTCGAATTGCTGCTGAAGTTGAAACTACCTCCGCAATCCTGGCATTCGTGGTCGTCCTGGTAGGAGCGGCGTATCTCAAAGCCGAAATTGATGGTGTGGCGGCCATGCGTCAAAAGCCAGTTATTGTCAAAGCTTAGGCCAAGCTTGCGATTGATGGAGAAGGTCTCGCCGTTGTTGTTTGGACCGAACGTAGTCGGCGCGAACGAATCTCCGCCGAAGTTAATCGTCGGAAGAACGCTGGCTTGCGCGGCGGCATTGAATCCGGAGGGCAAACTATTGGTGATGGCAGTGAACTCATTGTTAAGTTCGCCTAGCCAGCCAAAGCCAGCGGTCATCACCAGGTTGTTTGAAATCGCATTCGAGTACGTCAGGAAGAGACCCGTACCCGTCTGGGGCTGCGTCTGCGGGTTCCCGAGTACGTTCGAGAAGAGGCGGTCAAAGGTAATCTGGGTATGCTTCTCCCGATAAAACGTGCCGTGGAGCTTTTGCCGGTCGGTCAGATTGTGATCGATCGAGAATCCCCAAGCGGCTTGCGTGGTCGGCGTCGCAGCCGATGCGAAGTAGTTGGAATTGAAAGCTGCTCCCGAAGCGTTTGGAGCGGGAATGAGGGAAAGAAGACTCTGCGAATTTTTGCTAAAGCAGGCTGTGGGGATTTTGTTCTGAAACCACTGCTGTCCAGGCACCGGCGCCGCACCGTTATTCAGGCAGCCCGCAGGAGCCACGAAACTGCCAGGAACAAAGATCGGGCTCGGGAAGGCGCTGAAGTCGCCTCCGATCATCGCCTGGGTGGGAACCGTCTCTGTCTTGGTTGCACCGGAATTCAGCTTATACTTCTCCACGCTCAGGTGGAAGAAAGTCTTGTCTTTTCCGTGGTAAACCTTCGGCAGGTACACCGGCCCGCCAAGCGAAAAGCCGTAGTTATTTTCGCGGTCGACGGAAGTCGGTAGGCCGGCGGCCGCGGTGGCAGCGTCCTTCGCATCGAAGTAACTGTTGCGCAGGATCTCGAAGGCGTCCCCATGCAGCGTGTTCGTTCCGGAAGCGAATTGATAAGACGCAACGCCTTGCGCCAAGCCGTATTGCGCGGAGAAAACGGAAGTAAGAACGCGGAATTCGCTGACCAATTCGTAGGGCGGGTTGATGATCGTCTGGAAACCCTGGGTTTCCGACTGGTTGGCCACGACCCCGTTGAAGACAACCTCGTTTTGAAAGTCCAAGCCCCCATTGATCCGGTGGCTGAAGCTGTCGCCGGTTACGCCGGGAGTCAGAGTAAGGAAATTATCGATTTGGCGGCCAAGGCTGTTGATCTGGTTCGGTAGCTCTTCCAGCACCTTCGTTTCAATGAGGGCACCGAGTTCCGGTTGGGTAGTTTCCAGAGCAATGGACTCGGCAACGATTTCGATCTTCTCCGTCACATCGCCGGGCTTCAGCACGGCATCCACGCTGGTGTTCCGGCCGACGTCCACCGTAACATTGCGGCTGACCCAGTTTTTAAGACCGGCTTCCTCGATGCTTACCGTGTAGCTGCCGGGAATCAGGTCGATAATCGTGAAGGTGCCCGCAGAACTGGTGATGGCGGTGTTAACTACGTTCGTGGCGTTGTTCGTGACAGTCACCTTGGCGTCCGCAATCACAGCTCCGGATTCATCGGTGACCGTGCCGGTGACGCCGCTTAAGGCTTGGGCATGCAGCCGCAGTGGCGCGGATAGGAGTAGTAGACAAGCGGTTAGGTAAGTTGCCAGCGCAAATGCCGAAATTCGATGATCGCGTAATGATAGAACGGATTGCACAGTTTTCATTGACCACCCCCAAACAGTCGTTTGGGCGGACGCAGAGGCACACCCGCCCTTTGTTGGGCGCGATTTTAGACAGGCTTCGGGGAGTGTCAATGCCCCGGAGTGTCGTCTCCATATTCCCCACCATGTACATGAACGTACAGGACTTAGAGACTGTTATTCCCCGCGACGAGGCGGAGAATTTTGCTGCAAGGGACCCGTAAGAGACAAAAAAGATGAGCCTGGCTAACGACAAATTCAATACAAAGGGGTTTCCGGGGGTGCCGGTGGAGCCCGGCAGCTACATCATGGACGTCCGGTACGTCCTTCGGTGATGGTCACGATTTGATCCACCGAGGGAGCTGGGATTTGCTCGTTCTTGCCGTCGGGCCAGAGGATTTCCAGCTTGTCGACCTTGGTGGCAGAGCCGAGGCCGAAGTGGAGGCGGGGGTCGGAACTGGATGCGTAGCTGCCGCCGGAGAAGACGTCGGCACGCTGGCGCACTCCGTTAGCTGTGAGGAAGACTTTGGCGCCGATGGCGTCGCGGGGCGACCGGTAAATCGGCTTTTCCGGCTTCCCCGATGTAGAGCGCTCGCGAAGCTTTGAGACTGCTACCGGTGCCGGCCCGGAGGGATCCGCATCGGAAGGCAATAACTTCAATTCCAGCCAATGGTTAGCGGACTTTGTTACGTTGCGGAGGAGGGTGGGCAGCGAGTCGAGATTGTTCAGAACTACGTCTATATGGCCATCGTTGAAAAGGTCGCCGAAGGCCGCACCGCGGGCGCAAACGATGGAGGCGAGGCCGCTACCCGTGGCGGCGGGGACCTCCTGGAATTTCTTGCCGTCGAGATTGCGAAAAAGTAGCGGGCGCTGGGCGTAAGTAGTGCCCCAGTCGGTTTGGTCAGTGATGGGATAGACGTGGCCGTTGGCGAGGAAGAGGTCGAGCAGACCGTCATTGTCGAAATCGAGGAAGCCGGCGCCCCAACTCAGGAAAGGTATGGTGGTCATGCCGAGGCCTGCGCGGAAGGAGACATCGGTGAACGCGGCGTCGCCATCGTTGCGGTAGAGAGTTTTGTTGTCATCGGAGAACGTGGTGACGAAGAGGTCTAGCTTGCCATCGCGATTGTAATCGCCGAGCGCGATGCCCATGGAGGCTTGCGCGCGGCCTTCTTCGCTAAGGGCGAAACCAGAGGCGTAGCTGACATCCTCGAAGGTGCCGTCGCGGCGATTGCGATAGAGATAATTGGTGCTGGAATCGTTGGCTACCGCGATGTCGGGCCAGCCGTCGTCGTCCAGGTCGGCGAAAACGGACACGAAGCCGTAGCGAAGTTGCGGGTCGGAGACGCCGGCCTTGGCGCTGATGTCGGTAAAGGTGCCGTCGCCATTGTTGTGGAAGAGATGATCGGGTTCGCCGAGAAGGCCTAGGGGGCCGCAGAAAACATCCACGCCGCGATATTGGCACGCGCCGGGAGCGACGCCGCCCTTGCCGGCGATGACGGGATGGTCGATATCGTAGTGCACGTAGCCGGGAACGAAGAGATCGAGGAAGCCGTCGCGATCGAAGTCTCCCCAGGTGGGTCCGGTGGACCAGCCGCTGAGAGCTACGCCGGCTTTTTCGGCGACGTCGGTGAAGGTGCCGTCGTGGTTGTTGCGGTAGAGGCGATTTTTGCCGAAGTTGGCGACGTAGATGTCGGGCCAGCCGTCGTTGTCGTAGTCGGCGACGGCTACGCCGAAGCCCCAGCGCTCGTTGGCTACGCCGGCTTTTTCGGTGACGTCGGTGAACGTGCCATCGTGATTATTGTGGAAGAGCGCGGCGGGCGGGGCGGGCTCGGTGCCTTTCATGGCGGCGACGGTCGAGCCGTTGACGAGGTAAATGTCGAGCCAGCCGTCGTTGTCGTAATCGAGGAGAGCTACGCCGGAACCGGGAGCGTCGAGGATGGTGGATTTTTCCGGGGAGCCGGAGCGGTGATGGAATTTGTCTAGGCCGGACTGCTTGGTTACGTCTTCGAAGATGATCGGGGCGTCGTCGACGAAGCCGCCGGCGGTGATGGGGCGATGTAGCGCGTCACGAAGTGGGGCGTGGGCGCCGCCCGTCGCCATGCCACGAGACTGAGTTGGCGGAGGATTTTGCTGACTGAGCGCTAACACGGAGAAGAGTAGCGTCGCCGCGCTTGATGCGCACATCGCTGCGGCGATTGTGCGAGACCTGTGGCGGCGGGCGGCAGGCTTCATTTCGGAGTGGCTCCGGTGGCGGGCTCGTCGATTTGCAGGATTTGATCGGCGTGGACGTTGGTGAGCTTTTGCAGAGCGCCACTGGGCCAACGGATTTCGATGGATTGAGCCGTGGTTTCCCTGCCGAGACCGAAGTGGATTCGCTTATCGCTGGAGGAGAGATAGCTGCCAGTGGTGGTTACGGTAGCGAATTGCGGACCTTTCGAGGTGGTGAGCTTTACCTCGGCGCCGATGGCGTCGCGATTGGATTTGTGGCCGATGAGATTCAGCGTTAGCCAATGATTTTGTGTAGAGGTTTCGTTGTGAAGGATGTGGGCGGGGCCATCATTGGTGGAGATAACGACGTCGATGCGGCCATCATTGTCAATGTCACCTATGGCGAGGCCGCGACCAAGCCACCGCTGCTGGAAGGCAGCGCCCGATTGTGAGGAGACATCGACGAAACTACCTTCTGTGTTGCGGAGGAGCAGCATTGGTTCTTTGTATCGCAGATTGGGATAGTTGATTTCGACGGTGTCGAGGTCATGGCCCTGCGCGACGATTAGATCTTTCCAGCCATCGTTGTCGAAGTCGAAGAAGCGCGCGCCCCAACCGGAATGTAGCATGGTGATGCGGCCGACTCCGGTGCTGAAGGTGGAATAGGCGAAACTCGCGTCGCCGTTATTTTTGTAGAGTGCGTAGCGCTGGTTAGCGAGGTCGGTCACGACCAGATCGAGCCAGCCGTCGTTGTCGTAATCGGCGAAGTCCACGCCCATGCCGGCGTAAGTGCGGCCGTCACCATCAACAGCGACTTGTGAGAGCAAACCAACCTCTTCGAACGTGCCATCACCTTTATTGCGATAAAGGAACTCGACCATGGAATCGTTGGCGACGAAGATGTCGATTTTGCCGTCGTGGTCGTAGTCACCGAGAGCGATACCGAGACCCTTGCCGGGCTTCGACAAACCGATCTTCCGGCTGACTTCCGTGAAATGGCCGTTGCCGTCGTTGTGAAAGACGAGCGGAGCAATGGGTTGAAAAATGTCGGGATGACAGTAGGAGCGAAGACCTTCCTTGTGCTCGCCGCACCAGACGTCACCGAAGTCCCACTGCACGTAGCGCAGGACGACCAGATCAACCAAACCACGATTATCCAGGTCCACCCATGCTGCGCTGGTGGACCAGCCACTGCCGGCGACTCCGGCTTTATCGGTGACGTCTGTGAAAATGCCGTTACCATTGTTGTGATAGAGTTTGTTGCCGCCGAGCGCGGTCACATAGAGGTCCTCAAAGCCGTCATTATCATAGTCGCCCACGGCAACTCCCATCCCGTAACCTGCGCCCTGGAGCCCCGCCTTTTCGGTGGCGTCTTCGAAGGTGCCGTCCGCTTTCTGATGGAAGAGACGATTCCAGTATTTCGGACCTGATTTCTCTGGGACGGTTCCTTTTGCGGTCGGATCTGCGAGGGGAGCACCATTGACTAAAAAGAGGTCCAGCTTTCCATCGTTGTCGTAATCGAATAGCGCCACGCCCGCGCCCATTGTTTCAGGCAGGTATTTTCTGGACGTGTGAGAGGCCAGGTATTGGAAATGGACGGCGCGCGAGGACGTGACATCCACGAACCAAGCGAGCTTGGACGCGGCTTGGTCATCCGATGGGGTGTAACTGTGCAGAGGAACTAACGCTCCGATCGCACAAATGATAACCGCCAACCCAGGAGAGAGTCGCATGGACTGGACATATTACCGCGGAAGTCAATTTCGCTCACCAGAGCGCGCAACCTGATCCAACATGGGTCCCAATACAAGTCTCTCCACGCTCTTGACGACGCGGAGTGAATCGCCATCTTTGGCGCCCGGGTTAGACCTGCATGCTGCCTTTGTGGGAAGATGCCTTTGGGTTAACCGCCCATTTGGGGCCTGATGCCATCCTCGCGTTTCAGCCAAACTGGGTGCGTTCTCCGCGCCACCGCAATACAAGCCGTTTGTGCGACGCTGTTTGTGAGTTCCGGGCTGGCGCAGCAAAATCCAGCGGAAAGAGAGCCCGTCCAAGGGCAGCAAAGCGGCATGAGTACGGGCGGCGCACACGCTCCGGTGAAGGACGCACACTCGCAGCCAATTACCGCCGGGGGCTTTGTTGAGGGCGCACCGGTAATTTTTGTCGATACTACGCATGCAGCCGGGCTCGATAAATTCCATCATCGTTCAGGAGGGCGCGAGAAGAGGACGATTCTCGAGACGCCCGGCTCCGGTGTTGCGCTGCTCGACTATGACAATGATGGGTGGCTAGATATTTATCTGCTGAACGGCTCGACGTTTCCCGCACTCAAGGGGAAGGAAGCCCCGCCGAGCGCGATGCTCCTGCGCAACAACCATGACGGAACGTTCACCGACGTCACGGAGAAATCGGGCGTAGGAAATGAACGATGGGGCATGGGAATCGCAGTGGGCGACTTCGATAACGATGGCTGGCCGGACATTTACGTATCAAATTTCGGTAAGAATCGTCTCTATCATAACAATCACAACGGGACGTTTACCGACGTCGCCGAAACTGCCGGCGCGACGCTCGGGGGATGGTCGACCGGCGCGACGTGGGGCGACTACGATCACGATGGCTATCTTGATCTATTTGTTCCGGGGTACGCGAAGTTCGATCCCGATAATCCTCCGATCGCCGGCAAGGGGGGCCTTCCGGCAGGATTTTGCCAGTTTCGGGGCGTCGACGTCATGTGCGGTCCGCGCGGCTTGCCGGGCGAGAGTGATCACCTGTTTCACAACAATGGAGACGGCACGTTCACGGACGTAAGCGCGAAGGCGGGAGTTGCCGACGCAAAAGGATATTATGGATTTTCATCCGTGTTCGTGGACGTCGATGACGACGGTTGGGTAGACTTGGCGGTCGCAAACGATTCTGTGCCGAAGTATCTCTATCGGAACAAGCACGACGGCACGTTTGAGGACATCAGTTATCTTTCGGGATTTGCTCTGAACGACGATGGTCGTGAGCAAGCCGCTATGGGAATCGCGGTGGGCGATTACAATCGTGACGGTAAAGTTGATTTTCACATCACGAATTTTTCCGACGATTACAACACGCTGTACCGCAATGAAGGGGACGCAGCCTTCGCCGACGTCAGCTTTCGCGCGGGAATCGCCACACTTACGATTCCGTTTCTGGGTTGGGGCACGGGTTTTCTTGACTTCGATAACGACGGATTGCTCGACCTATTTGTAGCCAACGGGCATGTCTATCCGGGTGTTGATCTACAGGACTGGGGCACAACGTGGGCGCAGCGGCCGCTGCTGCTGCGCAATCTGGATGGATCGAAATTCCAGGAGGTGCCCGCGGCAACGGGCAGTGGCCTCGCAGTTGTTGTACCGACACGAGGTGCAGCGTTCGGGGACCTGTTCAACGACGGCCGTATCGATGTCGTTCTCAATAACATCGATTCACCCCCCACTTTGCTGCGGAACGTTGTCAAGAATTCGAATCACTGGATCACCCTGAAGCTGGTGGGAGGCCCGAAGAGCCCGCGCGACGCGATCGGAGCCAAGGTATTTGTTACGGCTGGAGGCGTGCGGCAACGTGGGGACGTGTTCAGCGGCGGAAGCTATGCCTCCAGTTCCGATCAACGCCTGCACTTCGGCCTCGGCACCGCGGTGAAAGTGGACAAGGTAGAGGTTGACTGGCCCAGTGGTGCCAAGGAAGAAATCACCATCCCCGGCGTCGACCGTTTCTTTACGGTGAAAGAAGGCAAAGGAATTGTTGCGCCGTGAGACCCTTGCCGAAGCGCGACGCTCAGCATGGCCGCAGCCACAACATTGATTTCAGGTTTGCAATTGTATTTCTCGGGGTCCTGATCGCGGTTCCGTGGGCGCTTATCGCCGGCCAAGAGCACGCTTCAACTCCAACGGCATCACCATCCGGTCCTCCCGGGAAGTTCGTGGATATTACGGCCCGCTCGGGAGTTAATTTTCGGTACCAGGCGTCACACACTTCCAAGAAATATCTCCCAGAAACCATGGGAGCGGGTGTCGCGCTCTTTGACTACGACAACGATGGGCGTCTGGATATCTTTTTGGTTAACGGCGCGCCCCTCGCTGATCCAACTCCGAAGGGGACGATTCCCCAGAAAACGGGGCCACAATATTGGAACCGGCTTTATCACCAGAAGACCGACGGAACGTTCGAAGACGTTACGGAAAAAGCGGGACTCCAGGGCGCAGGTTACGGGATGGGAGTTGCGGTGGGCGACTATGATAATGACGGCTTTGAGGACCTCTATGTGACCGCGCTCGGCGGCAACAAACTCTATCGCAACAATGGTAACGGCATTTTCACAGACGTCACCGATAAAGCCGGAGTCGCCGGCAGTGGCTGGTCCACCAGCGCAGCATGGGTGGACCTGGATGGTGACGGATTCCTTGATCTGGTCGTGCTGCGCTATCTCGAATGGGATTTTGACGACATCTGGTGCGGGGAACACAAAGAGGGATATCGGGCGTACTGCCATCCAGATTGGTTCAAGCCGGTTTCTCCGCTGGTGTATCACAACAATGGGGATGGAACCTTTATGGAAGCGGCCGGCAAGCTGGGGCTCGCGCGACCAGGCAAGGCGTTGGGGCTGGCGATCGGTGACTACGATCGCGATGGACACATGGATTTGTTTGTGGCCAACGACTCCATGGTGGAGTTTTTGTATCACAACAAAGGGAATGGAATGTTCGAAGAGGTGGGGCTGCCGTCGGAAGTGGCGGTGGATATCGACGGCCGGACCTATGCAGGCATGGGCGTGGATTTCGCGGACTACAACAATGATGGCTGGCCGGACATAGTAGTAACCGACCTGGCCAATCAACGGTACGCACTGTATCAGAACAACGGCGACGGATCATTCACGTACATGAGCACAATTTCGGGAATCAGTAAGATGACGCAGGCACACTCTGGATGGGGGGTCCGGTTCCTGGACTACGACAACGATGGCTGGAAGGACCTGTTGATTGCGCAGGGGCATGATTTGGATACTGTAGAGCTGACGTCTCCGAATTTGCGATACCGAGAACCGATGTTGTTAGCCCGAAATACCGGCGTGGGTTTTCTCGACGTATCCGCGGAGTCCGGGGCCGTATTTCAGAAGGCGTGGGTGGCGCGCGGATTGGCCATCGGAGATTTGGACAACGACGGACGCGTGGACGCTGTGGTGAGTACGAATGACGGACCGACCTATGTGCTTCACAACGAGACACTCACGGAGAGTCACTGGATTTTGCTGAAACTTGTGGGACACCAGAGCAATCGTGATGGAATTGGCGCAGAAGTGAAGGCGACGACGATGAGCGGAACTCAGTTTGCCATCGTGACGGCGACGAGCAGTTATCTTTCGGCCAGCGACAAACGCGTTCACTTCGGACTCGGAAAGGACAACGTCGTCCAACAGATTCAGGTGCGTTGGCCAAGCGGGGTTGTGCAAACATTGAAGGACATTCGTGCGAATCAGCTTCTCCAAATTGATGAACCGAGTGGATCCCCGCGCTGATAGAAGAAGGCAGGAAAGCAAAGCCGGGCTAAGACTCCGTGTGTTCTCTGCGCTTCTGGCATTTCTCGCTTGGGTCATTCCCGATTTTGCGCAAACCACTGGCGCTTTTGCGCAAGGCTTGAGCGAATTCAGCGCGAGGAATTACAGCGCGGCCGCGGCACTTTTCGCACGGGCGGAAGAAGCCGCCCCAGGCGCGACAGATGCCTTGCTCTACGAAAGCAAGGCTCGCGTACATCTCCAGCAGTTCACGGCGGCAGAAAATGAGTTGCGCCGATATCTCCTGCTGCATGCAGATTCCGACGATGCGCTGTACTTGCTCGCCTACGTCTTGCACCGGGAGGGCAAAGCCGCGGAGTCGCTGGAGACATATACAAAAGCGGCGCAACGTCGGGCACCGACCGGGGACGATTTAAAGATTGTTGGGCTGAACTACGTCTTGTTGGATGATTATCCGGACGCGATCAAGTGGCTGGAGAAGGCCGCGGAGGCCGAGCCGAAGAATAAGGAAGCCTGGTATTTTCTGGGACGCGCCTATTACACGAGATCGCGCATCGCGGAAGCGCGCAAAGCATTCTTGACGGTGCTGACTCTCGACCCGCGCGATGCGAAAGCGGAGAACAATCTGGGATTGATCTTTGAATCGGAAGCGCAGCCCGATGCCGCCGTGGAGGCGTACCGCAAGGCGATTGCATGGCAAGAGCAAAGCCTGCGTCCAAGCGAGCAACCCTACCTGAACCTTGGAAGTCTGCTGATGGAGCAATCGCACTTGGACGAGGCGATCCCGCTGCTGGAAAAGGGCGTCGAGCTCGCGCCAGGAGACGCGACTGGCCACCTAAAGCTGGGCACGGCCAATTTGCGGCTGGGAAAGCTGGCAGATGCGCAACGGGAATTGGAAAAGGCGGTGCAGCTCGCGCCGAACGATCCCGTGGCGCATTACCAATTGGGGAAGCTATACAAAGAAATGAAAGCTCTGGACCGAGCAAAAGTGGAGTTCGACCGTACCGCGGAACTTCAGAGCCGGGCAGCGTTGCCGAAACCACAGTAGATCCTCACGTCCTGAATAGGGTGCGGCTAGAGGATTCGACGACGTCGATACGTACAGTATTGGCGCGAGGCGGTTCATGCCCAGTCTTTGCTTTCTGCCCGAGCGCAACAAATACCACGATCACGCACAATGCTGATGTGCGAAGCAAGATCATTCTCGCGAATTCTGCCTAGCTTCACTCGTATCCTTGCCAGCCGGTCATTGAGGATTGTGTGGCGAGGGTGGAGGTTGCGCGGAATTGGGGTTTCGCTGCGCTTCGTATCGCTTCAAGGTTTTTTGCGCCTTGTCGGACTCCTCGTCCTTAAGCTTTTGGAAGGTGGCCATGGCCTTTTGCGCGTCTTCCATGCGATGCAGGTGACGGTAGACGATTCCGAGCTGATACCAGGCTTGCTCGATGACTTCGGGATCGGCCCCTGGAGCGGAGGTAGCGCGTTCAAGATGCTGAGCGGCTGCGGCATCATTACCGAGGAGCATTTCCGCCCGGCCCAGATTGTAATCGGAATGAAGAAGGCCAGGCTTTTCCTTCAGGGCGGATTCGATTAGTACTTTGCCCTTTGCGCCATCGCCTTGTTCGACGGCTAGAACTCCCAATTCGTATTTGGCGAGGACGCTGTGGGGGGCAATTTCAAGTTCGCGGAGGAAGGATTCTTCGGCTTCCTGAACCTTTCCGAGGCTGCGGTACTCGGAGCCTAATTCTTCGTGCAGGCCGGGTTGTGTCGGAGCGAGCTTAATAGCGGCCAGGTATTCAGCGACGGCATCCGTGTGGCGGTCGGCTTCCGCGTTTGCTTGTGCAAGAACCTGATGGACGCGCCAGGATTTTGGACCGGCTTTGAACATCTTTGCGTAGCTATTCTTGGAAACAAGCAAGTGCGCGCGACCCCGATGGTAAAGAACGTCCATGTCGTCTGGCGCTAGTTTGGCTGCCCTGTCGAGTGCTTCCGCGGCTTGTTCAGGCTTATCCTGCGCCATACGGACGACCCCCAGCCACATCCAGGCTGGAGCGTCTTTCGAATAGGAGGTGGATTCCTTCTGAATTGCGGCAAAGGCTTTATCCAGTTGGTTAAGGCGGAAATAAGCGATGCCGAGAAAGAGGTTTGCCCCATGCAGTTGCGGTTTTAGCGCCAGCGCCTTCTGGAAGCTGGCAATAGCCTCGTCGAACCGGCCCTGCTCTTCGCGGACGAGGCCAAGATTGAAATGCGCTTCAGCGAAAGCCGGAGCAGCTTTTGCGGCAGCTTCGAACCCGTCACCAGCCGCGTTCAAGTTGCCACGCCGCATCGCCTCCGACGCTTGGCGGAAAATCTCGGAGGTCGCTGACTCCACTTGAGAGCAGAGAGGCTTGGCCAGACAGAAAAGCATCACCAAATAGGCGAAGACTAACTTGGCCGTTGGCTTGCCCGGGCGCCTTGTTGAAGGAATGTTCACAATTAAAGTTTATACCTGCCACCCGGAGGCGCGAAGTTTCTTCTAAATGGGAAAAGGTCATTTCCAGGTTGTGTCCCGCCTTAGAATTGGTAGCGGAACGTTAGCTGGATTATTTTTTGTGCATTGAGGCTCGATGGGGAACCCCCAAATTGAGCGCCTGGCCGGCCAAACGAGTCACAAGTAACGCAGCCATCGCCGCGGCCGAGGGTGTGCCGGTTAAAGAGGTTCACAAAATCCGCTTTAAAGGACAGCACGTGCGCTTCGTACAGCGTGAAACGTTTGATCAGTGAAAAATCCTCATTCACATAATGAGGGCTGCGGATGTTCCCGAAGACTTTAGAAAGGTTGCCGAAGGTGTAGCCTCGCTGGGCTACGAGGTTTGGAGCGTTTGGATCGAGAAACGCTGCGCAGTTGAAAAAGTTGTTCGTTGACTGCGGCAAGTATGTGCCTGAACCGTCCGGATTTGGTGTGCATCCACTGCCGCCCAGAAACGGGTCGTAGGACGAGTGATTGGGGGCGAGCAAAGGCTGTCCAGGAATGAGGCTCAACCGGGTATTTGCAGTGCCGAAGTCGGAATTGTGTGCGTCACTGGTGAAGGGGATGAAAGGCGCACCACTCTGGTAGCGATGCACACCGCCCACTTGCCAGCCGCCCAGCACCTTGTCCACGACCCCGCCCTTGTTCAGGAACTTCTTTCCTTTGCCGATTGGCAGCTCGTAAAGATAACTGAGCACGAAGGCGTGGGGGACGTCCTGGTAGCTCAAAGCCTTTTCCGATTTCAGGTCGCGCGGATTCTGAGCGGTAAAGGTATCCGAGCTGCCGAAAGCCGTGAGTCCTGCATACGCACTGTCCGCGTCCGTAAGTGTTTTTGAATAGGTGTAAGACGCGAGAAGGTTCAGTCCATTCCGGAAGCGCCGCTCAAGCTTTGCTTGCAGCGCGTTGTACGTGGATTGGCCCAGGTTCTGCAGGCAGCAATCGGTTCTGATGCCGCTGTTATTGAAGCGGCCACTGACATACTGGGGAAAGGGGAGCAACAATTGGCCAACTAAGTCGCCTCCAGTTGGACCATACAAAGACTCAAACCAGGCTGGCACCGTGACGCCCAGGGTTGCGAGGGTAGCTTGGCCGCCAGGACTAGTCACTTTTTCGTTCAGTTTTAATCCCAAAGAGAGAAATTTGGGATCAATGGCATTGAGTTGCTGAAGATTGGAGTTCAGGCGCGTGGCATGATTGCCGACGTAGCCGAGGCTGAAGATGAGATCTTGAGCGAGCTGATGCTGAATTTCGAGGCTCCAGTTTTGAATCATGCCAGAACGGCCGTTGCTCGGTCCCACATAGCTGGGGTTGCCTTGAAAATTTCCGTTCAGCAGAGCGGGGTCCTGGGCATTGGATGGAGGCGCGAACGCCGGAAACCCTGTGTCCAGCGATCCTTTGCCGTTCACAAGCACAGGGGAAAAGCTGTCTGGGGACGTAAAAGTTGGGTTGATTGTGGTCCCACTGGTAAGCGAATCACCAAAGTCGGTGTAGAAGAGCGCAGCATGGTAGATACCGTATCCGCCGCGCACCACCGTCTGGCGGAACCGTCCGAATAATTTCTCCGGCGCGTAGGCAAATCCGATGCGCGGGCCGAAGTTCTTATAGTAGGTCTTCGCACCCGTCGCGTTGGAGCCGTAGATCAGAGCCCCTGGTGTTCCACCAGCGCCTGGGTTTGGCGTGTTGAGGTCCAGGACCGACTGGGCGCCGTGCGCTTCGTGCCGAGGAGTATCCACGTCATAGCGGAAGCCGAGATTGAACGTCAAGTTCTTTCGGAACTTAAAATCATCCTGGACGTAAGAAGCGTAATAGTTCTGGTTCCACCGGGGAACGAGCGAGGAAAAATGGGCACTCTCATCCTGAGGAAGACCCAGCAGGAAACTGGCGAAAGGGTCGCCTGAGAGGGTGTCGTTTGGCGCGAAGGCCGTCTGGAAATTGTTAAAGTCGTAGGCTGGTGAAGTGTTGCCGTTGTTGATCCTCGAAAACTGGGAGTGACGCCACTCGAACCCCATGCGCAGTGCATGCCGGCCCTTAATCCACGAAACGCTGTCAGCGACTATAAGCCCGTTGGGGATTGCGTTATCAAAGTTTCCCGCGCTAAACGCATTGTACCCGATATTAAGACCGCTCGCGTTAAAGGTGAGTTTGGGAAAAAGAACCCCGCTGGCGCCCGGAATTCCGAGTGTTTTTAGCCAATCCTGCCCGGTGAAACTATCGGCAATGCTAGGGTCGTTCAGCCGATTGAAACCGACATTGAAATGATTGAGCAAGGTAGAACTGATGGTCTTGTCCCATCCAAAACGGAGGTAGTGGGAGAAGCGCGACTTGAAAAAGTTCGTGTCGAGGGGCGGAGGGAGGCCAGGGTTTCCATTCAATTGCTCTTGGTCCCTGCTGCTATAGGAGAAGAAGAATTTATTGGTGTTTCCCCAGTCCTGGTCAATCCGGAAAGTCATGGTCGTATCTCGAATAGGGTTAGTGGAGACAAAGATAAAGTTGTTCCTCAGCGGATCAGTAGCATTTGGATTAGAGTGAACCGTCAGGAAGGAAAGAACATTTTGTGCGACCGGGCTGATGCTAGTGATCTTGTTGCCGGGGAAGGCGGTGCGGCACTGCACGCCGCCCACAGTCTTGGTCGTGGAAGGATCAAAGATTTGGCCTGTCAGGACCGGAGTGCCATCGCAAGGATTCGTCTGCCCGGTGGCTGCACCGAGGAGCTTCGAGAAATCGCCCTGGCGCTCCGCGTCCGTGGGCAGCGTCGTGACGCTGGCAGCGCTCAGGTTATTGCGATACTGCTCCCAAGAGAAGAAAAAGAAGGCCTTGTCATGACCGTTGTAAAGCTTGGGAATTCGCACAGGCCCCCCGAGGCTGCCACCGAAATCGTTTTGATGGTCGCGGGGCTTAAGATTCGACCCGTTAGAAACGTTGTTCCAGGGGACGGCGTTCAACTTGTCGTTATGAAGCAAGTCAAACGCAGCGCCATGGTAAGAATTAGTGCCGGACTTGGTGGTAAAAGATTCGACGCCGCCGGACGTACGGCCGAACTCAGCGGAAATAGTCGAGGTGGTAATCTTGAACTCGCTAATGGCTTCAACCGAGGGAGCGTTTTCATCAAAAGTTGGACCAAGCTCGGCGTGAGCAATACTCGCGCCATCGAGTATGACTTCAGTACCCAAATTCTGGCCGCCGGAAATTTTGGATTCGAAAATACCCGAAGAGGAAGAGTCGCTGAACGTTCCTGGACCAACAGTGCCGGGAGTTAGGAATACAAACGACTCCACTGACCGCAAATGACTTTGGCCTGTGCCATTGAGCGCCAGTGGCAGTTCCTCGATTTGCTTTGTGCCCACCACCGTGCCGATGTCCGAGGTTTCCGTCTGGATGCCTAGCGCATTAGCCAACACGGTCACAGTTTCCTTGACATCGCCGGCCTGCAATGAAAATTCGACAGAAGCGGTCGAATTGACCTGGACGATCACTCCAGCTTTCTTCTCGACCTTAAAACCGGGCGCGGAGGCACTGACGTCATACGTGCCGACACGCACGTCCTGAATACGGAAGCCTCCAGTGGGACCCGTGGTGGCGCTGTAACTCGCACCGGTTTCCGTGCTGGTGGCGGTGACCGCGACGTTGGCTACGACGCCGCCAGAGATGTCGAGAACGGTGCCCGCGATAGTGCCGCGGTCGGACTGAGGTAGTGCTGAGCTGGCGGAGAGAAGAAGGAAAAAGACTACCGCGATAAACCGCATTGGAGAAATGACAGAGCGCACACCTGCCTCCTTCATAGCCAAATACAAACTAACGAAGCACACCAAGTGTTGGGAACTAGCCGAAGAGTGTTCCAAGCAGCAACAATGACAGCCGGACATCGGCTTGATGAACTTTCCCCAGCACCCCAATGGTTGCCGGACATTTGGCCTCAGCAAAGATATTGTTGTCAAGGAGAAATTCTTTGAATATCGTGTAGACAATCGTTTGTCTTGATGGGATTGCCTCCGAGAAGCGGCTTTGCGCCGGTTCCGCCAGTGTTTCATTCGTAAAGGCGCTCGAACTCGGAGCTTTTTTCGGCGTAGTCCAATTGTTCAGGCCATGCTTATGCGGCCCGTAAGGGGCGAATCACTCAATTCTGTTAGCAAAGGCAGCAGGTCAACCGTGGCTCCCCGGAAGAAAAATCAATGGCCTGGAGATAAACCGGTCAGCCTGAAGATTCTGGCAGACCATCTTGGTCTCTGCCCCGCTACGGTCTCTGTGGTGCTCAATAATGTCCCCGGGCGATCCATCCCGGCCGAGACCCGCGAGCGCGTGCGGGCCGCTGCCCGGAAGTTTAACTACCAGCCCAGCTTGCTCGCACGGTCGCTCCGGAAACAACGGACGTTTACAGTCGGCGTGCTCGTCCCAGAATTGAGCGACGGGTATCACACCCTGGTCATGAGCGGCATTGGCGATCACCTCATGCGCGAAGGCTACTTTTATTTCAGCGCGCAGCACCGCCACAAGGCAGACATGATCGAGGAGTACGCGCGCCTGTTGCTGGGGCGCGGCGCGGAAGGCATCATTGCGATTGATACCGGACTCCGTCATGAGTTGCCGATTCCCGTGGTGGCCGTCGCCGGACACCGGAAGATTCGGGGAGTCACCAACGTTGTTCTTGACCACAGGCGGGCGGCCGAACTCTCGCTGCGTCACCTCTACCAGTTAGGTCATCGCCGTATCGCCTTCATGCGGGGACAATCGTTCAGCTCGGACTCGGACGATCGGTGGAGAAGTTTGGTCGCGATGGCCAAGGAGCTTGGCGTCGAGATTCATCCGGAGTTGACCATCCAGCTAGAACGAGACCTGACCTCGCCGGAACTCGGCTACCCCGTGGTTCAAGAATTGCTGCAACAGCGAAGGGCGTTTACCGCGATTGTTTCCTTCAATGACATCGCCGCGATCGGCGCCATTCGTGCGCTGCGAGATGCGAATCTGCGGGTGCCCGAAGATGTCTCTGTAATTGGCTTCGATGACATCCAGGTCGCGGCGTATCACAATCCCCGTCTCACCACGATCCGGCAACCACTCCGCGATATGGGAGAAACCGCCGCTCGCATCCTTTTACAGCGTATGCAAGGATTCAAAGACTACCCGGTGGAATTCGCGGTGCTTCCGGAACTAATCATTCGCGAAACGACGGCATCACCAAACAAAAAGGCACTGAGGCGCCGCGTTCGGCCTTGAATCAGGCTTTGGTCAAGGCTCCCAGTGCCTTGATGACCGCCGGGATTTGTTTCTTCCTTGCGTTGCCTGAAGAAACCACTAAACACGAGACAGCCCAGCGGGGCCACGAAGTCGGCCTCTAGACCGTGACAGGTTGGCATGTTCCGGCTTAAAGTAGTGTGTGCTTCGGAATGAAGTAGGCGCTCAGGAAATCGTTCGTCCTACCGGGACGAAGGGAGCGGCGATCGGCGCCGCGAAGTTCCTCACGGCTATGGGTCTGTTCCGCGGCCAATCGCCGGCATTCTTTGCGCTCCTGCGTGATCTAGCCGAGGACGCGGACGATGCCCGGCGCGAGTGTGGAGCGGGATAACCACGAACGCTGAAATCCTTGACTCAACAAACCTTAACTGAACAGGGGCCAGGTGGGTGTCGCCGTCGTACCCGCGGGCAGGCACCGTGTCCAGTGCCGGCCAGGTTCTTCGCCCCTGCTGACCGGAGCACGGCGAGCACGACATCGTCTGGCGCGCCTGCCGGCGCCACGTTGTCGCGTAGCGGCTGAATCGCAGACTGCTCAGCGTTACAACCACAGCAGATTAGGGACGGATTGAAACTGTCCTGAAAACAGGTCTGTCAGGCGGCCCATGGCAGCGCGTCGCTCTCGCCCAAGCGTTAGCGGCCGTCACGCTCAGGGC
>Ga0137362_10000752_pt1 | contig 18398 bp, 15 predicted proteins | sample MadtaG_2_FD_104801 | JGI IMG/M metagenome (GOLD analysis project Ga0137362, IMG submission 104801) | Vadose zone soil microbial communities from Angelo Coast Range Reserve, California, USA - Mad1_100_16 metaG | ecosystem: Environmental > Terrestrial > Soil > Vadose zone | place: USA: California... | reverse complement strand
TTCAACGCTCAACGTTCAACGCCAAACGCTCAACGATTCGAGTGCTGCGGTAACATTCATTGTGAATCTGAATCATATTCTTCTTTTTATTGCGGTGATTTCATCCTTGCTGGCGCTGGCCCAGGCATGGCGCCCTAGCGCGCCATATCATGGCTGGCATGGCGCTGCACTCACCGTTCTTGCGATTACGGGCGTTGCTTGGCTACTTTGGCGCGGCGCCGCCGGATACATCAGTGGCGGCGCGTGGTTTATTCTCCTTTTTCTTCCGGCGATTGGGTTGCGCAAAATGACCGAGCTCGCCGCGCACAGAAATTACAGATCGGCCAGAAAACTCGGGGCGGTTCTTCAAATTCTGCACCCCACGAGCGATTTGCGCGACCAGGTCCGACTGCTTCGCCAGTTGGAATCTCAAGTGAATCATTCAGCTGGATTCCATTCAGTTCCCATCGGGAACGAAAATGCGCGTCGCATTCATAATCAGCTTCGGAGCGCGCCCGCTGTTCTTATCTTGATTGTCTTTAATGTGGTTGCGTTCCTTTTCGAGATGTGGGTTGGCGATTCGAACGATCCGGAAGTTCTGCATCGGCTCGGCGCGCTCGAGCCTTATTCGGTTATAGTGCAGCACGAATACTGGCGCTTTGTCACTGCGCTATTCTTGCACGGAGGTTTGCTGCATCTGGGTTTTAATCTTTTCGCCCTTTATGTTCTTGGTCCGCCGCTTGAACGATCCATCGGCACGATGCGTTTCGTCGTATGTTACATGATTTCAGGGCTTGCGTCCGGCGCGGGCGTTCTGGGTTTAACTTTAATGAATCTGGTACAACCGGCTCAGCTCATCGGTGCGTCGGGCTCAATCATGGGAATCGTCGGCGCGTGGGCGGGATTTCTGATGCGACATCGCCACGCGCCATATGCAAAACAAAGATTGGCGAATGTGGCGATGATCGTTGCGATCCAAATCGCGTTTGATCTTTCGACCCCGCAGGTCAGCATGGCCGCGCATCTGTGCGGATTAATCGCCGGATTTTTGCTCGGGTTAATTCTCGCTCCGCGAGCGGTGTAGCCACGTGCCTGTGGCACGTCATCCCATGCGATCCTTGTTTCGTTAATCAAACGGCCAACCGTGCGGTGGCTACACGAAAACTTGCCGGCTCAAGTTTTCTCGATTAGCTGGCGTCTATTCTTCTGCCGTGTTCGCATGAGAACGCTTTAAATTTATATTGGGCTGCCTCGCCTCGCACAGCGAGGCGGCTACAGGAATCCGCATGCCGACTTTTCAAACTTACAATGTGACTCCCATTCTGCCGGCGACGTTGGAGCCGCTGCGGGAGATGAGTTTCAACCTGTGGTGGACGTGGGAACCATCCGCGCGCCGCTTGTTCCGACATCTCGATCCCGAGCTGTGGGACCGCACGAATCACAACCCGGTGCGCATGCTACAACTTTCACGGCAGTCCCGGCTGGAAGAACTTGCGCAAGATAAAAATTTCGTGCGTGAGCTCAAGCAGGTCTTCGAGGAATTCGAGAAGTATCTCGGACGACACGATACGTATGGAAAAACAGGACCCGGAAGCGCGATCAAGAATCCCATTGCCTATTTTTCCGCCGAATTCGGTTTTCACGAATCGATTCCGAATTACTCTGGTGGCTTGGGCATCCTCGCCGGCGACCATTGCAAGTCGGCCAGCGATCTTGATCTGAATTTTGTTGCGATCGGCCTTCTCTATCGACACGGCTATTTCCGGCAGCAGATCGATAAGGACGGCGTTCAACAGGCGATTAACCTCAATCAGAACTTTTATCACCTTCCGCTTCGAGAAGTTCACCGGGGCGAGACGAAGTTTCTGATCTCAGTGCGGATTCTGGATCGGGAAGTTTTTGCCAGGATCTGGGAATTGCGCGTAGGACGGGTAAACGTCTACCTGCTCGACACCGACATTCCGGAAAACAGGACGGAGGATCGATTGATTACTGCCGAGCTTTATGGCGGCGATCTCGAGATGCGGATGCGTCAGGAGATCATGCTTGGGATTGGCGGCGTGAAAGCGCTCAGCGCGTTGGGAATTCAGCCGGACGTTTTTCACATGAACGAGGGGCACTCCGCATTCCTCGCACTGGAGCGCATCCGTCTCAACGTGGTCGAGAAGAAGCTCGATTTTTATTCGGCACTTCAGGTCGTAGCAGCTGCTAATGTTTTCACCACGCACACTCCGGTTCCCGCCGGCAATGACTCATTTCCGCGCGAGATGATGCAGAAATATTTCGGCAAGTTCGCCAAGGAACTAAACATCCTGTTCGACGAGTTGTTCTCATTCGGTCATACGCGCCTCAATCCGGACGATCCGTTCAGTATGACCATACTGGCGTTGCGTCTCAGCCGGCATGCGAATGGGGTCAGTAAATTGCACGGCGAAGTGAGTCGATCGCTTTGGAAAGATGTCTGGGCCGGCGTTCCTGTCCACGAAGTGCCGGTTACCAGCATCACGAATGGTGTTCATACCAAAACGTGGATGGCGCCCGAATTTGCAGCGCTTTACCGCAAACACCTCGGCGACTGGGAGGAACACCTGACCGAACCCGAATTTTGGCGCGGCGTCATTGATATTCACGACGCGCAACTTTGGGAGACACATCAGCAACTCAAACGCCGCCTGATTGACTTTATCCGCGATCGGGAGCGACAGCGCCGTGAGCGACTGGGCGAATCCCCGGAGTCAATTCGCAAGGTTAATCGCATTCTTGATCCGGAAATTTTGACCGTTGGTTTTGCGCGCCGCTTCGCCACCTATAAGCGCGGCACGCTTTTGTTCAGTGATAAAGAAAGATTAAAGCGCTTGGTGAACGATGCCACGCGCCCTGTGCAATTCATTTTCGCTGGCAAAGCGCATCCGCGCGATGAAGCAGGCAAGGCGCTAATTCAGGAAGTTTATAAATTGAGCCGCGAAACTGGCCTGGAAAATCGGATCGTGTTTCTTGAGGATTACGACAGCTACATCGCGCGCCGCCTCGTGCAGGGAGTCGATCTTTGGCTGAACCATCCGCTGCGTCCGTTGGAGGCAAGCGGTACCAGCGGAATGAAATCGGCGCCGAATGGCGGGATCAACCTGAGCGTGCTCGATGGCTGGTGGCGCGAAGGCTATAACGGCAGCAACGGCTGGGCCATCGGCGCTGAGATCGACAATGGCACGACACAATTTCAAAATGAAGTGGACGCGAGCAGTCTTTATCAATTGCTCGAGAATCAAATCGTGCCGCTTTATTACGCCAAACCGGACGGCAAACTTCCCCTCGCCTGGCTGCAGTTGATGCGTGAATCCATTCGTAGCGTGACGCCCGTGTTCAACACGCAACGGATGGTGAAAGAATATACCGAGCACCTTTATATTCCGGCGGCCGACGCGTACCAAAACTTTTCTCGGGACGGTTGCGGCTCGGCCACCCAGCTGAGCCAATGGAAAGCGCGGATGCGCAAGGATTGGTCGCAAGTGCAGATTTCGGATGTCCACGTAGACAACAAAGATCGGCAAAGTATTTTGGTCGGCGAATCATTGCAGATCACTGCACGCGTGCATCTCGGCGCAGTCGACCCCGGACACGTGCGCGTCGAAGCGTATCACGGCGAACTCGACAATGGCGACATCCACAATCCCGCAACGACTGTGCTCAACCAAAACGGCCAAAGTGATGGCGCCGGTATCTATCTCTACCAAGGTAGTGTTCCCGCGACTGAAAGCGGCACCTACGGCTTCAGCGTGCGCGTCGTGCCCACCCACCCCTGCCTGATGCAAGCGCACGAGCTGCGCCTCATCACCTGGTCGTAGTCTCCAGCTATGTGCCTGCGGCACGTTATTCCATGTGCAGCTACGCAGGTCGGATATGATACTGCGTCTTCTGATCGCTGAAATTCCTCCAAAGAATTTTGCGAACTTCAGTTCGCAGATTTCGGAGAGATCATTGAGGTGAGCGATTGTCCATACAAACCGTCAACGTGTTTCCCTTTACAGCTATTACCCCATTTTGCTAAAACTCGCCATGCTGCGTCGCGTTGCTGTACAGTTACCCCACAGCGCCAGCTTACCTAGCGAAAATCTATAATTCCCAACCATGAAAAATAATAGCGACAAGTTCACAGTTCGCACTTTGATCAGCTACATCCTAGTAGGATTGTCGGCACCTCTTGTTAGTCCGATAGCTTCAGCTCAACAAACGCCATCAGGGACCACGTTCTCAATCAATACCTCTGTGAAGAATGATACATCTCAGTCACTCCAATCGCTCAAGTCTTCTCTTCCTAAGATTCGAGGCGCTAAAGAACGGCACGTAGTTCCATCTCCGCGTTTAAATCCTAAACGAACGACTGCGAAGTTTACCCAGCCTAGGACTGACACCGCACTTCAATCGAAAGAGGGCCCTGAGGTACCCATAAAACTAATCGCCTCTGTTGATGGCTTGGGCAGGGGCTTTCCTGATTCCGGCGGTCATCCCATGCAGGTAATGGATATTCCTCCCGATACGAACGGTGTTGTCGGGGATACGCAATATGTGCAAATCGTAAACACCTATTTCACAATCTTCAACAAAGCCGATCTGATCAAAGCCGGAACTAAGGCTAGCAAACCCGTTAAACCGGTCTTTGGCTGGGCTCGTATAAACATCATCTGGCGGGGCTTTGGGGGAAAATGCGAAAAAAGGAATGATGGTGATCCGATCGTTCAGTATGACAAGATTGCCAAACGTTGGGTGATCACTCAGTTTTGTACCAACCGCGGCGGCTTCTCCCAATGCGTAGCGGTTTCAGCAACATCGGATGCGACTGGAGCCTACTATCGATACGAATTCAACCAGCCTTCGTTTAACGATTATCCCAAGATGGGAGTTTGGCCGGACGGCTACTACATAACGTACAATATGTATAACGGGCCATGGGGAGCGAGGATTTGCGCTTACGAGCGAGCTAAAATGCTTGAAGGAAAGCCCGCACGGGAAATCGCGGTCCAGTTAAGTGACGCTTTCTGGAGTGTACTTCCCTCGGATTTTGATGGCCCCGCTGATGAGGAGCATCTTCCGCCGTCTGAGTCTCCATGTTATCTTCTCAGCTTAGGTGCAAAGGAGAATTCCTTGGATTTTTGGAAATTCCACGTGGACTGGGATGACCCGACCAGATCCACTTTTGGTGATGGCAATGGTGGACCGAATACAACCCTGGACGTGGCGCCGTTTAGCGATGCGCCGAGTAAAGATCCAGCGATTCCCCAACTCAACACAGGCCAAAAGCTAGAGTCGCTAGGTGAGAGGCTGTTATATCGGCTGGCTTACCGACGATTTGCTGGTTACGAATCGTTAGTTGCTACACATTCAGTCGGCGGAACTGCCATAGCAGCACCGCGCTGGTATGAAATTCGCTATCCTGGCGCGACACCAGTGATACTTCAACAAGGCACCTTCTCGCCGGATTCGACCTCTAGATGGATTGGAAGCATCGCAATGGACCAAGCTGGGAGCATCGCGTTGGGATTTAGCGCCTCAAGCGTTTCAAATCACCCAAGTATCCGGATTGCCGCACAGAGACTCGGTGATGCAAGTGGGATGTTAGGAAAGGAACAGATCGTAACAGACAGTAAGAGTTCGCAGGAGGGCGATTGGGCTCAACGCTGGGGAGATTACAGCAGCATGGTTATTGATCCCGCCGATGACGCAACGTTTTGGTTTACCACGGAATACTTAAAAGCACCGAAGAATGGCTCGTTCAACTGGAGCACTCGCATTATCGCTTTCAAGGTTGAGAAAGACTTGTGATTTCTTCGCGCCACTTATGCTGCGTAGTTAGTGTTATAACACCGCTTTGTATGTTGAGTGTCATCACTCCTTCGGCTGACTTAGGCAGGTCGTGGGGACACTTCGTGGGAATCGTGGAGACAGAATGGCACGACGATGGCAGGACTATGACCTTACTGGACGATTTCGGTTACGTCGATCGTACCGGATACGATTGGAAAGCACCAGAAGGACACAACATCGATGGCGCTTCGATTCCTCGGGTCTTTTGGACCTTTATCGGCGGACCGTTTGAAGGGAAATACCGCAACGCATCTGTCGTTCACGATTATGAGTGTGACGTGAAGCAACGCCCTTGGCGATTAGTCCACAGGATGTTCTACAATGCATCTCGCTGTGGCGGGGTCGAAGAAACAAGGGCAAAGGTGATGTACGCCGCTGTGTATCATTTTGGTCCACGATGGGGCAGCAATAAGGGTCTTAGACCACTCAAAACGGACGAAGATTTCTTGCGTCTAAGAGATTACATCAGAAGCAATCCAACTATTTCCCTCGACCAGATCGAAAGTCTAGACCAGGCCAAGCTCGGCGCACTTGAGCGCAGAAAGCGCCCGTAAGACATTTTATGATTTCTCGCCGTCACTTCCTACTAAGTTCGGTTGCCACCGGTGCGGGTCTGGCTGCAGGCCCTGCGCGATTCCTCGCTGCTAGCGAACGGACCGAGTCCATTTGCAACGCGAACAGCTGCTACACCCGAATGTTTCCGCAATTAGCAAGACCCCGGTCAGCGCCGAATTCAAGTCTTGAAGAAGGCTTGGCCAAGCTTGGGGCCCAGATGAAGGACGATGGTAAAGGGGAAGAAGGCACCGTCTCTGCCGGATATACCTATTGGGGGCAATTCATCGACCACGATCTCACCCTTGATATTACGCCACTTGACCTAGCGCAGCCCGATGCTGAGCGGGTCCAAAATTTTCGGATTCTTTTTTTAGATCTGGACCAGGTTTATGGCGGCGGCCCAAGTCTCTCGCCCTTCTTGTACGAAATCAATGGTCCGCCTGGCAACGAACGATTTCTCATTGGGATGACCAGGAAAACTAAGGTCGAAGGACGCTATTATAGGCCATCGCCCGATGATTTGCCGCGCAACGCAAAGGGTGTCGCTCTCGTAGGCGATCCGCGCCAGGACGAAAATCTTATTATCGCCCAGTTCCATGTGGCCTTTTTGAAGTTCCATAACCGTGTAATGGACGAGCTGGAAAAGGGTGTGCAGGGCACGCTTCAAAGTGCTGGTCCGCCGGGAGCAACGCGGTTTGAGCAAGCCCGCCGACTCGTAATTTGGCACTACCAATACGTTGTGCTGAACGATTTTCTGCGCGCGCTCCTTGATCGAGAAGTTTTTAAGGACGTCCAGCGAAGATGCGCAGCACCGGTCGACGGGTCAGGACGTTTTCGGATTCCAATCGAGTTTAGCGTCGCTGCATTTCGTTTTGGTCACAGCATGGTCCGCGATTTGTACAATATCTACAATAAGGACCATTCCAACGTGGACCTACGATGTTTGCTGGCGCTGACGGGCTCGGGAAGTAAAGAGATTCCGTGTCAAGATTTGCCCAGTAAGGATCTTCCTTTTGCGCTACCAGCAGACTGGGTAATCGAGTGGGATCATTTCTTTATCTCCAGGCCGCCTAACGTGCGGCTGAATAGTGCGCGAAAAATCGATACTAAGATCGCAAACGGGCTGCATGACTTAAAGATCGAGACCATAAAGCAGTTCAACGCCGCAATCGCGAACGAGCCGCGGCAACTTGCATCTCCCAAGAACGTACTCCCTGTGCGGACCCTTTGGCGGGGCGCGCGTATGGGTCTGCCTTCAGGTCAGGACGTGGCAAAGGCGCTCGGCCTCAAGCCACTCGACTCTAAAAAAGAAATCGCGCCCGATAACGGTCCCCACACCGACACATTAAGAAACCATGGATTGGATATCGATACCCCCCTTTGGTACTACATCTTGAAGGAGGGAGAGCTTAGGAGCAGCTCGGAGGCCAACCACTTAGGCCCTCTGGGCCCGGTGGGTAGTCGCATCATCGCAGACGTAATCCTCGGCGCTCTTCGAGCTGATCCGAATTCCTATCTATCGATCGATCCCAACTGGAAGCCCATACTGGACGGCAAGCCGGCGAACGCGATGGCCGATATCTTAGGATTTATCAACGCATCGAAAAGGGCTGATCGTTAGCAGGAGATTTCGATATTACTTACCAAGGCTTGTAACAACACATGAGATTAGTCTGAAAGCTTGCTTTCTGTGCCTGCTCTCCTACCTCGGGTAGATAAAAGATGTGAAGACAGTGCTCGCTCGGATAGTCGGCGGTGAAAACTTTTGCGGGCGCAGTAAATCCTAGTTCTTCTGGCTCGTAAAACCTGACCTCGGCCTTCGTTGGGAAAACTATCTTTTCACCCGGATAGAGTGTGTTCAGTATTCCCTGGACCGTAGATTTAGCCGTCTTTGGGTCGAGTAAGTTCTTGCGCACCTTTTTGCCGTCGTTGTTGTCCATTGCGGAATCATTCAGCGCCTTGGTAAAAGCGGCAGCTACCTTCGGCTTGTCTGGATCAGACGGCCAGTCTTTACACTCACCTCTTTTGGTTTGCGGTTTCGCTGGCGATTCTGCCGTCAGCGCTGAGACAGCAAGCGCAGCAGCAAGTACCCAGAGCGCACTCGCGGCGATATGCGTTAAGTGGCTTCTTATCTTACTATTTGATGGTTCGTTCATATTCTTTGGTTAGTTAGTTGATGTTTGAGGCCAGTTTTCGGCCGGCCATGCCCCGTCTCATCTCTTCCACTTTATTGGTGAGGCGAGTGAGAATGTCTTTGAAGGTTTGTGTGCTGCGAATGGAATCGAAGCGCGGATCCATTTGCATTGAACGATAGTCAATCCAACCGGCAGTAATGGCCTTATCTAAGCTTGTGATCGCGGCTTCGCGAATACCGAGAGCAGCGTTGTCCGCGGCCAGGCTATACAATCGACGCAGATTATCAGGCGTTGATAACAAATCCTTTTCATCGAGTGCTCGTGCTTCCTCTAAGAGCGCTTTTCCTTTGGAATTCTTGCCGGAGAGTTTCTCTATGAATCCTAACGCGGACAGAAATCGCACCGAACCGAGGAAATCGATCCCGCCTTCGCGGTTTGAAACGCAAGCTTCTCGATAAAGTCTCTCGGCGGTGTCAAAGTGACGACTGAAGAATTCAATCACCGCCGCCATCATCAAAGGTTGTGGATTACCCGTGTACTTGGCACGAGCCTCTTCACACTGCTTTCGGGCGGTCTCATAATCACCCCGAAACAGAGCCAGCGCGCTCAATCCTAGAGCGCCTACAGGCAAGTCCGGACGAAACACGGCGGCCGTTCTAAACGATTTCTCAGCTCTGTCGTAATCGCCTAAGTCAGCCCATGCGTCTCCGATGTTGTCTGCGTAGAGAGGTCGAGTTTCGCGGCGCGCGGCTTTCTCGAACCACAGGAGGCCGAGATCGGGGCGCCCGAGACTATCGTAGATGTATCCCAGCATTGCCGCGGCGCGTCCATCCGCCGGATTTAATTCGTAAGCGATCAGGTGTGGATCGATCGATTCCCGAAATTGGCCACGCAACTCTAGATTTCCTGCCAGGGCTTGATGGGTTTCCGGAAGCAGAGGGGCAATTCGAAGAGCAGTTGCAGCTTCGCTGTCGGCTTGTTCAAGCCATTTGCCTTTGGGATCCGTAGTGGCACGATGCTGACATGCTGTAGCCAGCATTGCGTGTGCTTGCGCGTAATCCGGATCTAGCTCCAAGGCCTTATTGAAGGAATCGATCGCTCGAGTCAGGTCGATCATATTCTCACGAAAGAAGAATTCTTTGCCACGTTCATAATAACTCCGCGCTGACGCGTTGTTGGTCCCCCCAACGGCATTCACATCGACATCGGTTACGATCAGCGAATTCGATGGCGTTGCTGTCAAAGTTTTCGTAAGCCCTAAAACATTTGCGATCTTTGCTGCGAATGTTTTAGAGGTATCGGCATAAGAGATTGTGTCTTGCAACGACGTGGTGACGACAGAGCCAGTAGCTGTCTCGATCACACGTATTACGACTCGCTGTTTTCCTGAACGCTGACGCACGCTTCCGCTCATAACCATGCGTGCACCGGCTGCTTCACCGATCTTTTTCCAGTCTTCCGCGCTCCATGGATCGATATCCTCAGTCCTGTTTCCGCTGAAACTTACTCGGACTCCCTTCGTTTGTTTCAACGCACTCGTGAACGCGTTCGTAACTGCTTGCGCTGAGTTTGAAGTTGTAGAGAGCTCATCCAAATCTTCGAATGGTGTGACCACAATTGAATGCCGTGCCAGTTCGGTGTTTTGGACAATTGATGACAAACGTGAACTTGTGATCGCCGCGATTGCACCAATTGCGCCAAGAACGACAGCCGCTCCTAGCGAACTGGCCAGTTTCGGGTTGCGCTTTGACCAGCGCCAGATGCGCACCGGTGGGAAGACGGGACGCGCTATGATCGGGCGGCCTTCAAGCCAGCGCTCGAGGTCTTCAGCCAAGTCGCCCGCGGTTTGATAACGCGCGCGGGGTTCGCGCTCAAGGCATTTCGCACAAATGGTTTCCAAATCGCGATCTGTTGACGACGCGAGGGCGCGCAGCTTCGGTGCTGGTTTATCGGCAGCTTGTTTGATGACGGCAAGGGCGTGTTCGCCCAGGAATGGCGGTCGTCCGGTGAATAGATTGAACAAAACAGCTCCGATACTATAGATGTCCGCTGCGGCGGTAAGATTTTTCGCCGGTCCTTGCGCTTGTTCAGGCGCGATGTAGCCGGGCGTGCCGAAGATCGTCAGCGTGCGCGTGAGATCGCTCGAGGTGTCGAGCCATTTGGCCAGACCGAAATCGCTCACAAGTGGTTCGCCGCGACCGTCGAGCAAGATATTTCCCGGTTTAATATCGCGATGCAAAATCCCCTGGCCGTGCGCGTGTTGCACGGCACGCGTGACCTTGGCCATCAATCGCACGATTCGGCGGGGATCATTGCGCAATCCTGTAGCTGTATCGTGCAAACTTCCGCCCGCGGCGAATTTCATACTAAAGAACGGCAGGCCGTTTTCGCTTTCGCTCACTTCGTAGATCGGCAGAATGTTTGGATGATCGAGACTCGCTGCGGCTTCGGCTTCCCGGCGAAAACGAACAAGCGTTTCCTGCGAATCGGCCTGATAGCTCAAGATGCGTTTCAGCGCGACGATGCGGCGCGAATGGCGCTGGCGCGCGCGATAAATGACACCCATGCCGCCGCGGCCGATTTCTTCCAGGATTTGATAATTGCCAATCCGCCAATCGGCGTCGCGCACATCGACTTCGTTCAGCGCTTCGTAGAGAGTTTCCGCATTCCCGGAATCAGCGCCGAGGCAGCGATGCAGCAGACAATTCAAACATAGGCCGCGCCCGATCCGCGATGCCGAGCCACATTCCTCGCACGCCGCGACATCATCGTGAATGCGAACTGAATCGGAGATGTCGCAGGCGTTCATGGCAGATTCATCCCGCCGCCAACGCCGCGCAGAGGTAGCGCAACTCTTCATCGACATGCTCTGGTTTCTCCACGGTTTGCGCCACTTCTGCGCGCAACAGATCTCGATAACGCACTCGCAATTCGCGGACGAGTCGTTTCACGGAGGCTTCGGGAACGCCAAGCGTTTTTGAAAGTTTTTGATACGAAACGTCCTGACGCTCCGCAGCCAGATAATCGCTGAGCACGTCAAACACACGACGTCGGCCTCGCGCTTCGCACTCTTCGCCTAGCTGCCGAAGCGCGTGTTCGGCAGCGGTAGCCGCCCAGCGCACATCGAAAATTTTCTCAGCCGGCCATGTCTCGGCTTCCTTCGTTGAGATCGCCAAACGCGACGGCGCCTCGGCCATCCATTCGTCCCAGGAAACAAATTTCATATCGCCGCCGCGCTTCCGCGCGCGTTTCCGGATTGTGTCGTCGACCAGAAAATTCTGGAGCGCCTTGAGCAACAGCGACCGAAACCGGCCGCGGCTAGGATCAGCACGTTTAAGGATGTTGCCTTCAAGCACCATGAGAAAAAAATCCTGGGTCAGGTCTTGAGCATCGGGCACGGAATAGCCGCGCCGACAGATGAACGCGAATACGGGCCGCCAGTAAATTTTGCAAAGCTCTTCCAGCGCTTTGTGCGCGGTTTCTTCGCCAGCGCTCGAGTCGGCGCAGGCAAGCACCACGCTCCAGCGCGTCGTTGAGAAGCGGTCGGGGGAACGCCCTCCTTGGGCAACGGCTTCCGGGGTCACGAGCGGCGATCATGTTATTTACGCGATTGTTAGGCAAGCCGAAACTCACCCCGGATAATGGCGCGGGGCCGCGACCGCTGGCCGCGGCCCCTTGTCCACTTCACATCAACTTTCCACTATCCAAGATGAAGCATCGGTCGATGCCTCTCTTCGCTATTCTACTACGTAATTTCCGGACCGAAGTTACGGGAATCTGCACAATCCCGATTTGAAACTCTTTCCGATCTTCTGTTAGGGTCAAACATCGGCCCTTCGACGAGCGTTCGCCCCCACAGGCAGGGAGACGATTACAGCCGGGACTAAACGGCGAACAAGCTGAGCTTTTGCTCAAAACCTTTCATTTCGTAATCGCCTAGCGGTCGCGATGCGAGAAGTCCTTTGAGTTTCGCATGCACGGCATCGCTGATTCCGCATGGCTCACCGAGTGAAGCTAGCAATTTCTCCAGCCGGAAGACGAGATTAACCTCACTGCCCATAAGCGTCTCCTCTCTCGCCGACGAAACGCCACCGATAGCGACCAAGCCAAAGTGCATCACGAACCGAAATTCCGGTTCGCAGGTCTGCGCTTTCTTTAAGGCGGCAATTACTGACACAACGTTCTTCGCAGCGCACTGTTCATCCGGCCAATATGAGAGGATCCCATCGCCGAGGTATTTGTTCACGATCCCTGAATTTTTCTCGATGATTTCCTTACACATGGCGAGCCAGGAACTGACAAGCGCGGCGAGTTTATCACTCAAAAGTTTACGACTGAGAGGTGTGAAATTCTTGATGTCGGCAACGAGGAGCCAGCATGGGACGTCTTCGATTCCCTCCTGCAGAGTTAACGGCGGCGCAGTGCTTTTCGGTCTGTCCGAAGCATTGCAAGATTGACGAAAAGTGAACGGGTTGCCGCCGATTGTGATCTGGTCGCGGTCCCGCAGCCGAGTTGGCTCGTGGATCCGTCGCTTATTCAAAAAAGTACCGTTACTGCTCCCTAGATCAACGAGCCAGAATGCTCTGGGTCGTTCCGAATGGATGATCGCGTGAAGCCGGGAAACTTTCGGCGATTCAAGTACCAGCGTATTCAGCGCCGCCCGACCGATTGAACAATTACCCTGCAGAGTGTAATCCTGCCCCTCTCGTTCCAACCACGCCTCAGGCTCTTCTGCAGAGCTCATATGGGGCCGCTTATACCAAGCGCGATTGGCAAAAACAAGGCTATTGAACTAGCGCAGATTGTGCCGGTCGCTAGGGATTCTGCGAAATCTGAGCAACTGCGGATTTGAAAACTCGCTCATCTCCCGACTCGTTCGCCGCGTGCCCTCGCGGCTTTACCTTCTATCTCGCCGTGGCCGTTGGTTATGTGGCAATTGCCGGCGACGACATGGTCGTCATCGCGGTAACAACTATTCACAACAGCTTGGGTTAGGGGCTATGTTTGGTCTTCGCGCGAAAGAAGACCCTGGATCGATGCGATTCTCGATAAAATCACGAAATTCGGGATTGGGAGTTTAACACCGAGCGAGCGGCGGCAACTCAATCCCAAACGCGAGCCGGGCTGAAGAAATCCGAGTAACGCTGGTCGGCCGTGTCGACTCCTTCGTTCTCTTGCACTGCAGGCGACACACCCGCCTCTAGAGACTGTTTTCCCCCAAACGGGATTCGATCGTCTCACATAGCACGTGCAGCAGAAGCTGGTGCGCTTCCTGAATTCTGGCAGTGGAATCGCTGCGAATCAAAAGATCGACATCGGCCATGCCAATGGTTGAACCGCCGTCGCGACCGAGGAAGGCAATCGTTTTCAGCTTGTGGGCTTTCGCTTGTTCCAGCGCGCGCTCGACATTTCTCGACTTACCGGAGGTCGTTAGGCAAACCAGCACGTCACCCTGCAGGGCAAATGCCGCTACCTGGCGAGCGAAAACCTCATCGAAACCATAATCGTTGCCCGCGGCAGTGAGTAGCCCACCATCGCTGGAAAGGCAGATTGCCGGGTAGGCCGGGCGATCTTTCGTAAAGCGCACCACAAACTCTGTTGCAAAATGGGACGCATCAGCGGCGCTGCCGCCATTGCCGCAGACAAGCAATTTGTTTCCGGCGCGCAAAGATTTCTCGATCAGATCCGCAGCCTTCGCGACCTGCGCGTCGAGATCGAAAAGCGATTGAAGCGTCTGGTTCGCCGCAACGATTGCCCTCTTTAAAATTTTAGAAGAATTGCGCATGGACCATTAGCTGGCGCGACCAAATCATAACTGGAAAAACAGCACAGAAACCAGATTTTTCTTTCGCGCAGGTTTTTGGGAACTTCGTCCGCCAGTTTCCGTAGAAATTCTTGAAAGAATAAACCTTCCGCTGTGAAACTCTCCACTTTACACCTGATTTCCTTGGCGGCCGTGATGACACGCCGGCGCTTCTTCCGGGTGGAACTCGGTGGACCTTTGCCGGATGCACGGTCTCTGGAATTTGAAACTGGCTTAGTCGTACAAATTTCGGACGTTTCGCCCGAAATCAACGAAACGGCCTTGCCCGCAGCGGAGGCCCCCGGCACAGCCGCCCAGTCCGCGTTAACGGCAGGGCCGTTTGCTCACGAGCAAGCAACAATCCGTGCGGTAGCGGACGCCTTGCAGTCGCGAGGCTCCGCTCCCGCTGGTGATTTGGCAGACCAGATTCCGCGCGGATCGCCCTGTGATAATGAACAAACGGAGCGTGTTGAGGGACCGGGGCATCGTAGTGATTTGGCCTTGCTCAACAAGGAGAATCTCACTAAAATCCCCGTCTTGAGCTCAGCCAGCGCGAACGAAGGAACCGTCAGGCCGGGCGCATTCGTCACCACGCGCTGGAGCCTCATTCTTTCCGGTGGCGGCTCCAAAAGCAAAGAGCAGGAAACCCGTGCGGCACTCGCCGAGCTTTGCCGCATCTATTGGCGGCCGATTTTTGCTTTCATCTGCCGACGTGGTTATTCGACCCAGGACGCCGAGGACCTCACGCAGGATTTCTTTGTGGTGATACTGGAAGGTGATTGGCTTCAGAATGCAGACCGCAGCCGCGGCCGCTTCCGTTCGCTGCTGCTCAAGTCGCTCAAGAACTTTCTCAATGACGCCGCCGACAAGATTCATGCCCGAAAACGCGGAGGGGACGTGAGCTTCATTTCGTGGGACAGCTGGATAGCTGAGGCGCCGTCGGAGTTGTCGATGTCAACGCAGAGCCTTAATTCCTTGCCCCCTGAGCGACTCTTCGATGTGCGCTGGGCGGCGACGGTCGTGGAACGCGCGCTTCGACGGCTCCGGGAGGAATGTGAGCGCAAGGGGCGCTGGCGAGTTTTCGATGTCTTAAGTGCCTACCTCACGGTGGAGCGGGAGGATGTCTCGTGCGCGAATTTGGCCACGAAGTTGCGGGTTCCCCAGAGTACAGTGAAAAAGTTACTTTATCACATGCGGCAGCGCTATCGCTGGTTGTTGCGCGATGAAGTGGCCCAGACAGTGGAGAATCCTGCTGACATTGAGGATGAACTCCGCCACCTGTGCGGTGCACTCGCGGCCAGTTCGGAGCAAGCCAGATAATTACCCTGCGCTCCTACGATTTGCCTTCACAAATGATATTCTATGGCTTAACTGATCTGCTCCCAGCGATCACGCATGAGCCGCACGAGTGCCTGCGGTGTGACACGGCGTTACGTGTGAACAACGGACTTTGTCTTCTGTGTTTGCTCCAGGCGGGGCTGACCGAAGATGAAGACTCCAGAACCGAAAGTCTCGACACACTCCTCTCCGAAATCGAATAAAGCCGCGAGCCTCCGCCGAGGCTTCGGCAGGCAGGCCGACTTGACGCCTCAGGCGCCGCGGAAAGCAGCCGCGACACCTTCGTCGCAGAAGGATCCGAACCTTTTGCGCACGTGATTGGAACTTCGCTGCCTGTTCCTGTAGAAGGCCGCGGCACACGGCACCCAGCCAGACCACCAGGATCGCCTCTCGACTGCCCATAAATTCTGTCAGCCTGTAAAATACTCGGGACCTTCGCCCTCCAGTTTCCGTAGGAGTAAGCATGCGGGAGATTAAACGGACTCAACAGCAGCCTATCCCGACATATCGTGGCCCTCACTCTCCGGCGGCTGCGGCACAAACCTGGCCCCAACTTGGTTTCCGTTCCCGGTTTTGGCCGTCAGTTTTCGCACCTTTGAGAGGGAGCTTTTCCAGAATTTACTCCGTTGTCACATTTCCTTGATAGCCAAAAAAACTAAATGTGGTTCCCTCCTCGTTCTAGAGCCCTCGCCAGTTAGCGGGATAGGAGCAGTTAAAGGAACTCACCAGATGAGGGCAGAAGGTCACCTCCCGGATGCGGGGGGCGCGACCAAGGGCGGCAGCCTGTCCTACAGCGGTTCGAACGGAAACGCTCCTCATGTTGCGAGCGAACTCCCGGCAACCTCTCTGCGCAGGGTGCCTGGGTGGAAAGCCGGTCTCGATATTACGTGCATTCTGCTTTCGCTGCCCCTCTGGCTGCCGCTAATGATTTTGCTGATGCTGGTGACGCGAATCGCCTCGCCTGGTCCGATCTTCTACCGTCAGAAACGCGTTGGCTTGTGCGGCAGACATTTTTTCATCTGGAAGTTCCGCACCATGAAGTTGAGCGCTGAGACACAAACTCACGAGCGGTATCTCGAAAATTTGATGAGGGTCGATTCCCCGATGACGAAGCTGGATGCTCATGGCGATCCCCGCCTGGCTCCTTTCGGTCGGGTTCTGCGTGCGAGCGGTTTGGATGAGTTGCCTCAAATTTTCAACGTGCTCCGGGGTGAGATGAGTCTGGTGGGTCCGCGGCCGTGCACCCCAAATGAATTTGCCCGCTATGAACCGTGGCAACGGCAACGCGTGAACTGTCTGCCGGGCCTGACCGGCTACTGGCAAGTAAACGGGAAAAACAAAACCACGTTCCGCGAGATGATTGCGATGGACCTATTCTATCTCAAGAGCATGTCGATCTTGCTCGATTTGAAAATCATGCTTAGGACCGGCTCCGCTATGGCCGAGCAACTCTTCGAATCCCGCCAGGCACCGCAACGCAGCCGACAGGATAGAAGCCCTCGCTTTCGGACGACGATTTCACAAATTCCGGCCGAATCAGCTCCAAAAATATGAAAAGAAAAATCGCCGTCGGCGTGCTCGGATGCGGTTATTGGGGACCTCTTTTGGTTCGCAACTTCAAAAGTCTTCCGGACTGCCAGCTCAAAGCGGTCTGCGACGTCAATGCAGCACGCTTAAAACATCTTGGCACGTTGTATCCGGATGTTGAGGGCATGAGCGACCCGCAGCAATTTATCAACGGCTATGGGCTGGACGCCGTTGTCATTGCCACTCCGGTAAAAGATCATTATGCCCTGGCCAAGGCGAGCTTGCTCGCAGGCAAGCACACATTCATTGAAAAGCCGATGGCGTCTTCTTCCGAGGAGTGTGAGGAATTGATCGACATCGCCGAGCGTAACGGACTCGTTTTAATGGTCGATCATACGTTTCTTTATTCCGCTCCAGTGCAGAAAATCGTTGAAATTATTGACGCCGGAGACCTGGGCGATATCCGCTATATCAATTCACGGCGTCTGAACCTCGGTTTGTTCCAAACGGACATCAATGTCGCGTGGGACCTGGCGCCCCATGATATTTCGATCATTCTCCATATTCTCGGCGAGTTCCCCCTTGCGATTAACTGTCAAGGAAACGCGCATGTCCACCGGGACGTGGAGGACGTAACTAACATGTCCCTCTCCTTCCCGCACAAGCGCTTCGCCACTATCCAGAGCAGTTGGATCGAGCCGAGAAAAATTCGTGAAATGACCATCGTCGGTACACGGCGCATGATCGTATATGACGATCTGGAAACGCACGAAAAAATCCGCATCTACGATGTGCGAGTGGAGCGGCCGCCGCATTACGACACATTCGCTGAATTTCACTATTCGTACCATTACGGGGACAGTTACATCCCGCGCTTTCAGCAGGAGGAACCGCTAAATGTGGCCTGCCGGCATTTCATTGATTGCATCGAAACACATTCGCAGCCGGTAACGGGCGGCCGACAGGGACTGGAAATGATCAGGATCCTGGAAGCGGCCTCCGCTTCCCTCAAAATGAACGGCGCACCGGTGACATTTTCTCAACCGAGTAACGCAGTGCCGGCTCCCGCCCCCGTCAAAGCCGAAGAGATTTTTCAGGTTGAAGCATTCGCTGGATGAGTGTCAGGCGAGCTTCACATCAGCTCAGCGCCGGGTGTGAAGCTTGACTTCAACTCCCAAGATTCATCGCATATGCCTAAGCGC
>Ga0137362_10000747_pt1 | contig 18453 bp, 12 predicted proteins | sample MadtaG_2_FD_104801 | JGI IMG/M metagenome (GOLD analysis project Ga0137362, IMG submission 104801) | Vadose zone soil microbial communities from Angelo Coast Range Reserve, California, USA - Mad1_100_16 metaG | ecosystem: Environmental > Terrestrial > Soil > Vadose zone | place: USA: California... | reverse complement strand
ATGAGTTTTTCGCCTTTTCCGCCTTAGTGTGGCCCATTGGCCCTCCCAAGAAAACCAAAGCTAGGTCGCGACACGTAATCGCAATTTGGTTATAGGTTTTTTGGAAGGGTTAATGGATTTGATTCACGTGAATCGAAGCCAGGGAAAGGATTATAATCATCATCCATAGCGAAACACAACGAAAGGCTCACACAAATGAAAGCCACATACAAAGCAGTGGAAGTCTCCGCACCCGGCGTGCTTCGAGTAGTGGAACGGCAAGTCCCTGAGCCGGGAGCGGGTCAGGTTCGGATTCGCGTGGAAGCATGCGGAATCTGCCACACCGATGCCGCCACCGTCACCGGCATCTACCCAGGTTTGAAACTGCCGCGCGTTCCAGGGCATGAAGTGGTTGGCCGCATTGAAGCCCTGGGCAGCGGAGTGTCTAGATGGAAAATCGGTCAACGGGTCGGCGTCGGCTTGATCAGCGGCGAAGACGGGCTGTGCGAACCGTGCAGACGCGGGGACATCGTGAATTGTCAGAACCCCGTAACAACCGGAGTAACCGTGGACGGCGGATATGCGGAAGTGATGATCGCTGAAGCGCGCGGCATCGCGTCCATTCCTGATGAGCTCAGTTCCGCAGAAGCCGCACCTCTCCTCTGCGCAGGGATCACCACCTACAACGCTCTTCGCAATGCCAGCTTGCGCGGCGGAGATCTGGTCGCTGTGCAGGGCATTGGTGGCCTTGGGCATCTTGGTATCCAATTTGCTCGGCACATGGGATTCCATACTGTCGCCATCGGGCGTGGAGGCGAGAAGGAGAAGCTCGCGAAAGATTTGGGCGCGCACGTCTACATCGATACTACAGTCGAGGATGCCGCAGCGGTACTTCAGCGTTTGGGCGGGGCCAGAGCGATACTCGCAACAGCCACCAGTGGCGATGCTATGGGGCCACTGGTGTCCGGTCTTGCGGTCCGCGGGAAGTTCATCGTGGTGGGTGTACCGCAGGACCAAATTCAATTGAATGCGTTTCCGCTCGTCTTTGGAGGGCGCTCGATCTACGGCTCACTAACCGGCACGCCGATTGATAACGAGGACACGCTGGCCTTCAGTGTCCTGGAGAATATCCGCCCGATGATCGAGACGTTTCCTCTCGAACAGGCCGCTGAAGCTTACGCTCGCATGATGCAAGGCAAAGCACGGTTCCGCATGGTGCTGGTTACAAAGGATGGAGTAGCTTGAAGTGCGCAGAATGCAGCATCAAGGAAAAAACCATGGCGACTGAGGCGGCATAGGCGAGCGTTGAGACGGCAGCTTGAGTCGAACAACGGAGATGCTGCAACCGCGAATAAGAAGGACGCCGGCTTCAGCAAGCGGCTGCCACAACGGAACGAGTGACGGGTTGAGGCGCCGGAAAGGCGGCAGCGCGGCTGCCGCACTCCAAACAAGAGCCGGAGAAGAAAAGAAAGAAAAAAGACAAGAACAGGAAGAGAAAAACAGGGAAAGAAGGAGCGGCAGCAGCCTAAATGCATCGGGAAAAAAGAAATCGCATCCGACGCCAGGGCAAGCTGGGGCGCAGCATGCTGCGCCCCTACAACGGCTCTTGAGAGACGCGGTTAGTGTCTGATGGTTATTGCACCGGGTTGCCGTCGGCGTCGATTTTGTGGACTTCGCCGATGTTGAGTTCGCGGATGCCGGGTTCAGCCTTGTTCATGTCGCCGACGATGATCCAGACGAGATGGCTGGGCTGAATATATTTTTTGGCGATTTCGTTGGCGGCGTCGGGCGTAACGGCCAGGACTTTCTGCGTGAAGGTGTTGTAGTACTCGTCAGGCAAGCCATATTGCAGGATGTTGCTGTAGGCGCCCGAGAGTTGCTGTACGGACTCGAAGCTTCCGGGAAGGCCGAGGGTGGAATTGGTCTGCTCGTCTTTCAGTTCGGCTTCGGAGATGGGTTTGCTGCCCACGATATTTTTGTATTCGGCTATCAGTTCGACCAAAGACTCCTTAGTTTTGTCGGTCTGTACAGGCGAGATGCTGAAGAATGGGCGCTCACCTCTGGCGGGCGACAGGCGGGAGCGGACGCCGTAGGACCAGTGCTTGTCTTCACGGAGATTCATGTTGATGCGCGAACTGAAATTTCCGCCGAAGATGTCGTTGACCACTGTTAACGAGATCTGGTCTGGATCGCTGTATGGAGGCGCCAACTGTGCAGCGAGAATCAGACTCTGACCTGAGCCGGGGCGGTCAAGGAGATACACGACATCTTTTTCCGGTTGTGGAACGGAAGGGATGGTCTGCGTCGGGACTTCGCCGGACTTCCAGGAAGCGAAGAGTTTTTCCAGCTTGGGAGTGATCTCGGCGAGGGTGGTATCGCCAACGATGAGTAGCGTGGCGTTGTTGGGCTTGAACCAAGTTTCGTGGAATTCGACGAGGTTTTCGCGAGTCATCTTGCTTACCGTGGCTTCCGTGCCGCTGCTGAGAAATGCGCCGGAATAGGGATGATTTTTACCGTAGAGCAACGCAGGCAAAACGCGCAAGGCCATGAAGTTAGGCGTAACCTTTTCGCGCTGGATGGCAGCAAGGCGGTCTTTTTGCAAACGAGTAAATTCTTTTTGCGGGAAAGCAGGATGCAGAATGAGGTCCGCATAAATCTCCAGAGATCTGTCGACATTGGCCTTGAGAGCATCGAGATCGACAGTGGCAAAATCCAGATTGGCGCCGGCGGAAAATTCAGCGCTGAGGGATTCCAGCTCTTCGCCAATTTTGAGCGAATCGCGGGTGGGAGTTCCCTCTTCGAGCATGCGTTGAGCGAAGCTGCAGGTTCCGAGAGCAGAAGTGGCGTCAGAGGAATAACCACCGTTCACCAGCAGAGAGAAGTTCACGACCGGAGCCGCGTGGCGTTCTGCGAGAACGATTTTCAGGCCGTTGGAGAGCGCGGCCTTCTGCATGGGAGGAAGATTCAGCGACATCGCGGACCCAGTGGCGGGTTCCTTGGAGCGATCAATCGGGGCAGTTGCTTTCAGCGTGGTGGGATACGGTTGTACTTCCAGAACGTAATCGCCATCGGAGAGCCAGTCGTTCGCGACTTTCCTGACTGACGCGGGCGTAGCCGCCTGGATGCGCTTGAGATATTCCTTGTAGCAATCGGGATTCCCCGCATAGGTCTGGCATTGCGCGAGGATGTCGCTCTTTCCGCCGAAGCCGCCGATGCGCTCCATGATGCGGGCGTATTGGCCGAAGGTTTGCGTTTTGGCGAGTTGCAGCTCGGCTTCGGTGGGACCGTTCTTGAGGAAATTTTGCAGTTCCTGATCCGCGGCGGTTTCGACGGCTTTGAGATCTCCGCCCGGTTTCGCGGTGAGGGTAAGGATGAACTGGCCGGAGATCTCGCTGCTACTATCGTTCGCGGTGGCGCTGGTGGCAATCTGGTCCTTGTAAACGAGGCGTTTGTAGAAACGCGACGTTTTGCCCTGGCCGAGAATTTGCGCAGCCAGATCGAGCGGTGCCTCTTCGGGTGAAGCTGTCGGAGGCACGTTCCACACGCGGTAGAGACGTGCTTGCGGAACGCGGTCCTGCAGCGAGTCACGGTGAGTGCCAGTGCGTTTCGCGACCCAGGCTTCGCGATGGACCACGGGAGGACCAGGAGGGATGCCGCCATAATACTTTTCAACTTTTTGACGCGCGAGTTCGGGAGTAATGTCGCCGGCGATGACGACGGTGACGTTGTTCGGGCCGTAGTAGGTCTTGAACCATTCCTGCACGTCGGACAATGAGGCAGCATCGAGGTCGGCCATTGAACCGATGGTCGTCCAAGAGTACGGATGGCCGACGGGATAAGTGTTCTCTGCGAGAAGTTGCCGAGCAACGCCATAGGGTTGATTTTCGCCCTGGCGCTTTTCGTTCTGCACAACGCCGCGCTGGAGATCAAGTTTTTTCTGATCCAAAACAGGAAGCAAATGGCCCATACGGTCGCTTTCCGCGAAGAGCACGTAGTCGAGCATAGAAGTGGGTACGTTTTCAAAATAATTGGTGCGGTCGCCATTGGTGGTGCCGTTCAGGTTGGTGGCGCCGATGCGCTCCATGGCGTTGATATAGGTGTAATTGAAATTCTCGCTTCCGCTGAACATGAGGTGTTCGAAAAGGTGGGCGAAGCCGGTCTTGCCGGGCTTTTCGTTCTTCGAACCGACGTGGTACCAGGTGTTTATGGCGACGATTGGTGCTTTGTGATCTTCGTGGACCAGGACGGTGAGCCCGTTGGCGAGGACAAATTTGGTGCAGGGAATATCAGGAATGGCAAGCTTTGTGCTGGTTGTGGCGGCGGCAGCATGTAGCTTTGGCGCGGGGGCCTGTCTCGAAGGAGCATCTGACTGAGCACCGGCGGAAGCTAAATGGACGGTCGCAATCGTCAAGGCAATAACAAAACGCACGGGTCCGCTAACAGTTCTGTTTCTCAAGGGCGTTCCTCCGGGATGCAAAAGACAGTGTGATGCGAAAAGATGCGGGAATGAGTCGCCGAGTGGTTCCAGCGATGAATATTTTACATTTGGCGAAAGTACAAAGCAAAGTTACCGTTGATTTTATGGTGCAGAGAAGGAGGGATGGCAGAAAAAAGGGTCAATCGCTTTCATGAATGACACTGTTTGGCTTTCGGGACGGCCGATGCGACGAAGAGGCCGTAGGCGAAGTTGCCGGAGGCGAAACCGGCGCGCATGGCGTGAAAGGCTTTGAGGTAGCTGACAAAGTGCGGGCCAAGTTTCGCGGCCAGGGCCCAGAACTTTTTGTCTTTAATAATTTCGAGAGTGAGGTCCCAGGTTCTGGCGCAGTTTTTGTTGAGCACTTCGCGATGCGTGATTTGCAAACCGTTCGAAGTGAGAAAACGCGCGTAGTCGTCCATGGTTTGTAACTCCACGAACATGCCTTTTTCGATGGGGCCGATAAATTCCTGAGTCTGCGCGGGAGTGAGACTTTCTTTTTTGAACCAGTCGGTCAGAGCAAGGGTGCCGTTAGGCTTGAGCAGTTTCGCCGTGGATGCAAAAAATCCGGGCCGGTCCTGATAGTGGGAGATGGATTCCACAGACCAGAGAAAATCGAACTGACGATCGAAGCGCATGGCTTCGGCGTCCATCAGAAGGAAGGTTGTGTCCAAGTGGCGTTCCGTCGCGGCCTGCTTGGCGATTTCGACCTGCACGGGAGAGATGGTGATGCCGGTAACGGTGGCGTTAAATTTTTCGGCAAGGAAGAGAGAGCTGGCGCCAAAGCCGCAGCCGATATCGAGAATATCGGAATGCGGTTTTATGTTTGCGAGTTGAGCGAGATGCTCGATGAGCTGAAGCTGCGCATTTTCTTTGGATTCATCGCCGCGAATCCAGTACCCATGGTGAAGATGTTCGCCCCAAAAAGCGCGGTAGTAGGGGCTCAGGACGTCGTAGTGCTCGATGACTCGCTGTTTGTCGTTGGTGCGAGGCGTAAAGGATGGCTGTGGGCAGGCCTGTAGAGTCATAGGTAATTGGTGTAATTCTATCCGCAGCGGTGGCAGCTGCAAAACAATTCGATAACCGGGAACGTGAACGTGCGCGAGCGCAGCGGCGGAACGCGAAAGGATTACGGAGCGTACCAATCGAGAGCGTAGATTTCCTGAATGCTGGCGTCGCGTACGAGTAGCGGGGTGCCGTCCGGAGCGATGCCAGACCAGTTGCCGAAAGCACCGCTGGCGGCCTGAAAGCCTTTTAAGCTGAACAGGCGCTCAATTTTCCCGGTAGAAATTTGCACCCGGAAGTAACCTTCTGCATTGTCGAGAAAACCGTCAAAGTATAAAAAGCGCGAATCGCGGGACCAGATGGGATAAGCGACAAAGATCCTGGCGAGCTCGGTCCATTTCTGAGTGTTCAAATCAAAAAGCTTGAGATTGAGAGAGTTCAGCGTGATGGCGGCGATATACCGTCCGTCGGGTGACCAGCGAGGCGAGTAGAGGCCGTCAGAGCCCGGGAGCTTGGTGGCGTTTTTTGTTTCGAGATTGAGGATGTAAACCGATGAGCCCTGGTTGTTGAGGGAATTTTCGCCAAATGCCAATAATTTGCCATCAGGTGACCAACTGGGATCGGCCAGATTGGTGGTACTTCGATAGAGCAATTGAGGAGTACCTCCCTGCGGAGGCACCAGGTAGATTTGCCATAGCTCGCCCGGAGGATGTCCAAAGAAGGCGAGCTTCTGGCCGTCGGGAGACCAGCGCGGTAGGTAGGCAAGCATCGGTGGAAAAACGAGTTGAAGTTTTTGTGTGCCGTCGACCTTGCTACGCCACATGGTGCCGTCGGCGGCATCGTTGTAGGCGACCCAATTACCGTCAGGGGAAAAGTCGAGGCCCATGGCGGAAATGCCGGAAAGGTACGGAACAAATTGCCCGGACTTGGAGTCGTAGCGGACCAGTTCCCCCCGCGGCCGCCAGCCCTGTACAAAAAGCTTTTTGCTGTCGCGGCTGGGTACGGGATTGCCAACATTCATTGGGCCGGTAGTCAACTGAAACGGATCCGGAGACGCAGGCCGCAAAGTACCGGGCCGTTCACGAATAGCCCACACATTCGAGGTGTCATCGCGAAGCGCCTGAAACACGAAGTAGCGTCCGTCAGGGGTCCACCTGCCGCAACATTCGTTAGGAGTGGGATTCCAACCGGGGAGTAAGGCGTGAGGATTGCTGCCGTCGGCGGAAGCCTGCCAGATGGTGCGGCTGTTGGTAGTGGGGTCGTTCAGAGTAAACCGGAGAATCGAACCGTCGGGCGACCAGCGGATTTCGCCGGCAGTGCCGGAGGTTGTAAGGAGCAGACGGGGCTGGCTGCCGTCTCTGTTGACCAAGAAGATCTCGTCGCCCTTGGCAACGGCGATCTTTTCACCGTCGGGGGACCACGCTCCGGCGTGACCTTCCAGAGTACCAAGCCTGCGAGGCGAACCGCCGACCACTGGAACGCTCCAAAGCGGTCCTTCCAGAGCCGTGCCATGGGCGGTGTTCATCAGGAGAGCGGACCCATCGGCCGAGATGTCGAAAACATTAGCGAAGCCGGTATCCTCGAGGGAGGTCGGAATAGGAAACGTTTCGCCACCAGTGACCGCGGTTTCCGAAAGAACGGACTGGTTTTCGATGAAATAAAGACGGCCGCCGGCGGTGACCACACCTGACTTGGGACGATTGGTATTAGTGAGTTGGACGGTGCGAAGGATTCGCGGTGGCGGCACGGGACGCCTGAGGAGGTAACCAAACACAGCGATGACGGCAAAGAGAGAGAGCACCGAGGCAATGCCCCAAGTACGCCAGCGACGTTGGTTTTGCGCGGCACGAGCTTGTCTGACTGAAGCTGAGAGATGGGGAAGATCACCCGAGTGCACGGAGCCGGTTTCGCGGTGCAGTATCTTGAGATCGTCGCGAAGTTCAGCGGCGGTCTGGTAACGGAGACGGAGATCCTTTTGCAGAGCGCGATGAATGATACGTTCGAGATCGGCCGGCATGTCGGGATTTATTTCGCCGGACGGCCGGGGATCGCGATTCAGGATGGCGTCGAAGAGTAGTCCGGTGCTTTCAGCTCGAAAGGGCAACCCTCCGGTGGCCATTTCGTAGAGAACAACGCCGAACGAGAAGAGGTCAGTACGAGTGTCAAGTTCTTCGGCGCGTACCTGCTCCGGCGACATATAGGAGACGGTACCGAGAGTGGAGCCTGCTCCGGTGAGGCGTTCGGCTGTGGTGTCGCCGCTTAATTGATCCGATGTGGTGGTAATTTCGGCGCCACGATTTGGTGGAACTGAGAGTTTAGCTAAACCGAAATCGAGGATTTTGGCGTGACCACGTTCGGTGACGAAAATGTTGGCGGGCTTGATGTCGCGATGAATGATGCCACGGGAGTGAGCGGCGTCCAGAGCGTCAGCAATCTCGATGGCGAGGGTGAGCAGAACGTCGGTTTCGATGGGCTTGCCTGCGATGCGATGCTTTAGGGTCACACCATTGAGAAATTCCATGGCGATGAAAGCCTGAGAGTCCTGTTCGCCGATGTCGTAGATGGTGCAGATGTTGGGATGATTCAACGCTGAAGCGGCTTGCGCTTCACGCCGAAAACGAGAGAGCGCCTGAGGGTCCTGGGCGACCTCATCTGGCAGGAACTTAAGAGCGACGAAACGACGAAGGCGAGTGTCCTCCGCTTTGTAAACCACACCCATGCCGCCACCGCCGAGTTTTTCTAGGACGGCGTAGTGGGAGACTGTGCGGCCGACGATTGAGGAAGAGTCCGCCATTGGCGGTGAAGTCTATCGCAGCTACGGGTTGTGAGCAAAGGAGCCGGGGTATTTTCAAAACGTTTGGATTGGAGGATCCAAATGGCTGGCAAACAGCAAGAAACGCACTTTGCGCTTCCGAGCGTCGCGGGAATGGTCGCGGTGGTCGCGCCACGGCTGTGCGCGACTGGACGCGCGATGGGAATGAGGGACTTGACCGCCATTTCCGTCTGGACGGCCGAGATCACGCCCAGAACTCTATTGCGCCCAGGAATGCGAGATGATAGCCTGAGCGAACAAAAGGCGAATCATAAACAGGCGGGGAAACGGGTAGCGAGCAAATTGATCCGCGCAGAGGGGGAAAAGTGCGGGAAACGCTGACGGTGAGGCGGAACGGTGATGCAGAACGGGTGGGGGTAGCTACGAGGAGCGGGGCAACGATTGCGCGCGTAAACGACGTTCTGAACGCATTTGCAGACCGGAATCATAACGGCGAGGTGTTAACGGCCGTGCGGCGGTTCCCTGCCCGGGCGGCGGAGTTTGCGGATTGGCCGGAGTGGATCCGGCCGGAACTCCGGACAGCATACGCGAGTAAAGGGATAGCGCAGCCTTATTCCCACCAAGCTGCGGCTGCAGAGGCGGTACATGCTGGGAAGAATGTAGTGATTGTGACGCCGACGGCTTCGGGCAAGACGCTTTGCTACAACCTCCCGGTGATCAATGCGATTTTGGAGAATGAGGATGCGCGGGCGTTGTATTTGTTTCCGACGAAGGCGCTGGCGCAGGATCAGTTGGCGGAATTGTATGACGTGAGTCAGCGGCTGGAGAACGGAGCGGGTGAGTTGTCGCACGAGATTGAAGATGGCAGCTTGGGGCTCGAACTAAAGGATAAAGCGATTGCCGCTACAAGTGCGCGAGAAAACCGCCCGCCTGAGAAGGTGGCCGCTGCAAATGCAAGAGAAATGCACCGCCCTGAAGACCGGCCGCTACGGAAAGAAAACGTCGGTGAGACGCGACACACGAAAGGAGCACGGCGATTTGGGGTGTTTACTTATGACGGGGATACGCCGAGCGATGCGCGGAAGGCGATTCGGGAGAAGGGGCACGTTGTTCTGACCAATCCGGACATGCTGCATACGGGAATTTTGCCGCACCATACGAAGTGGACGCGGCTGTTTGAGAATTTGCAATATATCGTAATTGATGAGCTGCATTCGTATCGCGGCGTGTTTGGAAGCCATTTGTGCAATGTGCTGCGAAGGCTGCAGCGGATTGCGCGATTTTATGGGAGCGATCCGCAGTTTATTTGTTGTTCGGCGACCATCGCGAATCCGGGCGAATTAGCAGAGCGGTTAATCGAAGAGGACGTTGAAGTGCTGAACGCGAATGGTGCGCCTGCAGGGGAAAAGACGTTTGTGTTTTACAACCCGCCGGTAATGAATCGGGCGCTGGGGATTCGCAGGAGCTACATCAACGAGAGTTCGCGAGTGGCGCAGGAATTCTTGAAGCACGATTTGCAGACGATGGTGTTTGCGAATTCGCGGCTGCATACGGAGATTCTGCTGACCTATTTGCAGCAGGCGAACCCGCATTTTCCGGGGACGGCGGAGACAATTCGCGGGTACCGGGGCGGCTATCTGCCGCACGAGCGGCGGGAGATTGAGCGTGGGCTGCGTGAAGGACGGATTCGCGGAGTGGTTTCGACCAGCGCGTTGGAGTTAGGGATTGATGTTGGATCTCTGGATGCGACGGTGATGGCGGGGTATCCGGGAACGATTGCGGCGACATGGCAGAGGGCGGGACGCGCTGGAAGGCGCAGCGGGAGCTCGTGCGCGGTGATGGTGGCGTCGTCTGCGCCGCTAGATCAGTTCATTGTGCGACATCCGGATTATTTTTTTGGCAATACGCCGGAGCACGCCTACATCCAGCCGGACAACCTGGAAATTCTGGTTAACCATTTGAAATGCGCGGCGTTCGAACTGCCGATTGCGCCGGAAGATAAATTCGGCGAGGGGGATACGCAGGATTTGTGCGCGCGGCTGGCGGATGCGGGTTTTCTGCATCGTACGGGAGAGCATTATCACTGGACGCAGCAGGCGTATCCGGCGGACGCGGTAAGCTTGCGGTCGGTGACCAGCGACAACTTCATCATCATTGATGTTACCGGACAGCCCGAAGTGATTGGCGAAGTGGATTTTCCGAGCGCGTTGACGACAGTACATGAGAAGGCGATCTATCTGCACGGCGGCGAGCAGTATCACGTGGAGCATCTGGATTTTAAAGAACGCAAAGCATATGTGAAGAACGTGGATGTGGATTATTACACGGACGCGGTGCGGTATACGCAGGTGCGGGTGTTGGAAGTGGCCGGCGAATCGCGCACGTTTGAGGAGGGAGAGAGCGCAGAGCAACGCTCGGCGACGACTAACAGCGGCAATTTGATAGATCGTGCGGACATGGGGCGCAGCAGTCTTGCGCCCCTACAACAGACGGAGGACCGCGTTTGGCACTGGCGATCGCATGGGGACGTTTTGGTTCGTTCGCAGGTGGTGGGATTCAAGAAGATTAAGTTTTTTACGAATGAAAATATTGGAGCGGGAAAACTGGAGCTACCGGAAAACGAGATGCACACGACTTCGTACTGGCTGACACTGGAGCGTTCGCTGGTGGAGTCGTTGCCGTTTTCGATCAGCGAGCGACAGAGCGGAATGTTTGGGCTGCTGCACGCGATGGAATCGGTGGCGACGCTGTTGCTGATGTGCGACGGCCGCGATTTGGGGACGGCGATTGGCGAAAGGCCGCCGAAGCCGGGAGCGGAGGGTGAAGAGTTTGCGCCAGTTGCTCTCGAAGACGCGATGCAGCGGACGGCGAAAGAGTTCTTTGAGCCGAATTTGTACTTGTTCGATGCTTATCCGGGCGGAATTGGCTTTTCGGAGCCGCTGTATCGTGCGCATCAGTCGCTGCTGGCACAAACACGAGAGCTTATCGTGGGTTGCGGCTGCGAATCCGGGTGTCCGTCATGCGTTGGGCCAGCGGGCCATCTGGCGTTGCGCGCTAAAGAGGCCGCGCTGGCGATACTCGACAGGTTGTGCGGCGACGGCAACGGGGTATGCGGATAGATGGCGGCGATAGATAAATTTGCACGGTTGGCGGCGCTTCGTCCCGCGGAGAATACAATCGTGCGCGACGAGCAAACGCTGGCGGAAAACTCGCCGGGTGCCGGGCTTGAAGAATGCGCACTTGCGAGACTGCTGGGCGCCACGATTTTTTCCACGAAGTTTGGAAACCATTTGAGCATCCGGAACTGGTATGCGACGCCGGAATTTCCGGAAGTGGCGCCCGCTGCGCTGGACCTGTTATGCAAGACGCAGGATGCGGCACGAACAAAAAAGTGGCGGGCGGCAGCGGAAGATCCAGAGAAATGGCTGTTTCTGGATACGGAAACGACTGGGCTGGCCGGCGGAACCGGGACGTACGCGTTTTTGATCGGGATCGCGTGGTGGGATTCAGGAGGATTGCAGCTCGAGCAGTTCATGATGCGCGATTTTTCCGAAGAACATTCGGTGTTACTGGAATTGGCAGCGCGTATTGCGGAACGTCCGGTGCTGGTGACGTTTAATGGGAAAACGTTTGATTGGCCGCTGCTGGAGAGCCGCTACTTGATGACGCGATGCATTCGAGTGCCAGAGTTAGCAGGGCACCTGGATTTGCTGCATCCGGCGCGGGCAGTATGGAAATTGCGGCTAGGTTCGGTGAAGCTGGTGGAACTGGAGCGGCACGTACTGGATATCGAGCGACTGGGATGGCATCGCGAGGACGATGTGCCGTCGTCAATGATTCCACAATTTTATTTCAATTATTTGCGCGGAGGTTCTGCTGCGCCGCTGGCGGGCGTGGTGCGGCACAACGGAATGGATTTGCGCGGGCTAGCGGCGCTATTTGGGAAGCTCAATGCCCTGCTGGATTGCAAGCAGCGCGAGGAGACTGAGGCGCTGGATCTGTTTGGGCTATCGCGCTATCTGCAGCGGCGCGGCGAAGCGACGAAAGCCGAATCGGCGTGCGTTGCCGCGCGCGACCGGGGGCTACCCCTTCCTTTCGATGCCCAAGCGCGGCGCGAATTGGCGCAAATGGCGAAACGGCGAGGGGAATACGCGGCAGCGGCATTGATCTGGGAAGAATTATTGGAAGACTCGGAATGCCGGTGCGCGGCCTGCGAAGAGCTGACTTTGTATCATGAGAGACAAACGAAAGATTTCAAGAAGGCACTGGGGTTTGCGCGAGCGGGATTGAAAGCGCTTTGCGACGTGAATGCTGGATCGAGATATGTGATGTCCTCGGCGGCGAAAATCCGCAGAACCGAGCGACTGGCGAAGCGAGTGGCTCGACTTGAAGCGCGAATTAACGCCGGGAATGATCGAGACGCTGCTCCATTATTGCTGCGCAGGCAAAGTTTTGCGGCTGCAGACTAATTCGCCTTTACGAGAATTCGGCTTGCTGGCATTACTTGGTCACTGAGAAACGTGGCTAGCACGATTCAGAGTGTAGCAGCTGATTTCGCTGCGGCCGGAATGTCCTTCACTGCATGGGTTACGGTGACAGCCGGTTTCTGCGCGGACTCAGGCAGCGATCCCAGACCGATCTGCTTGTTGATTTCGACGAACAGGGCTCGGTCGCCGCCTTCCAGGGTGACGCAGTCAAGCTCGCCACAACGCAGAAAAACTCCGCCATCGAGAGTGTCAAAGGAGAAAAAATTTGGCTGGCGAAACAAGTTAGTGCGTTGTGGGTGTTTTTTTTCGAGTAATCCAGAATACTGGCTGAAAAAGCTGGCGGCTCGCTGAGGACCGGCGAGATGCAGACGGGTGATGAGAAGCAATCGCTTCGAGGATTGATTCTCGAAAAGTTGATAGCGATCGCCTTCCCAGGCAGCTGCGAGAGGTTTGGCGCGCGCTTCGTCCAGAAACTGTTTCAAAACTTCAAGCCAGCCGAATTCACCCATCAGGTTATCGTCGAGTTTTTTCCAATCTTTGCCGAGTTGCTTTTCGACGGACGGAAGGGTAACACGATCTGGGACGTGCCCGGACTTGTAAAGGCCGGGATGCATGATCTGTTGCGTGGATGCGGGCGGATTTGAAAACACTTTTGCGAGCGAACTCCAACCGTCGGGCTTTAAAGCCGCGGCAGTGAAAGTCATGCCTGAAAAATACGGAAAAACCAGGGTGTCTTTGATGAATGGGGGCGCCTTCTGCAGGGAAGGGGTGTTGCCAATGTCGCCGGTCAAAATGGAAGGATCGAACTCGGGCATGTTGGTGACGGATTTTCCGGTGCCTTGCAGAAGATAATCGACCATAGCAGCCGTGGCGCTGCCCTCGAGGAAGGCTTCGCGCGCCAATTCGGCATCGTCGTTGGGGCGCGCCGCCTTCAGCCAGGTTTCAATCTTAAAATGCTGGTCTTGAAGTGCGTGGGTCAACTCATGGGCCATGACCATACGCTGGTCGTTGAGTGGAATCCAATTGGCGATATAGAACTCGTGAGCTTTGGGGTCGTAGAGACCCGCGATTTGTTCAGTGAGCAGTTCGACCATGAAGGAGTCCAAGTCGAAATTCTTTGGCAGCAGGCCAAAGGCTTCGGCGGATTTGGCGTCAGCGTAGCGCTGTGCAGTGTCCTTGTCCTCGTCCATCTGGCGAATGACATAAGCGCGAATTTCATCGCGCGAACGAAGCGTCTTTTTGAGAGCTGAAACGAGCGACAGCCCGGTGATTTCGCTCATGTCGTGCAAAACCTCGTCGGCAGCACGGACAAAATCTTCCGGGGAATTGGTTACCGGAGCTGGCGCTGAGGGAGCAGGAGATTGCTGAGCGGAAAGATTAGAAATGACCAAGAGAAAGCAAAGGGCAAGTGGTGCCAAATGCGAGCCAGCGCCGCGAATGGCGAATTTGGCGAGCTTATTGATGTCCATTTTTTGAGAATAACAGATCCCCTGGCCTGTCGTAGTTATGCCGCCCGCCAAGCGACGGAATTCGTCTAGAGATGGACTTGTGGTAAAGAATTCAAAGCGGGAAAAAACAGGACACTCCAATTCACGCTGTTCTGACGTCTTAACAGAATGGTAATTCGGGTGTACGCTGGCTGAAGCCGAACCCTCCCGTAGGGGGATCCCATGCTGCCCGGATTGCGATTGCGCCAGGTCCGCGAGCGACTTGGGCTGACATACCGTGATGTGGAGACTGCGAGCTATGAACTCGCCGCGGTGCGCGGCAGCCCCAACTTCATAATGCACATCAGCCGGTTGGCCGATATTGAAAATAGAAATGTCGTGCCGGGCCTGCACAAGTTCTACACGCTGGCGGCGCTTTACCATCTGAATCCGCTGGAGCTGTTCCGATGGTTTGAAATTCCCATCGAGGAATGCTTCGGGGACGGAATCAAGTTTCAGGTTCCGCGGACGCACCTGGCGGCACCACCGAGCGGCTTACGCGTTCCGTTGCGATTTGATCCGGGATTTGATCCGCGGCGCACGGATTTTCTTTCGCGGATGGTAGAACGGTGGGGCCACTTCGAAGGGGCGCTCAAGAGAGAACGTCCACAGCATTGTTACGGGTATATTGGGCTGACAGACAGAAGAATGGCGCCACTCCTGCGTCCTGGGAGCCTGGTGCTGGTGGATACCGAGATGCGGGAAATCGAGGTTGAGCAGTGGACTTGTGAGCACGACCGGCCGATGTATCTTGTTGACGTAAGAGATGGTTACCGGTGTGGATGGTTCCATCAGGTGCCAGGGAGACTGTTGATGGAGCCGCATCCATTGTCGCGCTGCGCCCCGGAATCATGGGCTTTGCCGGCGGAAGCTGAGGTGGTCGGCAAGGTGATTGGAGTGGTTAGCCGTTTGAACGAACCGTGGAGTTCTCCGCTTGCAGAATTTCAAGCAGCGCACGCAAGTTCGAAAAGAAGAATTCCTTAAGATAATCCGGTGTATTCCCGGGCACCAGGACGCGGTAGGCCTCCATCTCACGCCAGTGCGACAGGGTTGAATGATACGATCCGACCATTCCTTGAAGACATTCACCCAGGTCCCGCGCCTGTATGGAAAGCGGCGTCTCCAGAATTTTCAGAAATATTTCGTAGTGACAACATTCCAGTGATTCCTGGACTGCTTGCGGAGAGTACAGCGCCGCAAGTCCGGCGTGTTCATAAGTGCCTGAAGAAAGATCGCGAAGAGACGCAATATAGACCAACCTTCCGAACATATTGGGGATGGAGGCGAGGGTAGTCGAAGCAAAGTCACGTACCACAGATCTGTTCCTGAGAATTTGATCATCCATTCTTCACAACCCAGTGTTCCGTAATCGGAACGTTTTGAACCCCGAAAATCGCTTTCGTCACGGTAACGCAAAGGATGGCACCTGGAGGTGTTATCTATGCGTTTCAAGAAAGTTGCTCTGCTCTCAGGTCTTACAGTGCTGGCCGGGTCCATCGTAGTTCCGCCCAGTTCATCAGTCAATCGGAACACCACAACAAACGGTACGACAAAGATGCAAATGGCAGACGGCGCGCCATTGCCGCCGCTGCCGCCTACCCCGAAAAGCGCGTGGTTGTTAGCAGACGGCGCGCCACTGCCGCCGCTACCACCCACCGCAGTAGCGTGATCGGGCAAGCCGGGTGAGAGTGTTCCAATTGGGGATTTTAGACGCAATTTAACTTGGCGTTCGCGCAACGGTTCGTTCGAAACGCATGTTTGGTATTCTCAGTGACCGCACGACGTGTTAAGCTCTGGTCGTGTTACAACTGCCAACATTCACTCTTACGGCTTGGGGGTTGGCGACCGCGCTGACCCTCTTTCTGTTAGTGCGGGTCTTTTTGCTTCGGGTGTATCGCAGATATCCGTTTTTCACTTTCTATCTGGGTGCAAATCTGCTGCAAACCGCGGTTCTCGGCTACCTTTATCAATCGTATGGATTCAACAGTACCACTTATGGTTATCGCAGCGCATGGGCAACGCAAGCATTTGTGGTGGTCGCTCGAGGGTTCGCAGCGGCTGAAGTTTGTTACCGGATTCTTGGAAAGTTCAAAGGCGTTTGGGCACTGGCAATGAGGATACTGATTGCGTGCGGCGCGATCGTCTTGGTTTCCACGCTGTACTTTGGGACCCGAAGCTACCAGCTCGCCGTCATCACGCTGGAGATGGGCCTGGAAGCATTTATCGCCACATGGATCGTAGGATTGCTGTTATTCGCTCGTTATTACGCAGTGCCAGTCGAGCCTCCTGCCGGGATGGTCGGATTTGGGCTTGGTCTTCTTTCTTGCTGCAGACTTCTGAATGATCTGGTGTTCGAAAGGCACGTGCAGGCTTATCAGGATGTTTGGAATTATGTTTCTGCCGCGGCGTTTGTCGGCATTCTTTTACTGTGGAATTGGTTCATGCGCAGACCGGCTACCCAAGCGGTTTCTGAACCACAGTTGAACACGGTCCAGGTGTACCAATCGCTGATTCCGCAGGTAAATCGAAAACTGTCGGAACTGAATCAACAACTGAGCCAATTTTGGCGCACGGAGTCGCCGAAACCGTGAACTCCGTGTTTTTTTTCGTAGCCGTTGCTACCGGGCTGGCCCTGGCGGGAATGTCGTTCTGGGCGCTTCGCGGCGCCAGCCAGCGCAGAGTCCATGAGCACGGTTTCCGCGCGCTGGACAGCGCTCCCCGTGATTTAGACAATATGCCGCAGATCAGACAATCGATGGATCCGGCCGATTTTGAGTTTGCGAGGGCCAAAGGCGGGCGCCACTTGGAAACCAGGTTGCGTGGGGAACGAAGACAAGTGGCGCTGCTGTACCTGGCCGCCATACGAAGAGACTTTGAGCAATCACTTCGCGTTGCACGAGTCATCGCGGTGTTGTCACCCGAGGTCTCGGGCACACAGGAATACCAACGGATACGCCTGTCGATGATGTTCCGGTGGCGGTTTCAGATGATAAAGGTCCGGCTGCTGATAGGAATTATGCCGCAACCGCAGTTGATAGCACTGTGGCAGATGGCGTCATCGATGGCTATACAAATGGAGCAAACCATGGCCAAGCTCGGCGAACGAGCGGCGCTTGCCGCAGAGCTGGCTCTGCAATCCGAAAAGTAACAACTAGAGATGCGGAGAGCGGTTTGAAGGTAGTTGAAGTATCCGCTTACTTCGAAATCGAGCCGACAGCCGGCGCCACCAATTCGGAGGCTGCAGGCTTGCTGGTTGCGGCAATCGCCAAACAGGGTAGCTCAATTGTGAAGCACGCGCCGCGTGGAGGAAGATTGCTAACGTGAATGTGACCGCCGTGTTCGGTAATGATGCCGTAGCAGATGCTTAAGCCCAGCCCGGTTCCCTTCCCCACCGGTTTGGTCGTATAAAACGGATCGAAAACCTTGGATGGATCCTTGACGCCGGGGCCGCTGTCCACGAATTCAATTATAAACTTGTCCGCTTGTTTGGCGGTGCGAACCCACAACTCTCCTTGCGGAGATGCTTCGAGTATGGCGTCTACCGCGTTGTTCACAAGATTCAGAAAAACCTGCTGCAATTGATGGGGATCGGCGGCCGCCAGCGGCAAGTCTTCGGCCAGGTCCAAGTGCAACTTGATATTGCTCATGCGCAGGTCGTAATCGCGCAATGCGAGGGTGTCATCAAGTACCTGGTTTAGGCGAACGGGAATTCGCTCCGGCTTATGCTGGCGGGCAAAACTGAGGAGATTTTGGACGATGCGGTGGGTCCGCTGAGCCTGTTTATAGAGCTTTTCGCTGTACTCCAGACCTTGAGGTCCAATCTGCGCGGAGGACGTGAGCAATTGGCTGTAGCCGAGGATGGCAGTGAGCGGATTGTTCAATTCGTGGGCGACACCGGAGATCAGCTGGCCCACGGCGGCCATCTTCTCGCTGTGCAGCAACTGTTCTTGTGTGCGGCGGAGGTCGTCATAGGCCTGACGAGTCTGGTCATAGAGAAGTGTGCGCTCGATGGCGCTGGAAATCTGGCTGCCGACGGCAATCAAGAGATTTACGTCAGCAGGGGAAAAGTCACGTGGCGAGCGGCTTCCGACGACCAGCCCGCCAATAACGCGGTCCTTGGACCATAGCATGACCACGTGCGAGCTGGCGATCTGCTCCTGGCGCTGAACGTCCTTAAAAACTTGTGGCAGCGGAAGACCGTTGGTCGAGAGGAAGGTTGCATGCACAGCCTTGATGTGCTGAAGAAGT
>Ga0137362_10000740_pt1 | contig 18508 bp, 14 predicted proteins | sample MadtaG_2_FD_104801 | JGI IMG/M metagenome (GOLD analysis project Ga0137362, IMG submission 104801) | Vadose zone soil microbial communities from Angelo Coast Range Reserve, California, USA - Mad1_100_16 metaG | ecosystem: Environmental > Terrestrial > Soil > Vadose zone | place: USA: California... | reverse complement strand
TAGGGCGTGCGGGCGGTGCGCTTCTTGAGGTCGGCCTTGGCGGCGGCGATCAGGTCCGGCTCGTTAAGCGCCTTGACGCCGAGCCCCGCCATGGCCTTGGCGGCCTGCACCATGGCCTTGTGGGCGGCCGGGCTCTTGCCCTGCGCCACCACCTGCCAGGTGTGGAACGGGGTGCCGATGGCGACGGTCGGGGAATGGACCTGAACGGTCGGGACGACCCAGCTCACGTCGCCCACATCGGTCGAGCCGATCAGAGGATTTCGCCTGGCGTCCAACGGCACGATGAAATCGGCCAGCGGGCGGTCGGTGGGATCCATGCCGATCGCATGATAGACCGAAGCGATGTCCTTCTCGGTCAGCGTCGACCGGATTTTTTTGGCGAATTCCTGGTCCGCCTCGTCGAAACGCGGGGGACCGAGATCCTCCATGATCCGGTGGAGGGATTGCTCGAGGGGAGTGTTGGGCAAGACATTGGAGACCGCGGAAATGATCCGCATCTCCATCCTGGTCTCGGTCATCAGCGCCGCTCCCTGCGCGATCTTGTGGACACGCTCCACCAATTCGTTCATGCCGGGCAGATCGCGGGCGCGGATGGAATAGCGCACGCGGGCGTGGGCCTGCACCACATTGGGGGCAATGCCGCCGGTGTCGAGCAGAGCATAGTGGACGCGGGCGTCGCTCGGCATGTGCTCGCGCATGTAGTTCACGCCGACATTCATCAGTTCCACCGCGTCGAGCGCGCTGCGGCCCAGATGGGGCGAGGCCGCGGCGTGCGAGGTGCGCCCGGTGAAGATGAAATCGGCGCGCGTGTTGGCCAGCGAAGGCGTTACCACCACCTCCCAGAAGCTGGACGGGTGCCAGGTGATGGCGATGTCGGCGTCATCGAAGGCGCCTGAGCGCACCATGAAGGTTTTCGCAGCACCCCCCTCCTCGGCGGGGCAGCCATAATAACGCACGCGCCCCGGCACCTTGTGAGCGGCGAGCCAATCCTTCGCGGCCGTGGCGGCGAGCAGCGCGGCCGAGCCCAGGAGATTGTGGCCGCAGCCGTGGCCATGGCCTCCCACCTCGAGCGGGCGAGGCTCGGCCACGCCCGCCTCCTGGCTTAGACCGGGTAGCGCATCGTATTCACCGAGGAACGCGATGACGGGTCCACCCTCACCCCACTCACCCATCGCGGCGGTGGGAATGCCGGCGACATTCTCCGTGATGCGAAAACCCTGATGGCGCAGTTCGGCCAGATGTTCGCCCGCCGAGCGCGCCTCGGTGTAGCACACCTCGGGCATCGCCCAGACCTTGTCGCTCAAGGTGATGAAACGCGGCTTGATCGCGTCAACGCCACGCCAAATATCGCTGCGGTTGTCCATGCTGCGGTCCCGGATTGCTGTCAGAGTGAGATCGTTATCAGCTTCGCCAGACCCTGCCTAGCGCCGGCCAGGGCGACCTGCCATGCGGCCGGCGCGAAGGACATGCGTCGACGATCTCGCGGCGCGATGCGCCCGAGTCGTGCACGACGTTTCCCTCGAATAGATGGAGGGAGTGGGGAATGCCGGATGCCCGCTGCACCCGCGGTCTCGTGTGCGCTTGTAGTGGTAGAAAGCACACGAGTAACAACGAGCACACCGGAATCACCCGGCATTCCCGCACGCAATGGTTTTAACGGTTTACTTCGTGCTCTCCCCGGTGACCGGGCTCTTTTGCCACCGTCGCTTGCGGATATGGTTTTGTCTAAGCCCGGTAGGGCCGACAGAACATCCGCAAACTTGACGCCAGCGTCGGGGCGTCAGGACCACACGACTTCGCCGTACGCAACAACATCTCTCGTCCGCGTGCTGTTGATCGCTCACAGGCTCATCACCCGCCCTGCAATCCCGTTGCGCGCAAAACGCTGCTGCGTCCACCGCATCCCATCCCAACGTACTTGACGATCCGGATACGCCCCTCGTTGCGGGTCGGGATGGCGAGGTTTCTAGAACTGATTTGGGGAGAGCGAGAAGCGGAATATTTTTAGGTAAGGGACTGGACCGGCCGATGGTGTGATTTGCCCGACGGGCAACGCAATCAGTTGTGGGTGGTGATCGGCCGAGACTCCCGCGCGTCCACTTTTCGGACGCGGCCGACCTGGCTGACGAAGCCGATCAAGGGCTGCTCGGCAAGCGGACCTCGCAAAGGTGCGCGACGTAAACTGCTAAAATCAATCGCGTTCGAAGATCTTGGCGCCGGGGTAGACGCGCCGCGCGTACGTCACGACCAACTCCCGGTCCTGAGTCTCCAGGAACGGAGTTCGGATCTGACACGACCCGACGATGAGGTGCCACAGGCCATTAAGCTTCTGAATGACGATGTTCATTTGAGTGTTCCTCGAAGAACCTGCATTCCAGCAAGCACTTATTTCTCGCGACAGTCCTGCGATTCACTCCTCGGAGCAGTGATCTTGATCACAGATTTCGGAACGCAACTGGCGCCCGCTGTAGAACGACGATTGCTATCGTTAATCGCGCTTCCGGAGAGAGAAGTTGTGAGCTGCTTGTGCGTCCCTTTGGAGTCGCCGTGAGTATAAAAACCTCTCGCCGTCGCTCAATTGTACGAGCGTAAGCACAGGGCATGAGAAGGGATGAAAGAGGTATACAGAGGTATGCTGATGTCAGTCCCGGAGGTGCAGCGGAAGTGCGTTGCCGGAGTCCGGACGACAGCTCATGTGTCCTGACCAGAATACCGCTGAGCCCGTCGAACACGTCGGCTCCCGAGAGCAAACAGGATTGAGCCAACCGGGAACAGCCGCTCGTGACACGTTTGAGACATGCCTCCTGCAAAGGGGGACCCGGAAGACATTTGCTCAGACCGAGTTCTCTGGGGACGAGTTTGCGAAGGTGATTCTTCGTCTGGAACCGCTGCCGTGGTGGGTAGTGGGTTAGTTCGATTGTGGCAGAGTTCCGGGCTGGAAAATCGACGGTCCGAAGCGCATACTCCCAGTATGGCGACAATTGTGCAATGCAATTGCGGCGCCGAGTACAGACGCAGCGAAGAGAAGTTCTTGGTACCGCATACGGGTGACGCGGTCTGCACGGTCTGCGGAGCAGCTCTAGAATCGTGGCAGGAAAGCACTCACGTTCCGACATACGAACTTATTGAACGTCCAGAGAGAAAGCCGGAATGACACTAGCGCAGTGCACCTAATTTGATTCCGGCAGAAGTTCTGGCGCTTCTCAGGATCAGGGCGATGGAGCGCTTTGTCCACAACGCAAACATCGAGCATTATCGACGGCTGATCGCTGAGAGCGAGTTTGATCCGTCGCGAGACGAACATCGGCGCAAAATGCTGTTTGACGCTGCTTGCCAAGGAAGTGGCCAAGTACAAGAAGCCGCGCAGTTAGTTTTGCTTGCCTCCGCATGGATCGCCCCCTCTGATGCGTAGTGCGGGGTCCGGATAGCTGCATCGATTCATCTCAATGTCAGCGCTGATGAATGCTTTCTTGCGCGTGGCGTCAGGTGCGGCTTGACGTTCGCCGTCTCGATAGGACGCGGCCTCGAACGATGGCCGACGATCATTTTCCCAGCTGCGCGACCACGCCGAGCCACAGGGCAATGAGATCCGCAGAAGAGGCTCGGTCCGACGGTTTCTTGCGCACGGCGGTGTGCACCATGACGAGCTTGGAGGCTGGATCTACCAAGATCATCTGGCCCCGGATTCCGATCAGGGCAAAACTCCGCTGCTCGCCGGGCAGGATCCATACCTGGTATCCATAGCCGAAGTATGGGGTGGCGGCTCCCGGGGCGAGAAAGGCGTTGCTCGGATTCACCGTCGTCGCGTCCAGGAGCCATTGCCGTGGAATCAGTTGGCGTCCCTCCCATGCGCCGTCATGGGCGAGCAGCCGACCCAGTCGCGCATAGTCCCGCAAGGTTGCGTTGAAGCAGCAGAAGGTGGTTTCCTGCCCGGCGCCATCGATGGCCCACGAAGCGTCGGCCTCGGTGCCGATCGCGCCCCAGATCTTGTCGCCAAGATAGTCCGCAACGGGCACACCGGTGGCGGCCCGCAACACCAGGCCCAGGATTTCCGTCTCGACGCTGGCGTAGTGCCATTTGGTTCCCGGCGGCGCGATGCGGGTGTTGAATTGGGCAACGCTGGCAACGGGATCCTTGCCTGGCTCACCGAATAGATCGCGCGAGAGCTGCGCGACATCATCCCTCCCATCATAGTTTTCCGCAAAGGCGACGCCTGATGACATGTGCAGCAGGTCCCGAATAGGCGTCTTTCCGTATTCCGTGTTCGCAAGGCTGGGGACGTAGACTGAAACGAGGTCGTCGATCGACCTGATCTTGTTCTCGGAGACCGCGATGCCAATCAGCATCGCCGTCATCGTCTTTGCCATGGACTGCGAGAGGAAGCGGTCACGATCGGTGCGCGCGTATTGATAGTGCTCGTACAGAATCGTGTCGTCCCTTGCGATCAAAAGCCCGGTCGTCGGGTTACGGCCAAGATAGTTCTCGATCGAAAGCCGATCCGATCCGAAATTGTAGGAGATCGCCGGCTCGGGTGCCCGCTTGAACAGCCAGGGCGTCGTCGCGCGCCGTACCGGGCGTGATGAAAACATCCCGTCGAAATGGCTGTAGGTACCCACGAGGTTTTCAAGCTGACTGGCCGTCGCTCGCGTGCCAACCGGAAAGCCTGCCGCTGCGCCATAGGCCGCTGCATCGGGACCGGTATCCGAAAATACGGCTCCAGGCACCGCCTCGCCGCCACGGCTCCCCGCCGTCGCCGCATCCTGGGCGTTCGCCGATGGCGCCGTGCCGGCTACAACGAGAATGAACGCCAGAGAGCACAGGTGGCGCGCCATATTTTTCTCCGTAACGTGACGCCTGGAATTCTGCCTTGTCGATGACATCGGCGCTGCTCAATCCACGGGTATATCGGCACGTCCCCCGGACGGTTGCAAACCAGGATTAGATCCATTTCTCCGATATTTTGAAAGCGTCACATTACTGATCGTTCTGCCCGTTGGGGTAACGAGACGATCGTTTGTGTCCCATTGACTCACGGCAGTCCCTGCTGGTGGATGTCGCACCTATAGCGAGGCCTTCGGAGGGATCGGTCGGGGACGGAAGCGGTTATCCTCATCGCTTCGCAGCGAGTTGCTGATCGGACCATTTTTCGAGATCCCGCATTTCGGCCGAACCTTCAATCGTCGCGATGGTCCCGTCGCGCGAGATCAGGATGGTGTGGGGGATGTCGCCCTGCCAAGCCGGGTCGATCTCGAACCGCAAGCGTTCGACAAAGCCGTCGCTAAAAATCCAGTTCTCCGCAGCTTGGAGGCCGGCTCCCTCGAGCATCGACCGGGTAGCGCCGGGCAGGTCCGGAACAAGATCCGCACTGATCGTCACCACGTCGATCGCGCCATGGTCTTTCATGAATTGCCCGAGCAGCGGGAGTTCGACCTTGCAGGGGCCGCAGGTCACGCCCCAAAAATGCACAAGCATCGGTCGGCCGGCGTGCGAATGCAGGACTTGCTGCCAGCTTCCACGCCCGAACGGCTTGAGCTCCGACGGGGTCTCAGAACCCGTTGCCGGAGCCAGAAATGCAACGAGGAATATCGCGGATAGCAGACGACGTCTCATGGCTCGTCCTCGATCGGCTGAATGCGATAACCGTCGGCCTTGGTCATCCAGGAAAGAAAGGTCTTCTGTCCGTCGGTGACCAGCAGCGGGTGATCGGAAGTGTCAGTAGTAGTGGCCATCGAGATCGGCTTCGACCAGGTCAAGCCATCGTCATGAGAGATCATCAGATTGACTGTCGTTTTCTCACCGTCGAATTCCTTCCAGGCGACCGCCGTGCCACGCGGGCCAGCCAAAACGTAAGGCCGGGCGGGATTACGATCAGGCGTGCCAATCGCCAGCGGATCGGAAAACGTCCTGCCTTCGTCCTGCGAGCGGGCGTAAAACAGGCCTTTGCGCAGCTTGCCGTTGGTGTACCAGGTCACGTGATAAGTTCCCGTGGCCGAAATCGTCAGGCTTGGCCCGTAATGAGGGCACGCGGCGATCTGCCAGTCGTCCGTGCTGACGCGGCGAACCTCACCCGGCGTTGCCGGATCGGCAAACGTCACGATCGCGTGGTCTCGAACGCTCCCTTCGAAGATATTTCTGAATACGACAACCGGGCGACCGGGCCCGGCGAACGCCAGACCGAGACGGCAGCACTCACAGGTATTGTCCGTCGCCAGCCGCGCCTCCGTATAAGTTGCGCCTCCGTCTTTCGACGACGCAAAGAACAGGCCGGCACCATCGTATTTCTGACCGCTCTGCTGGGCGGGAACGCGGTTGCGCTTGTCGAGCCAGGCAGCAAACACCGATCCGTCCGCATCGAGGCCCAGGGCTTCGAACCGCTGGCTTTCGTTGTTTGACGTGATCGGCCGCAGCTCTGCAAAGCTCTGGCCTCCATCCACCGATCGCGTGTAGAGCACCTGGCCGTTGAAAGCCTTGTCCCTGAAGATCGAAAACGCCAAGGCGATGTCGCCCTTGCGATCGACGACGATCTTGGGACGCGCGTCGGGACCCCAGTCCAGGTTGAGGTGTTCCTTGGTTACCTGGACCGGCGTTGAAAAGCTGTGGCCAGTGTCCTTCGAACTCGCGACGGATATCTGGCCTCCCGCCATCCAGGCGAGCCACAGCGTTCCGTCGGGACCAAATGTGGGCGTGACCTTCGATGCGCAACGCAAGTCCGTCTCTTCGCACGCCGCTTCAGAGGCGTGCTGATGGCTCATTTGCCCGAATGCGGCCGTTTGCCAAAGTGCAAAGGCGATCGTCGCGAAGAGACCTGTTCGAAGCATCACCATACTCCTTTCTAGAGCCCGTCGATCATCTGAACGCCACCTTCATGCCGGCAACGAAAGCGCGCGGCGACCCGGCGTAGATGGAACCTGTCGTATTCGCGAGTATGCTTGCCGGGTTTTGAACCCCGGCGGCCGTGACTGTGTTCCCGATGTTGTTGGCCGACGCGACATACGTCCGGTCGAACACGTTTCGGACCTCAAGATACAGGCTCAACGCCCTGAAGTAGTCGGAAACAAGGTCCGTGTTGTAGTGCACATTGAGGTTGACCAGTTCATAGCCCGGCGCCTTCAACAGGTTGGCGTTGTCCATGTAGAATGAGTCCTTCCACTGAACCTCGACGAACGCACCCAGCCCAGCAAACCGTCCCGACTTCTCGTCATAGCCGAGCCGTGTCGTCAGTTCGTCCGGCGATATCCCCGGGATCTTGTTTCCCGCGCGGTTGAAGCTGAAGACGGCGCCGTTGATGATGTTCTCCGCATATTGGGTGTAGACTTCATCGAGATAGGTATAAGCTACCGTGAACCGCCAGCCGGGATAGTACTTCCAATCAGCGGCAAGCTCCACCCCGCGATGCTCCGACCTTGGCGCGTTGAACGTGTAACTCGCATTAGGTGCGTTGGCTTGGGTCGCCTGAGTTACCAGTTCGTCTTTGAAGAATTCATAGAACCCAGTCAGGCTCAGCTTCAGTGCGTTGCTCGGCGTCCAGTCGAAGCCGAGATCATAGCCGAGATTTTTCTGGGCATTTAGCTGCGTATTGTTGCCGTTCTGACCGGTTGAAACCACGAACAGGTTTCCGACCTGAGGCGTACCATAGCCGGTGGCCACACGCGCCCGGAACAACCATTCGCCGTCGAGCTTGTAGAGCAGCGCCAGTTCGGGCGCCGTATTCTGGAACTGTCGGTCGGCGGCTGTGATCGCAGTTGTCGTAACGCCTGCGGCTCCAGTGTAGGTGTACGCCGTGTTCAAGCCCTTCAGAACGGTTGTTTCCCAGCCGATGCCGGCGACCGCCGTCAACGATGGCATCAGCTTGAGTTCTTCGCGCGCCCGGAGTCCGTAATTCGTGGTGTCGCTGAAAAGGTTGCTCGACAGCTGACCGAGCGTCGCGTTTCCGCCAGGCATCACATTTCGGGTGTCGCTGGACGCCGTCAGCGTATTATAGAAGCCGCCGACAAACGTTGTGGAATCCATCCCGAGGATTTCTCCGCGCTTGGTGACGTCGCTGATGTAATTGTACGACGGAAAGTCTCCGATCGTGCTGGTGGACCCCGTCGGCTGGCTGATGTTCCTGTCATCAAAAACGAACTGATTTCGCCAGGTCGTCGTGTTGTTGAAATCGTGCTCCCACCGTCCACCGACGATCGTCCGGCGGTCGTTGCGGCCTAGTCCCGCCTGCACCGCCGTCTCTTTGTCAGTACCTGCAGCGGTGTTGAAGCCGTTGTTGAACAGTGTCACCGTGCCACAGCCGAGCGCGGCCGTCGTGCCGGTCGCACAGCCCTGCTGGAAGGGGTTTTGGTAGAATTGGTTGAGCGACGACCGGATTGGAAGTCGAATGCCGAGATCGTTGTTGATGAACTTGATCGTGAAGCGATCGTCCGGGGTCGCCTGCAGGGTACCGAGAAAATTTACCGTCTGCGTATTGAACCAGCTATTGCCGATATATCCGTCGCCTCTGGCGTCGCTCGCGAACAGGGAACCCTCGAAGTTGCCGACCTTTTTGCCAGCGGCAAGGTAGTTGTTGAGATAGCCGAAGCTTCCGCCGTCAACTCCGTACTCGACTCCGTCGATGGTGCCACCCGGGCGCGAGCGGAAATTGAGCGCGCCGCCAGTTGCGTAATTGCCATAGAGTGCCGATGAAGGTCCCCTGATGACATCGATGGCGCCATAGGCACGGGGGTCGATCAGGTCGCTGCGCGAAAGACCGTCGGGCTGCGTGACGGGAAAACCGTCCTCGAAGATCACCAGATTGCGGATGCCGAAACCGTTGCGGGCGTTGGATCCGCGAATGGAAATGCCGAAATCGCGCGGTCCGTTGCCCTGCTTCACCGATATGCCGGGGCTGTCGCGCAACACGTCGCTCACCGAAAACGACGGCCTGTTGTCAAACTGGTTTCGATCGATGGTCGTCGCGGTCTGTCCGGCCGGGGCCTGATCTAACATACCTCGCGCGACGCTCGCCGTAACGGTCTGGCTCTGCGATGACGTCGTCGGGTTTGGCGTGGCGGCGCGTTGCCTGGTCGATCGACTGGCGGTTGAGGAGACTCTCGGCTTCGCTGCCGCGGGTTTGGCACGGATTTCTCCCGGTGCCTCCACGGTCACTGGCGGCAACGTCCGATCCGCTGTCTGGGCATGGGTCTTTGAAGGCACGGCGGAAAGCGAGTTGCAAAGCACAAGCGGGCTCGCGCTACCTAGGGCACGATAACGAAACATAGGAAAATCCTGACACCGGCGCAGAGGCCGGCTTACTGAACTGCACCAACGCGTACGGCCGCGGCCGCAACGATCGCTCGGGGTGTTCGCTAGGTCAGGAAATGGACGGTGGGGCGCGCGCTTGCGCGTTCGAGCCGACCCTGAGGGCCGGCATTGGCTCAGCGGCTTCCAGCCATGAGACAAGCTGGTATTGGCGCTGAAGGGTTACGAAAACCAGCGGCGGCGGATCAACGGCGACGGCGCCGCCGTGGCCAGCCGCACAAACCGCACAGCAATTGCTGCCATGATGCCGCGTTTTGGCGGGAGCGGTCTGCAAGTCATCCTGAGAGGACGCCATTCCCGAACATATCGCCGCCATATTGAGCGGGTCGGAGACGGCGCTGGCGACGAGGCGAAACGCCGCGATCGGCGCAATCAATTGCACCAAAATCGCAAGTAGCACGATTGGAATATAAACTTCCAGCCGCCGTCGCATGATCACCCCCAAAACGCCTACGGTGTCGTACCACCCGCCTCACGGCTTGTCGAGATTGCCGGCGGCTTACCGAGAAGCCGCGCGCGAGAGGGTCGCACCAATATGGACGCCGCGTTCGACTTCAGTCACAACTTCCCTGTTGGCAAATTTAAGGCGTGGACCGTGGAGACGCGCTTCCTCGTTCGCTTCACAACAATGGCTAAAAAGCCTGACGACGGGAGGCCTGCATGTTGATCCCAATAGCCGACGTGCCGCGCTGGTATGCCGAACGCAAGCCGAAGGATGCGGTTGCGATCAGCCATGGCGACGACACGCTGACCTGGGAGCAGCTCGAGCGCGGCGCCAACCGCCGCGCCCGCGCCTTTGCCGCAAGAGGCGTGAAACCGGGTGATTTCGTCGCCATCGGCCTGCCCAACAGCAATGCTTTTTTCGAAACCACCTTTGCGGTGTGGAAGTGTGGCGCGACGCCGACCTCGCTGTCCTGGCGGCTGCCGCGCGGCGAAGCTGCCGCGGTGCTCGAGATTCTCAAACCCGCCTTGGTGGTCGGCGGCGAAGCCGACTGGAACGCGCCCAATTCGCTGCCCGCCGATTTCGTGCCGGAAGGTTTTTCCGACGAACCGCTGAACAACCCCGTGGCGCGCTACTGGAAGGCGATGACGTCCGGCGGCTCGACCGGACGGCCCAAGGTAATCCTCGATCACGGGCCCGCGGTGGTCGAGACGGCGGCGGAACAGATGCTCGGCATCCCACCCGGCGTGTCGCTGCTCAATCCCGGCCCGCTCTATCACAATGCGCCGTTCATCCTGTCGCACATGGGATTGTTCGCGGGCGGGCGCGTCACCGGGATGGTGAAACTCGACGCCGAGGAGGCGCTGCGCCTGATCGAGCGCAATCGGGTGCAATGGGTCAACTTCGTGCCGACCATGATGCATCGGATCTGGGCGCTGCCGGAAGAGGTGCGTAACGCCCATGATTTGTCGAGCCTGCAAATCGTGTTTCACATGGCGGCGCCGATGCCGCCATGGCTGAAGGAGAAATGGATCGCGTGGTTCGGGCCGGAGAAAATCTACGAACTCTATGGCGGCACCGAGCGCCAGGGCGCCACCGTGATCTCCGGCGTCGAATGGCTCGCGCACAGGGGCTCGGTCGGCAGGATCGGCGAAACCAGCCGCCTAAGGATTATCGGCGAGGACGGCAATGACGTCGCGCCAGGCGAGACCGGTGAAATCTATTTCCTCCCTAACGACGGCGCCGGCAGTACCTATCACTATCTCGGCGCCGAGCCAAAACGCCGTCCCGACGGCTGGGAATCGCTTGGCGACATCGGCCGGCTCGACGCCGACGGCTATCTCTATCTCGGCGATCGCCTTGCCGACATGATCCTGCGCGGCGGCGCCAATATCTACCCGGCCGAGGTCGAGGCCGCGGTGATGGCGCATCCGCACGTGCGCTCCTGCGTCGTCGTCGGCCTGCCCGATGCCGAATTCGGACAACGCGTCCACGCCATCCTCGAACTTGCAGGCGACGCCGAGGCGCAATCGGTGATCGACGGCATGGGCGGCTTCCTGGCCGACCAGCTCAGCCGCTACAAGCATCCGGAAAGTTTCGAGATCGTCGCCGTCGGCCCGCGCGACGATTCCGGAAAAGTTCGCCGCACCCTGCTGCGCGACGAGCGCGCGGCGTGGCTCAGGGAAGGCCGCGTATTTCGAATCATGCCGTCGCGTGGTCCGGCGAAACGGGTTGATTAGTCAGGAACCTCGCACGATAATTGGCGCGATATCCCTCCCGGAGATACCGCATGCGATTTCGCGGGATTCTTCCGCAATCTTCGGTTTCAGGGCTGGAAGTAACGCGCCGGATATCCCAGATTGTTTTCGATATTACGTCTCGACGCCAGTTGTGATCCAATCGGGCTGAATGCTGATACCTATCGAACCGGAGGATTCTCCATGCCCTCTTTGACAGAATGGAAAGTACCGCTGGCATCGCAGCCCCGCGCCGGCGACTACAGTTTCGATCTCGATCGCGTGCTTGCCTCGGTGGTCGGGCTGCATTCGATCATTCCGGCCGACGCCTTTAGCGCGGATACGCTGGGTACCGAGCGCGCCGGCAACGGCGTCTTGATCGACGATGGCCTGGTACTGACGATCGGCTATCTGATCACCGAGGCCGAAGCGGTCTGGCTGCATCTCGGCGACGGCCGCGTGGTGGAAGGCCACGCGCTCGGCTTCGATTCGGTCAGCGGCTTTGGCCTCGTGCAGGCGCTTGGCCGGATCGATCTCGATCCGCTGCCGCTTGGCTCTTCCGCCGATGCCAAAGTCGGCGACCGCGTGGTGGTCGGCGGCGCCGGCGGACGCACGCGCTCGGTCGCCAGCCACATCGCCGCCAAGCAGGAGTACGCCGGTTACTGGGAGTATCTGCTGGACGAGGCGATCTTCACCTATCCGGCGCATCCCAATTGGGGCGGCACCGCGTTGATCTCGAACCGCGGCGAATTGATCGGCATCGGTTCGCTGCAGCTCGAGCGCGAGCGCGAGGGCAAGGCCGAACACGTCAACATGATCGTGCCGATCGATCTGCTCAAGCCGGTGATCGACGATTTGCGCAAATTCGGTCGTGTCAACAAGCCGGCGCGGCCCTGGCTCGGGATGTTCTCGACCGAGATCGAGGACAAGCTGGTGGTGGTCGGCATCTCCGCAAAGGGGCCGGCGGCGCGCGCCGAGCTCAAGGCCGGCGATGTCATCCTGGCCGTCAAGGGCGAGAAGATCTCCAGCCAAACGCAGTTTTATCGAAACCTCTGGTCGCTCGGACCCGCGGGTGTCGATGTGCCGCTCACGATCTACCACGAGGGCGTCACCTTCGACGTGGTGTTGACCTCGACCGACCGGGGAAGGTTGCTCAAGGCGCCGCGGCTGCATTGAACGCCAGAGCAGGATCCGCAAAGGCATGCCCTCGGGCTGCGACCCGATCGGCGGCAACCGGTTTTCCCTCGCGACAAACGCGAAGCGTTTGTGCGGAAATCCTGCTCTAATAACGGAGGGGCGCGATGAGCGAGGCCGTGGTGGACGACATCGTGGCCGTGTTGCCGCCCTTGCTGCAATCGCTCGAAGCGCTCGGCTTCATCGAGCGCCACCTGAACCCGCCGGCGTTCGACCAGGTCATGAAAGCCGCCGGCACGCCGGATCAGGCGTTGCAGGCGGTCCGTCCGCGGCTGGCTGATTGGCCGGAAGAATTTGCACATTTGCGCACGCCGCTTGCGAGCGCAAGCGATGCGGCGATCACCGCGTTCGAGGGATTGCGCGCGGTACAGCATGGCGATGGCGACCTGATCGCGGTGTTTCGCGCGCTGCGCCTTGCTCCGCGCGCGCTGGAGGCGCTGTATCCTCTGGCGGCGAAATTGCCGCCGGTGAGCGAGTTCTTCGTCGATCCTGCCTTGCGTGAAGACGCCGGTCTGCTGTCGCGGCTGGCGGAGCCCGCCCGCGACAACACCGGCATCGTTCACGACCACAACGAACCCGGCAGCCGCGGCGGCTTCTCGCTCTATGTGCCGGAATATTACACGCCCGACCGCGCCTGGCCGCTGGTGATGGCGCTGCATGGCGGCAGCGGCAACGGCCGCGGCTTCCTGTGGAGCTGGCTGCGCGATGCGCGCAGCCACGGCGCCATCCTGGTCGCCCCGACCGCGACCGGCAATACTTCAAACAAAACTACCTGGGCCTTGATGGGCGAGGATACCGACAGCCCGAACCTCGCCCGCATCCTCGATGCGGTGCGCGGACGCTGGAACGTTGATCCGGCAAGATTGCTGCTGACCGGGATGAGCGACGGCGGCACATTCTGCTATGTCACGGGCCTCGAGGGCGCTTCGCCCTTCACCCATCTGGCGCCGGTGGCCGCCACCTTCCATCCGCTGATGGCGGAGATGGCCGATGCCCGGAGATTGCGGGGACTGCCCATCCATATCGTGCATGGCCGGCTCGACTGGATGTTTCCGGTGCAGGTGGCGCGGAAGGCGCGAGAGGCGCTGACAGCCGCCGGCGCCGACGTCACCTACCGTGAGCTCGACGACCTCAGCCACGCCTATCCGCGCGAGATGAACGCGCCGATCCTGAACTGGCTGCGGGCTGAGTGATCGGCCCGCTCACACCATGCCGCCATTGGCGCGCAGCACCTGGCCGTTGATCCATCCGCCGTCGGGACCGACGAGGAAGGCGACGGCGGATGCGATGTCCTCCGGCGTGCCGAGACGCTCCAGTGGATTCATCTTGGCAAAACGATCGACCAATTCGGGCGATTTGCCGTTTAGAAAAAGGTCGGTCGCGGTGGGTCCGGGAGCGACCGCGTTGACCGTGATGTTGCGTCCCCGCAGCTCCTTCGACAGGATCGCCGTCATGGTTTCCACCGCCGATTTGGTCGCGGCATAGACGGCGTAGGTCTCCAGCCTGGTCCCGACGACGCTGGTCGAGAAATTGACGATCCGGCCGCCATCGCGCAGCCGCCTGGCGGCCTCGCGCATCGCGTTGAAGCTGCCCTTGAGATTGACCGCGATCTGCTGGTCGAACAACGCGTCGTCGCTGTCGGCGATCCTTGCAAGCTTCATGATCCCGGCATTGTTGACCAGCACGTCGACGCCGCCGAACGCGGCCTCGGTGGTGTCGAACATGCCACGCACGGCCTGGGGCTCGCTGACGTCGGCCCTGGCGGTGAGCGCCCGGCCGCCCTTGGCTTCGATCTTGCGGGCGAGCGTCTCGGCCGACTTCGTGTCGCCGGAATAATTGATGACGACCATGAAGCCGTCGGCGGCGAGCCGCTCCGCCACCGCCGCGCCAATGCCGCGCGAGGCGCCGGTCACGATTGCGACCTTGCTGGTCTTGTCGGTCACGTTCTTCTCCTTATCGGCATGGGGCGCTCCCGCACATTGATGCGCCGCCACGGACGGTTCTTTCAAGCCTTCGTGAAGTCCAGCGCCTGATGATTGTGTATACTTGCCGACATAATCTCGTCCGAATTTTTCTCCAGAAGCTAAAGGTTTAGCGAGCAGCGGGGCGCTGCCGCGTTGGTTTTTGAACCGCACGGAGCCCATTATGCCCCCGAATACCGCCTTTGCATCTCAGCCCCGGCCTTCCCGCTCGTCTCCCTCACAGCTGCTGTCGAATGGCGTCACCCTCCTCGAAGGCACGCTGAAACTCACCACCGCGATCCTCGCGCTGGCGGCCGGCGTCTATACCTACCTCGGCGTCCGCGAATTGCTGAACGGCAGTCCGACCACGGTGTTCTTTGCCGCGGTGATCTATTCCGTGGCGGTCTCGGTCGGCATCTATGCGTTCTGGGTGTTCCTGATGCAGTTCATGCCGCATGTGCTCGATCGGGCCGGCCGTGGCCTGATGTTCGGGTGCATGCTGCTGGGATCGTTGATGATCGTGGCGATGTCGTCCTGGTTGAACGCGTCCGCACTGGCAGGCGCCGCCGCGATCCAGCAGCATCTCGCCATCACCGTGCAGAACTATACCCGCGACCTCGATACCGCCAACAGCAACGCCATCGCGGCGCAGGGACTGTTGCCGGATATCCAGCTGGCGTCGTCGCGCTTTGCCAAACTTGCCGAGGCCGAGCGTGCCGGTTCGCTCACCGGCACCTCCGGATCCGGCACCGTGGTGCAGCTTCTGACGCAGATGTCCGGGCAGCTCGACAGTCTCGGCCAGGAAGTCCAGGCCTCCGGCAAGCGCGTCTCGGCGTTGTACGAGCAGGGCAGCAAGAACCTCGCCAAGATGCGCGAATTGATCAGCGATCGCGGACCGATTTCGACGCGCAGCGATGCCTTTGCCGCCGAGTCGTTGGCGCTGATGGGCGTGATCGCCAATTTGCAGCAGACGTCGGTAGCGCCGGCGGTGAAGCGCGCCGCGACGTCACTGTCGTCGGGCTTCATCGCACCCGCCGCGGGCGGTCGCACGGCCGATCTGGCGGACCGGCAGACCGCCGTGGTCGGCAAGGTGGAGAGTTCGATTGCCACGCAGGCGGCGTCGCTGTCGGACGCCGCTGACAAGATCCTGGCGACGCCGCGGGTCGAACCGATCAGGTTTCAGTCCATGTCGCCCGCCGAGGCGGTGCTGCGCTATGCCGGCGATTTCATTCCGAGTTGGGCCGGCGCGATCTCGATCGACCTGATGCCGGCGGTGCTGGTGCTTATTCTCTGCATCGTGCATGCCGCGATCCGGCGCGAAGAAATTCCCGCGTTCAGCGCATCCAACATGACCGCGGGCGAACTGCTCGCGGCGTTGCAGATGGCACGCGAGGTCGAGGACGCGCGGCGAGGAATTCCAAACGAGATGGTGGCGGCCACCGCGAAGGCGGAAGGAGAACCCGCTGCCGCGCCGGCGCCGGGCACGGAGGAAAACGTCACCTCGCTGTCGTCGGCGCGGCTTACCAAATAGCGGATCGCCATGCCGCAATCTTCCAGCATGCAACAACGCTTTTTCGTCTGGCTGTCGAACAATCCGGGCGAAGCGATTCTGCGCTGGATTTTCCGCGTCGTCGTCACGGTCACGATCGCCGCGCTCGCGGTCGACCTCGCCGGCATGAACGGCTGGGGCGCTCACCCCGACCCCGCAGCGACGCCAGCCGAGACCAGCGATCTTCCCAGCATCGTGCCGTCGATCCTTGCGCCGTTGTTGCCCGGCGGTGACAAGCGTCTCCTGCCGCTGCCGCCGCCGGACGGTCCGATGGCCAAGCCGATGACGTTCGAGTTGGTCAGCGGCGGCAAGTTGCTGGCGACCGGCACCATCACGCCGGGAATCTCGGAAGCCTTTGCCGCGGAAGTCAGCAGGCACGGCGAATACATCAAGACCGTGGTGCTGAGTTCGCCCGGCGGTTCGGTCGCCGATGCGTTGACGATGGGGCGGCTCATTCGCGAGAAGAAATTCGCGACCGAGGTGGAAGCGGGAAAATTCTGCGCGTCATCGTGTCCGCTGGTGTTCGCCGCCGGCGTCGAGCGCCGCGCCGGCGACCGGGCCGCGATCGGCGTGCACCAGGTGGCGGCGATCAGTTCGGCAGCCAACGGTCCGCCGCGCGACGAGATGAAGGTGGCGCAAAACATATCGGCGCGCTGCCAGCGCTATCTCGCCGACATGGGCGTCAACCTGCAGGTCTGGGTACACGCCATGGAGACGCCGCCCGATAAGCTATTCGTCTTCAAGCCGGATGAGTTGAAATCGCTCAATATGGTGACGGCAACACCCGCCTCGACGCCGGCAGCCCCACCTGTGACGACATCTGCCGGGACGAAGACGCGTTTGTGACGTAGGTGTAACCTCTCCACCGTCGTCCCGGCGACAGGGAACTATCGGCGCCCGACCGCGTTGTACGCGCTCAATGGAGGTTGTCATGCAAACGTTTATCGGAATGATCCTGGGTATGCTGTTGCTGGTCGCGGGCGTCTACATCTACGACTCGATGGCGACCTCGTCGGTCGCCAACGGTCAGGTCGCGCAGCCCAACCGTACCATCGTGAACTGGGACGTCGCAGAGGTTAACTGGAAGGCACTGAAGGCGCGCGCCCATGACGACTGGATCAAATTGTCGTCCAAGTAACCGCGCAGGTAACCGCCCAAGTCATCGCGCCACATTGGCGTCGCAAGGACCGAAAGCGCTTTCGCCATACGGCGAGGGCGCTTTTGCTATTCAGCGCTACTTGTTCGCCTTCGCTTTCCGCGCATCGGCAATGACCCGATCGAACTCCGCCATGGTCAATGTGCCCGGCACCCGAAACTTGCCGACGATAAAGGACGGCGTGCCCTTGAAGCCGAACGCCGTCGCCTGATCGTTGTTGCGCGCGATGATCGCGTCGATTGCCTTGGTGTTGGTGACGAGATCGCGGTCGAGACGATCCACATCGATACCCGCGCCGGCGAGCAACTCGCGCATGCGCGGCTCGGTCAATTTCGAATTGACGCCGATCAGCGCCTCATGGGCCTGAATATATTTGTCCTGGAATTTGCTCGCCAGCGCCATCCGCGCCGCGATCACCGAAACCGGCCCCAGGATCGGCCAGTCCTTCAACACCAGGCGGACCTTGCCGTCATCCTGCACCACCTGCCGCAGCTCGGGCTCGAGCTTGCGGCAGTACGGGCACTGGTAGTCGAAATATTCGACGATCGTGATATCGCCATCGATATTTCCGGCCGCCGGGATATCCGGGTCGTGCAGCACCAGGGCTTCCGTCAGGACCGTTTCGTCGTCGCCTTGTCCGAGCGCCGGACCCGGCGCGACGCCCAGCATCAGTGTACCCGCGCCGAGCAGGCCGAGCGCTTCGCGCCGGGTGCGCCGCCGGACCGGCGGGGCTCGATCGATCGATTTGTTCATGTCTGGTCTCCGGGCCGGCGCACTTATCTACGTTCAGGATAGCGGTACGTTACGCGCCAGCATATAGAGCGCCACCGCAATAATGACGGCGGCGAACACAATGTTGAGCGCGCCGCGGCGCACCGACAAGTGCCGCGCGAAGCGGGTACCGATCACTCCGCCGGCGACGCCACCGGCGATGAATAATCCAGCCAGCCCCCATGAGATCAATCCGGACCAGGCGTAGCTGGCGGCGGTGGTCAGGCCGAACGCGGTCACGGCGACCAGCGACGAACTGACCGCGTTCATGATCGGCATTCCTGTCGCCAGCATCAGTGCCGGCACGATCAGAAATCCACCGCCGATACCGAAGAAGCCGGACAGCGTCCCGGTGGCAAGACCGAGCCCGACAATGGCGGGCATGTTGGCCCAGTTCATCTGCACGTC
>Ga0137362_10000725_pt1 | contig 18596 bp, 16 predicted proteins | sample MadtaG_2_FD_104801 | JGI IMG/M metagenome (GOLD analysis project Ga0137362, IMG submission 104801) | Vadose zone soil microbial communities from Angelo Coast Range Reserve, California, USA - Mad1_100_16 metaG | ecosystem: Environmental > Terrestrial > Soil > Vadose zone | place: USA: California... | reverse complement strand
GAGACCATGTCCGGGCGCCGCGCCGCCAGAGCGACTGGACATGAAAGTCCCGCCCGGTTCCCCCGCCGGGCGGGGCTTTTCTTTTTACCGACGTTTCAGCCACATCACCTTCTGACTTCGTCATGGATTGCGTTATCGGTTCCGCCTTCGCTCGCTGAGCTACAGCGGACAAGTCGCGCCTCGCGAAGCCTGTCAAACGAGTTGAGATCGTCATCACCGGGCTTGACCCAGTGATCAATCTTCTTCGAAAACCGTTTTACGAAGATTGATGGATGCCCGGATCAAGTCCGGGCATGACGGGTGCGTTTTGTGGCGCACGTTAAGAGTGCTGCGCACTCTAATTCCCTGTTCAATTTTCAAACAGCCAAAGACAACCGTCATTGCGAGCGCAGCGAAGCAATCCATCTTTCTTCTTTCTTCTTGTTGCAGCCATGGATTGCTTCGCTGCGCTCGCAATGACGTCCAAATGCAGTTTCACGATCTCGCGGCGCGCTGCGCCCGAGTCGTGCATGAAATCTCCGCCCTCTTTGAGGGCGTGGGGAACGCCGGGTGCCCGCTGCACCCGCGGCCTCGTGTGCACTTGTAGTAGTAGAACGCACACGAGTAACAACGAGTACACCGGAATCGCCCGGCATTCCCGCACGCAATGGTTTTACGGCTTATGTCGTGCTCTCCCCGGTGACCGGGCTCTTTTGCCACCGTCATCCGCAGAGCAAGGTTTTGTCTAAACCCGGTCGGGCCGACGCAACTCCGCGAACTTGACGCCAGCGTCGGGGCGTCAGGACCACACGATTTTGCCGTCCGCAGCAATCGTCTCTCGTCAGCGCGCTGTTGATCGCTCACGGATTCCTCAGAAACCGCCCTGCGATCCCATCGCGCGCAAAACGCTGCCGCGTCCATCGCATCCCTCCCCTACGTCCGTGACGATCGCGATACGCCCCTCTTGTGGGGTGGGATGCGAAAAGTTCTAGAGATGATTTGGGGGGCGTGAAAACCGAAATATTTTTGCAACGAGGACTGGACGACCCAAATCAGCTTGAGAAAGCACAACAAATCGCCGCGTACGCGCAACGATATTGACGGGTATCGCTTTCGCTCCACTCATCCTAAGCGCTGCCCGACGGGCAAATCGCCACTCAGCTGCGAGCCCACGTTCCTCGTGTCCCGGACGCGGCGCAGCGCCTCTTGGCGGTGCGCCGCAGCGCCGGACCCAACCAGGGCGTGAACCCATTAATTCAGATTGGTCGGCCGACGTCCGCTTTGGAGCGCAAGACAGACTCAAGTCGGACATCGCGCCAGGTCCGAAAAAGCGCCAACGGACTCATGCGCCGCAACGCCCGGACTCGGGAGTTTTGCGCGGTTCTGAGCAAAATTGAACATCTATAATTCGGGAGCGGGGCCATACTGGGATCATGGCCTCAGAACGTAAAGTGCTTACTCGCGAAGAGTTCTATTGCACTTCAAGGGCGCGATAAAGCAACGCCTATGCGAATGCAGGAGTTCTATTAATCGCAAACAAAAAACCCGCAGCCCGCGTCGAACCGGCCGAAATTGCATAGACACAGCACAAGTTGTCAGGAAGGGATCTAAACTTCGAGTACGAACTGATCGGCCCGAGAAAGGATTAATCATGTCACGTCGAACCATCGTTTCGCTTGCTGCATCGGTTATCGTCGGCATCGCCTGCATTGCGACTATTTCTACCGACGCCTTCGCATATCGAAGGGGCGTTGGAGTTGGCCGCGCTGGCGTTTATCACGGTGGCGTCTATCGCGGTGGCGTCTACCGTGGTGCAGCCGTACGCCGTGGAGTGGCGGTAGGCGTCGGAGCTGCCGCAGTCGGTGCTGGTGCCGCCGGAGCTTACGGAGCTTATCGCTGCGGATACTATCCCAACCCACCGTGCCAGTAGTGGCGGTTATCGGGCGCTCGCTGACCGCCGCTCCTGTCACGGCAGCGGTGACTGTGTCGGCTGCCTAGCAGGCAGCAACGCTCCGCGGGTATCGCTTTCGCTCCACTCATCCTAAGCGCTGCCCGACGGGCAAATCGCCACTCAGCGGGGAGCGCACGTTCCTCGTGTCCCGGACGCGGCGCAGCGCCTCTTGGCGGTGCGCCGCAGAGCCGCGACCCAACCAGGGCGTGAACCCATTAATTCAGATTGGTCGGCCGATGTCCGCTTTGGAGCGCAAAACAGACTCAAGTCGGACATCGCGCCAGGTCCGAAAACCTTCAGATAGGCGGACATGTTGGATTACCTTAGATCGCGGTCCTTGCTTGCCTGATGAAGCGCGCAAGCGCCGACCCGATCTCATGAGGACTATCTTCCTGTATGAAATGGATGCCCCGAACGGTTGATTCCTGTTGGTTTGGCCAGGAACGGCAGAAGTCGCGTGCTCGTCCGATCAACAGCGATCCGGGCTCGGCGTTGATGAACAACTTCGGCAGCGGACTCCGGAGAAGCCATTGCCCGTAGCCTTCGAAGATTTTCACTACGTCGGCAGGTTCGCCCCCGATAGGCAGCTCGCGCGGCCAGACAAGCGTCGGCCAACGCGACTCTGGCTCTCTAAATGGGAGACGATACGCATCCATCTCAGCCTTGGTCAGGGTACGAATGATGAGCTTCGGCAAAAGAATCTCGATGAAGGCATTCTCGTCCAGGATCATGCGCTCACCCTTCTCGGAGCGCAGGTCGCGAAAGATCGGCGCCCGACTGGAGGGAAGGTCTTCCCAGTCGCGCGGCTTGACCATCGACTCCATGTAAGCGATGGCGCGTACTCGCTCGGGATACCTTGAAGCCCAATGAAAGCCGAGGGCGGATCCCCAATCGTGCAGCACCAGGGTAACGTTCCGACGCAAGTCCAGCGCCTCAAACCATGCGTCGAGATAACGTGCATGATCCAAAAAGCGGTAAGCACCGCTTGGAGAGACGGCTGACTGGCCCATACCGATGAGGTCTGGCGCGAGGCACCAGCCAAGATCGCTGACGTGGGGGATGACGTTGCGCCAAAGATAGGATGAGGTCGGGTTTCCGTGCAGGAAAACGATCGGATCCCCGCCACCAACGGTGACGTAACTCATCTCGCTGTCATGGACGCCTACGCGACGACGGGCATGATTGTCTTCGGCAGAAATCTTGTCCGACATGGCAGTAACTCTCGCGATCAGTGGCACCGGGAAACGGCGGCCTCGAACTGGTAGTGATCCCCAAGATCAACGCGCTTCGGCCAATCGAGTTCGGCGCGCACCGGGAAACGGACACATCGGTTCCATTGGTTCGCCGCGGAGTCGGCCTTGCCCGCTTTAGCGATTGGAGCGGCCGATACCGCAAACGACCGACATCGGTGATGTTTCACGACTACTGGACGACATTCGCGCCCGGAAGATTGACGTCATCGTCCGGATGCGGAGACTGGCGGCCTAGAATTCACATCCTTTTCTGAAAACTCATTCGTAACAGGCTGACTATTCCCATTCTAAAACCCGTGGCGGAAATGCGTAGATAGCGGCGGAAGTCGGCAACGGTCGATTCTCCGACTAACTCGATCGCCTCAGCGTAATGAGCCATCAGATTTTGCTCCCAAGCTCGCAGCGTCCGGTAATAGTGATCGCGGTCGTTACGCAGCGTGGTCAGCACAAATTTCCCTTCGGCCGCGGCGATCGGCTCCCAGATCAATGGCAGATCGCTATCAGGAAACGTCTTTTCCAGCAGCGGATGACCCTCGTGCGGTTCGGAAAACGCGATTGTCTGCAGTGATATTTTTCCCTCCGCTACCAGCATCCGATCGCAAAAGTCAAAAAACTCACGATAGGCATCCAGCTTCTTCACAGGATCGAGGCCCTTTTGGACGAAGTGCTCGAACGCACCGACCGAGATAATCGCATCGTACCGCTGGGTTGGCTGATGATCGCGCCAGTCTTGCTCAACCACTTCGAGTCCGGGTCGCGGTTGGCGGCGGATCCAGTTAGCCTGCGATGGACTGAGCGTTAAACCGACAACGTGTGGCACCTCCGCGTGATCGACAAGGCGGCGAAGCATGGCTCCCCATCCGCACCCAACGTCGAGCACGCGTTTTGCGTTGGCGGCGTTCGCCGCTTCGATATGATAATCAAGTTTTCGGCGCTGCGCTTCCGCGAGATCATCGTCACTCTCGAACAGCGCGCATGAATAGATCAACTCGGGTCCAAGCACGAGTTTAAAGAAATCTTCGCCTTTGTCATAGTGCGAGATGATCGCCTCGGGTGAGGCTCCTGTCCGCTCCAAATCCGGGGCTTTGCTGTCGCCAGCAACGTCGGTAATTTCATCATTCATCGCACACTGCTGCCCGCTCAAGAGACGTGACACGGTCTTCGACGGTTTGTTTCTTACCAGTTTTGCACCGTTTCTGTTTCCGTTTTTACCCTTATAGCAATTTGAGCCGGCTTCGCGAAGCTCCGACATCGCGGCACGCCAAAAATGCAGTATGCGTCGGGTAAATATGACGATTTCGCTCGCGTTCCGCACCGGATCTCGTCAGAGCAGCGGTCTTCGGGGCGCATTGCCGGAAGCTGACACATGTGCTGTCGCTTCCGTTGCGCTCTGAGCTCGGAATCTTTGCCGGCCAAGCAACCACGCAGGAACTTCCCGAAGCGCATCTTGCCTGAGAGCAGGCTCAAGTCTACGTCAGTCGGCGTGGGGCGGAGGAGAAGGCGGCATATCGCGCAGGAACTGATAGCGGCCGTGACCCTTGATCACGGCCAGGTCGTGCGAGACCAGCCCGGACAACGCTGCCGGCCTGAACATGCCGTACCTCTCGATACTCCACAGAGCCGTCTACATCGGTTTGTCCCCGCTATTCGAACCACTTTTCGGGCTGGACCGTGAGGCGAAGGGCCACGTCCTTTGTGCCGTCGAAAACCTCAAGCAGATAATTGCAGACCAAGCAGCGAAATTCGCCATTGGCCCCGGGGTTTTGAGGTTAGCTCGGTCCGGCGATAGCCAGCACTGCATTCGGGACAGATAACATCGGACTTTTCCATGGGGGCGATAATACACTGGGGTGTGGATCAGGACTATAGTTCTATCCGTAGTCTTACGGAGAGCGGCAGAGAAGCGTCTGTAACAAAACCGCTGTATTGTGTGCATGACGTTTAGCATTACTCCGACTGGGGAATGTCGAATGGATATGCTTGCACATTGCCGTGCCATGGCCGCTTTCTGCCGCCAACGCGCGGCGTTTGAAGACGAGAATGATGCATTCTGGATTAGAGAAGCAAAGGAATGGGACAATTTGATATCCGAGTTCGCGAGCCCGCAACCCCAAATCCGAACCGGACAAGCGGCCCAAGGCAGGAGCGCTATGGCTAACGACCGGGATGGCGCTCAATTGTCTGGGCAGTAGCCTCTCAGAAATTTCCGGAATGTCTGACTTGGGTCATTCGTGATTCAAGCGCCCAAACCGGAGCCTCGAATCATGCGGGATGAACTCACGGACCTTGAATGGGCTGCCATCGTGGGCCCTCGTGTCCCGGACGCGGTGCGGCGTCCTTTACGCCGCGCCGCAGAGCCGGGACCAACCGAGCGATGGACCCGCCGCATGGGCCCCGGATCAGCAGCGCACCGCCATGGCGCGTCGTAGACGCGCGTGAACGCGCTGATGGCGCTGCGCAGCATCCGGGGTACGAGCGCTAATCCTGTATCTTGGAAAAATCCGCCACCGCGCGCGTGGCGGCGCGGATTTCATTCAAGAGCTTTAGTCGATTCTCGCGCACTTTTGGGTCGTCGTCGTTGACCTTCACTTTGTCGAAGAACGCATCGACCGCCGGCCGCAATTTTGCGATGACGCTCATCGCGCCCGCAAAATCTTCTTTTGCCACGGCGGCGCTGGCTTCCGTCTTCACCTGATCGATCGCTTTCGCAAGGGCCTTCTCTTCGGCGAGGCTGTAGAGCGTGGCAACCGGCGCGCCATCATAAGCCTTGCCATCCTTCTTCTCCTCGATCCGCAAGATATTCGCCGCGCGCTTGGTGCCGGCGAGCAAATTCTTGCCGTCGTCGGTATCGAGAAATCTCCCGAGCGCCTCGACACGGCGGACAACCATCAAGAGGTCGTCCTGGCCTTCGAGCGCGAATACGGCGTCGACAAGATCGTGACGGGCGCCCTGCTCGCGGAGCTGGACTTTGAGGCGATCGGCGAAGAAGGAAAGAAGCTCACCAACTACGAAGTAGCGCGGTTCTCTTTTTGGCCCCGAGTCCGGTTTCTGCGAGATGAGGTGCGCAGCATAGGCTCCCGTACTTTGCTCGTTCGGCAGATTGGGAGGAAATACCGCCGTCGCCTTGTCTAATTCGGCCGACAGGCTAAGACGAATATTATTGTCGCAAATCACCCTAATAACACCAAGCGCAGCACGCCTGAGCGCGAAGGGATCTTTTGATCCGGTCGGCTTTTCGTCAATTATCCAAAAACCTACTAGCGAATAAAGCTTGTCCGCCAGCGCCACCGCAACACTCACCGGATCAGTCGGCACCCGATCCGCGGGCCCTTGCGGCTTGTAGTGTTCTTCGCTCGCGGCGGCGACGGAGGCATCCTCACCCTGCGCCAGCGCGTAATACTTTCCCATCAGGCCCTGCAGCTCGGGAAACTCGCCGACCACTTCGGTCAGCAAATCAGCCTTCGCCAGACGCGCGGCCCGCTTTGCCTTTTCGACATCGGCGCCGACCAGCGGCGCGATCTCCGCTGCCAGCCGCTCGATGCGCGCGATGCGCTCGCCCTGTGTGCCCAGCTTCTCGTGAAACACGATGCTTTCAAACTTCGGCAGCCGGTCTTCCAGCTTGGTCCTCAAATCGGTCTCGTAGAAAAATTTCGCGTCGCTCAGCCGCGCGCGGATCACGCGCTCGTTGCCGGCGATGATGGCCTTGCCGCCGTCGGAGGCCTCGATGTTGGCGGTGAGGATGAATTTGTTGGTCAGCTTGCGGGTTTTGGGGTCGCTGACCACAAAACACTTCTGGTTATTTCGTATCGTGGCGCGGATCACCTCGCCCGGAATTGTCAAAAATTCGCGGTCGAACGATCCCATCAGCACCACGGGCCATTCGACGAGGCCCGCGACTTCGTCGAGCAGCGCCTGATCCTCGACCAGCTCGTAATTTTGCGCCTGCGCCAACGTCTTTGCTTCGCCGAGAATGGTGTCCTTGCGGCGCTGCGGATCGAGCACGACCTTCGCATCCAGCAGCTTTGCGTCATAATCCTCGAAGCGGCGCACGGAAATCGCCGCCGGCGCCATGAAGCGGTGGCCATAGGTGGTCTGGCCGGCCTCGATGCCCGCGACGTCGAACTTCACGACATCAGGCGCTTCGGTTTCAAGGCCGAACGTGGCGACGATGGAATGCAGCGGCCGCACCCATTGCAGCGCGCCGGATCGTGCCGAACGTTCGCCCCAGCGCATCGATTTCGGCCACGGGAAGGTTCTGATGATCACCGGCAGCATCTCGGCGAGCACGTCCAGCGTGGCGCGGCCGGGCTTTTCGATCAGCGCGATATAAAAGTCGCCCTTTTTGGGATCACGCTGGATTTTTGCCTGATCGAGCGAAGAGAGTCCGGTAGCTTTGAGAAAGCCTGCGATCGCGGCCTCCGGCCCGCCGACGCGCGGGCCCTTGCGTTCTTCCTTCAGATCCGACTGCCGCGCGGGAATGCCGTGCACCGTCAGTGTCAGCCGCCGCGGCGTCGCGAACGCCTTGGCGCCCTCATAGACCAGCCCCTCGGCGACCAGTTTGTCGGTGACCATGCGGCGCAGATCGTCGGCCGCCTTCGCCTGCATCCGCGCGGGAATTTCTTCGGAAAAAAGTTCGAGAAGCAGATCGGTCATTTTAATTTCAAATCCACTCTCTCGTTCCCTTCCCCGCGAGGTGGAAGCGAAGCAAGAGCTCTAAGGGCGTGCTGTCAAACCGATGTCGGCAGTCGGCCATGCGAGCCGTCGCACAGCGGCATGGTTGCGGTGCGCTTGCAGGTACAGAAGAACACCTTTTTGGTCTCCGGCGCCGTGTATTGCAGCGGCGAAAAGCCGGAGCCCTGGTGGCTGCCGTCGCAGAACGGCTGATCAGCGGACTTGCCGCAGGCGCACCACCAATAATCCTTGCCCGCCTCGACCTCGACTGGAATCGGCGCTCTGCCGCCTATCGCCGGCTGCTCGCTCATGTCGCCCCTCCCGCTTCGGTATGCATCCAGGCCTCGCCACAGGCTTTGGCAAGCTCGCGCACCCGCATGATGTAGCTCTGCCGTTCGGTCACCGAGATCACGCCGCGGGCGTCGAGCAGATTGAAGACATGGCTGGCCTTGATGCACTGGTCATAGGCCGGCAACGCCATCAGATGCTCCGTTCGGTTGCTGCCGCTCTTCCATCCGGCCTCGAGATATTTCCTGCAGGCCTCCTCGGCCATCGAGAACTGCTTGAACAGCATGTCGGCGTCGGAATATTCGAAATTGTGCCGCGAATATTCCTGCTCGGCCTGCAGGAACACGTCGCCATAGGTGACCTTCTCGGCGCCCTCGCGGCCATTGAAATTGAGATCGTAGACGCGATCGACGCCCTGCACGTACATGGCAAGGCGCTCGAGCCCGTAGGTGAGTTCGCCGGCGACCGGCGCGCATTCGACGCCCGCGACCTGCTGGAAATAAGTGAACTGCGACACTTCCATGCCGTCGCACCAGCATTCCCACCCGAGCCCCCACGCGCCGAGCGTCGGGCTTTCCCAGTCGTCCTCGACAAAGCGGATATCGTGCAGGCTTGAATCGATGCCGATGGCGTCGAGCGACTTCAGGTACAATTCCTGAAGGTCCGGCGGCGATGGCTTGATGATCACCTGAAACTGATAATAGTGCTGCAACCGATTGGGATTCTCGCCATAGCGGCCATCCTTCGGCCGGCGCGAGGGCTGCACATAGGCGGCCTTCCACGGCCTTGGCCCAAGTGCGCGCAGCGTGGTGGCCGGATGAAAGGTGCCCGCGCCCATTTCCATATCGTAGGGCTGCAAGATCACGCAGCCCTGATCAGCCCAAAACCGCTGCAGAGCGAGAATGAAGCCCTGGAACGAGCGTTCCGGGCGCATGTGGGCGGGTATGGAGTCCATCGTCCGATTCGGGGTTCGCGAGGGGCCGGCAGGCGCGCGGGACCGTATCGGCGAGGAGCCGGGGAATCAAGGCGATGGGCAAGGAGTCCGAGCGCCGTCGAACCTCGCGACGCCGTTAGCCCGGGCGATAGGCGCCGGTGATGGGGTCACGTCGCAGCGTCGGAATCTCGCCCAAGCTGTCCGCTTCGGCGAGGCGAGCCAGGCGCGCCTCTTCCAATTCCCTGTTGACCCGGAGGGCTGTCCGGTAAGCCCAGCGGACCACGGCCAGCCCACCCAGGGCGCCTGCGAATGCGATCAGCGGCGGCATCGGTCGATCCTTGTCGTTCATACGCCACGCCCCAACTCATATTGTCGCGCAAGCCGGCCCGGCCCGCAATCGCAATATCTAGGGCCAAATGGCGCAGTATTTCGCCTTAGAACCCGAATTTGGCCCAAATTGCCCGGGTCTCCAGCGCCGAAATCAGCTCGTCCGGCAGACCGGCAATCCCATCCAGCGACGTCAGCGTCCCCGCCCCGGCCGATCTGCGGCCCAGCAGGTTGGACAGCATCCCCGTCGCAGGCGCGATCACCGGCGTCAACACCTTGTCACCATAGCGGGCGCGCAGGGTCGAGCGCAGATCGCCGATCGCATCCGCAAGCCCAAGCGAAACCGAGGTTTCTCCCGCCCAATACTCGCCGGTAAACAGGACATGGTCGGCGCCCTTCAGGCGGCCGCCCCGGCTCTGTTTTACCAGGGCGATGAAGATGGCATGGATCTCACGCTGAAGCGCCTTGACGCGGGCGACATCTTCGGGGTTTTCCGGCAGGAACGGATCGAGCATCGCCTTGTGCTCGCCGGCGGTGTATAGCCGCCGCTCAACGCCGATCTTTTTGATCAGGTCCTGAAAGCCGAAGGCGCCGCCGACCACCCCGATCGAGCCCAGGATCGACGACGGGTCGCAGAAAATCTCGTCACCCGCGCAGGCGATCATGTAGCCGCCGGATGCCGCCACGTCCTCGACGAACACCAGCACCGGAAGTTTCTTCTCCGCGGCGAGCTGCCGAATCCGCAGGTAAATCTGCCGCGATTGTACCGGCGAACCGCCGGGCGAATTGATCATCAGCGCCACAGCCTTGGCATTCTTGGTCGCAAACGCCCGTTCAAGCGTCTTGGCGACGCCGGTCAGCGACATGCCGGGCCGCAGCGGTGTCACCGCGCCGATCACGCCGGACAGACGGACCACGGGGACCACGGCTACCCCACGCCTTAGACGCGCGGGAACGAACTCCATCAGCCTGTCGATCAGGCCCGGCAGTCCGCCGCGATCGACCGTTTGCTCCATCATGCTATTACCTCAAAATTAACCAATTTTTATCACGCGACTGGCATCCAATGGAATGGAACGGCGCTTGCTTTGCGGTCGTTGTCAGGCTGCAACGGTGCAGCGGAGAAGAACATGAAAATCTATCTGCTGATGGCCCTGATCGGTGCACTTTTGACGGCGATTCGCTTCACTTCAGTGCCAGAGCGGCGCTCGGAGACGCTTCCGCAATAGCCGGCGATGCCTTCCGGGACATCGCCAAGGGCAAGATCCCCTTTCCGGCCAATAGTTCCTCTACCTGTTTATTGGGCAACGCTGACTCATCCTTGAGCATCAGCGCGGCGTGTATTTCCGTCGGCGCCTTTCCCCCCTTGATGGCGCGGATCAGCACCCGGATCGCTGGCTTCTTCGGGTCGCCATGGACCGGCAGAATGGCGAGGCTGCCAAATCCGCGATCGAGCGCCGCCAGCACCTCGGCAAGGCCGTCCGCGCGCCAGATCAAGCAGAGGACGCCGCCGGATTTCAGGATTCTTCGCGCCGCGTGAACCCAGCTCGCAAGCGTCGCTGCCGTCGCCACATGGGCGACCTCGCGGGCCCTGTCCGGCGAAGCGCGATGCCGCGCCGGATCATTGAACGGCGGATTCATCAATACAACATCGACACTGTCGGCAGACAGACCCGCCGCGGCAAACCTGTCGGCGGAAGACGTGACGTCAAGCAAGATGACATCGGCCGGTATAGCATTCGAGAAGGCGTTGCCCCGCGCGAGACGCGCCAGCGCTTCATCGATCTCGACCAGCACAAGTTCGATTCCCGCCACGCGCTTGGCGAGCGCCAGACCGGCGGCGCCGACGCCGGCGCCGAAATCAACGACCCGATCGCCCGCGCGTGCCGACGTCGCAGCCGCCAGCAGCATGGCGTCGTGGCCGGCGCGGTGACCCGATTTGGGCTGCCGCAGACGCAATCGCCCGCCGAGAAATGCGTCCTCGGTGAATTCATAAGCCGGATCAGTCATCGGCCCGCAGTTCGTGAGCGAGGCCCGCATCGCGGAGAATCTGGCGCGCTTCGCGGTTATCGTCGTCATGGACCAGAATACGGCGCGGCAAGACCCCCAGCGAGCCTTCGATGATGCTCATATTCTGGTCCAGCACCAGGTGATGGATATTCGCACCGTCGAGTAGCGCGCCGACCGCCGAAACCAACACCATATCGTTAGTCCGAACCAATTCCCGCAACTTTGACACTCCTTTGTCGACCCAAGGTGATGGCCGCGCGACGCGTGTCAACCGCTTCGTGCCCTTGCCGCGTTAGCCCGCACTTTCTATTTGTTATATCGTAAGGATAGTCCGAATTGGGCAAATGTGGAGACCCGCGTGGCGGTTATTGTACCCTTCGAGAGCCCGTCGGGCGCTTCGATAGATCAGCTGGTTGGGCTTGTCGCGGCGGATATGGAGCGCGTCAACGCCACCATTCTGTCGCGAACCGGTTCGGAAGTCATCATGATCCCGGAGGTGGCCAACCACCTGATTTCGTCGGGCGGCAAGCGGCTGCGGCCGATGCTGACGCTGGCGATGGCCCATCTCACCGGCTATTCCGGCGACGGGCATATCAAGCTCGCCGCCTCCGTGGAATTCATGCATACCGCCACCTTGCTGCATGACGACGTGGTCGACGAAAGCGAATTGCGGCGCGGCAAATTGTCCGCGCGGATGTTGTGGGGCAACGAAGCGAGCGTACTGGTCGGTGACTTTCTGCTCGGTCAGGCCTTTCGCATGATGGTCGAGGTCGGCTCGCTGCGCGCGCTCGACATTTTGTCGTCCGCCGCGGCGACGATCGCCGAGGGCGAAGTGATGCAGCTTGCCGCCGCCAAAAACACGGCCACCACCGAGGACGAATACCTCGCCGTCATCAGGGGCAAGACCGCCGAGCTGTTCGCGGCGGCCTGCGAGGTCGGCCCGGTCATCGCCAATCGTCCGAAGGCCGAGCAGACCGCGTGCCGTTCGGTCGGCATGAACCTGGGCATCGCCTTTCAGCTGGTGGACGATGTGCTGGATTACGGCGGCAAGGCTGCCAAACTCGGCAAGAACATCGGCGACGATTTCCGCGAGGGCAAGATCACGCTGCCGGTGGTGCTGGCGTTCCGCCGCGGCAACGATGCCGAGCGCGCCTTCTGGATCAAGGCGCTGGAGCGCGGCGAAATCGGCGATCACGACCTCGACCATGCCATCGGCCTGATGACCAAGCACCGCGCGCTCGAGGACACCATCCACCGCGCCCAGCATTACGGCGCCATGGCGGTCGATGCGCTGGCGCTGTTTCCGGCCTCGCCCATGAAGACCGCGCTCGAGCAGGTGGTGGCATTCTGCCTGGCGAGATCACATTGAACAGAAACGCAAGAGTCGTAGGATAGGTTGAGCGCAGCGAAACCCATCACTTCATCGGAAGCCGTTGATGGGTTTCGCTGCGCTCAACCCATCCTACGATATTTCGCTGTTCCTGCTGGCGGCGGTGGTGATTGCCGCCGTTCCCGGCCCCGGCATTTTCTATGTGGCGGCGAAAACGCTCTCGGGCGGCAGACGAGCCGGTATCGCATCCACCTTCGGCACCGCACTGGGGGGCCTTGTGCACGTGGTCGCCGGCGGTATCGGCGTCTCGGCGATCATTCTTGCCAGCGCACAGCTCTTCACCATGCTCAAGCTCGCCGGTGCCCTCTATCTGATCTGGCTCGGCATCAGAACCATCCGCGAAGCCGGCCATCTGCCGACGGAGCCGACGGGCGCCATCGGCTTCAGGCGGGCATTCCGGGAAGGCATCGTGGTCGAGGCGCTCAATCCCAAGACCGCGGCTTTCTTCCTGGCGTTCATTCCGCAATTTCTGGAACCGGCCGCCGGCCACGCCGCGCTGCAGTTCATGACGCTGGGCCTGATCTCGGTGACATTCAACACGTTCGCCGACGTCATTGTGATCGTCGCGGCCTCCGCGGCCCGCGCAGGTCTCGTGCGCAGGCCACATTTGGTTCAGCGCCTGCGGCAGGGCTCCGGGCTTTTCATCGCCGGGCTCGGAATTTCGCTCGCACTCGCGCGCCGGCCCGCGACAAGCTAGCTCAGCGTCCCCGCATGCACCCACCACTGCGGGTGATCGAGCTGAATTTTCTGCGCCGCGCGTTGCGCCTCGGGGGTGTTCTCGAAGATTGCAAAGCAGGTAGCGCCCGATCCTGACATTCGCACCAGCCATGCCCCGTTTGCGGCGCTGAGCGCCGAGAGCACCGCGCCGATGACAGGCTGAATGCGGATTGCCGGAGCTTCGAGGTCGTTGGAACTCGCCGCGAGAACTTCAACCCAGTCTTCGACCGACGCGCCATCTTCCGGCCAGGCCGTCGCCCGGAGCACGTCGGTAACGCCGACCAGCAACTCGCCATTGCGCAAACCCAGCGCCTTGAACACGTCGCGGGTCGCCACCGGAACCCGCGGATTGACCATCACGCAGGGCAGCCTCGGCAAGCTCAGCGGCAGCAGGGTTTCACCGACGCCGGTCATGACGCAGGGACGCGAGGCCAGACAGACCGGCACGTCGGCGCCGGTCAATTTCGCGACCTCGATCAGGCGCGCGTCGTCGATCGCAAGACCATTGGTCTGCGCCAGCAATCGCAGCGCCGCGGCGGCATCGGCCGAGCCGCCGCCGATGCCCGCTGCGACCGGCAGCACCTTGTCGAGGGTGAAATCGCCAAGGCTGAGATCGGGCACGCGTTCGCCAAGCAATTTCGCGGCCTTGAACACCAGGTTTTCGGCGGTCTCGCCGCAGTCCTGCGCCAGTGGCCCGGTGGCTATGAGATTGAGTTTGGATCCGGGCGTCAGGCTGAGCCGGTCGGCGCAATCGGCGAACGCAACCATGCTTTCAAGATCGTGATAGCCATCGACCCGGCGTCCAACCACCCGAAGGGTCAGGTTGACCTTGGCACGCGCATCTTCGGTTAGCGCTGGCATCGGCGAGCAGCCCTTCGAACAGCCGCCCTCAACCGCCCTTGCCGTCTTCTTTCTTCTTGTCCGCGGAGGCTGCGGAGGAAGAAGCATCGTCGGGCAAGCCGTTGTCGATCTTGGCCTCGATCTTCGGCAGTTCTTCCGGCTCCGGTTTCAGGTCGCGGGCATGGGCCCACTGGAATTTCGCCTCCAGTGTGCGGCCGATGCGCCAATAGGCGTCGCCGAGATGGTCGTTGATCGTCGGGTCTTCGGGCTTGAGATCGATCGCGCGCTCGAGATTTTTCACCGCGTCGTCGAAATTGCCGATGCGGAAATAGGCCCAGCCCAGCGAGTCGACGATGTAGCCGTCGTCGGGGCGCTGATCGACCGCGCGCTTGATCATCTTCATGCCCTCGTCAAGATTGATGCCCTGATCGATCCACGAATAGCCGAGATAGTTCAGCACATGCGGTTGCTCGGGCTGCAGATCGAGCGCCTTGCGCATATCGGCCTCGGCCTTGCTCCACTGCTTGGAGCGCTCCTCGCAGATGCCGCGATAATAGTAATAGATCCAGTTGGTCTTTTCATTGGCCTGCGGCAGCGCATCGATGCCCTGCGAGTAGGTCGTGACGCAGTCGGCGAACTTCTTGCGGCCCCGCTCGATATTGCCGAGCGCCATGATGGCTTCGATATCCTTGGGATCTTCCGTCGTGACGGTTTTCAGGATCTTGATGGCTTCATCGCTGCGCTCGGCAGCATCGAGGTTGGTCGCAAGTTGAATCTGCGCGTTGCGCTTCAGCGGCGAACTCGCCGGCATGCGCTCATAGACCTTGATCGCCATCGCCGGCTTCTTCACCGACTCATAGAGGTCGGCCAGCGACAACAGCGCCAGCGAATGATTGGGGTGCAGGTACAGCGCGAGCTGCAGATAGACCAGCGCGAGATCCTCGCCGCCGCGGCGCGTCAGCGTCGCGCCGATGCCGTACAGCGCCTCGGCGGCGCCGGTCTGCGGCGAATCGACCAGCGGTGACAGCTTCTTGCCGGCCTTGGTCTCGCGCAGGCCTTCCAATACCAAGGGATGCCGCGGCAGCTTCTTGTCGAAGGCCTCGTAGACGGCGGTCGCCGCCGCCGCATCCTTGTTGCGCGACAGCCAGCGCGCATAGTCGTCGGCCACGCGCAGCATCGAATCGTCGAGCTTGTGGGCCCGCTCGAGGCGCAGGCCGGCGTCCTTTTCCTTGCCCGCAAGTTCGAGGATCATGGCGGCGTGCAGGTCCTTGAACAGCGGGTACCATTCCGGGCCCGTCAGCTTGTCGATGTTGGCAATGGCTGTCTTGGAATCGCCGGCGCCGTAACTGGCCCAGCCCGACAGCAGCGTCGCCACCAGATCCGTGATCGGTCCGCGTATCGACTGATTGATGTTCAACTGCGCGGCCGCGTATTTCTTCAGTTTCAGATCGCGCACGCCGACCACCAGCCGGGCCACGCGATTGGATTTGTCGATCGCCAGGATTCGATCGGCGAGCTTGACGGCCTCGTCAATGTCGCCATCCGCGAGCGATGAAATGAACGCCCGATCCATTAATTCGTTGTTTTTCGGATCGGTGCGAAGCGCCGAGCGGTAAAACGCCGCCGCCGAGCTGGCGTCCCGCTCGACGCTGGCATGACGGGCGGCCAGATAGCTGCCGGACGTGGTCAGCGCTTTCAGATCGCCGCGAGAGGGAAATTGCGCCGAGTTGTCGGCCGGATGATCAGGCGTCTGAGCCGAAACCGAAGCCGGCACGGCCAGCACGGTGAAGGCGACTGCGGCGATCGTCCAGCGATTGAAACGAATGGAAAACATCAGGGTTCGCCTTGGCTTTCAGGAATTTACGGCAGCATCACCAACCGATTCTCGATGCGAACCCAACGGGCGGCATCCAGCCGTGTGACAATGCCGCGTTTGGCGCTCAACCGCAAGGATACGGGTGGCGATTCGATTGGCAGCAAAGCTCGATGGCCGCCGGGGCCGCCTGAAAACGCTTGCAGTGTGGCGGTATCGTGGCCGGGGGCCGCATTGGCGCGTGCCGGCTCACGCAATCGTGGTTACATCGCCTCATAATTCGGTCCACCCCCGCCCTCCGGCGGAACCCAGGTGATATTGCCGTTCGGGTCCTTCACGTCGCAGGTTTTGCAATGGACGCAATTCTGGGCGTTGATCTGAAAGCGCGGCCCGGCGCTCTCCTCCACCCATTCATAGACGCCGGCAGGACAGTAACGATTGGACGGACCGGCATAGACGTCATGTTCGGATGTCTTCTGCAGGTTCATGTCGGCGACCTTGAGATGAACCGGCTGGTCCTCTTCATGGTTGGTGTTGGACAGGAACACCGAGGAAAGCTTGTCGAAGGTCAGCTTGCCGTCCGGTTTCGGGGGCGCGATCGGCGCATGGGCTTTCGCCGGATCGAGCGTCTTGCGGTCGGGCTTGGCATGCGACTGGGTTCCGAACAGCGAGAAGCCGAGCGTGTTGCACCACATGTCGATGCCGCCGAGTACCACGCCGACAACGGTGCCGAACTTCGACCATAGCGGCTTGACGTTGCGGACCGGGTACAGGTCTTTGCCGACCGGCGAATCGCGCCAGCCATTCTCATAATCGACCAGTTCATCATTGGCGCGGCCCGAGCCCAGCGCGGCATTGACGTGTTGGGCAGCCAGCATGCCGCTGCCAACAGCATTGTGGACGCCCTTGATGCGCGGCACATTTACAAAACCCGCCGCGCAGCCGATCAGCGCGCCGCCCTTAAAGCTCAAGCGCGGCACCGATTGATAACCGCCCTCGGTGATGGCGCGCGCGCCATAAGCGAGCCGCCTGCCGCCTTCGAATAAGGTGCGGATCGCGGGATGGGTCTTGAAGCGCTGGAATTCATCGAACGGCGACAGATAGGGATCGTCGTAGTTGAGATGCACGACAAAACCGACCGCCACCAGATTGTCGTCGTAGTGGTACAGGAACGAGCCACCGCCGGTCGAATTGTTCAGCGGCCAGCCGAACGAATGCTGGATCAGACCCTTTTGATGCCTGGCGGGGTCGATCTGCCAGACCTCCTTGAGGCCGATGCCGAATTTCGGCGGCTCGCGGCCGGCATCGAGGGAAAATCTTGCGATCAGCTGTTTGGTCAGGCTGCCGCGCGCGCCCTCGGCGAACAGCGTGTATTTACCGACCAGCTCCATGCCGCGCGTGTACGACGATTTGTGCGAGCCGTCCTTGGCGACGCCCATGTCGCCGGTGGCGATGCCGCGCACCGCGCCCTTTTCATCGTACAGCACTTCGGTGGCGGCAAAGCCCGGATAAATCTCGACGCCGAGCGCCTCGGCCTTGCGCGCCAGCCAGCGGCACACATTGCCGAGCGAGCCGATATAGCAATGGTGATTGTTCATCAGCGGCGGCATCGCGATCGCCGGCAGCGGAATCGCCATGCCCGTGGTCATCCAGTAGAACTTGTCGGCCTTGACCTGGGTCTTCAGCGGACAGTCGGCGTCCTCGCGCCAATCCGGAATCAGTTTGTCGAGCGACACCGGATCGATCACCGCCCCGGACAAGATATGCGCGCCGACTTCCGACCCCTTCTCCACCACGACGACCGTCAAATCGGCATTGAGTTCTTTGAGCCGGATCGCGGCGGCAAGGCCCGAGGGTCCGGCGCCGACGATCACGACGTCGAATTCCATGGATTCGCGCGGCGGCAATTCTTCGGTGCTCATGATCTGATCTCAGCCCGGTTGAGAAAGCGATGATAAGTCGTTTGTTTCCGATTTTTCGCCTGAGAACAACCATGGAAATGCGCGTTGAGGCGTTTCGCTGCAGCGCAATCCATCCTAGATTGGCCTGATGCCCCAGCATGGAACCATGACGCCTGATAATGCCCCCACTGTTCAGCAATTGCTGGCCTTTTATCTGGAGGCCGGAGTCGACTGCGCGTTGACGGAAGCGCCGGTCAACCGGCTGTCCGATCCCGACATCATCCCCCTATCAAGCGAAGCCGCGCCGCCGAAACCGGTCAGGACCGTTCCTGCCGCGATCCCGGCGGCGCGCGGCGAGGCAGCGCCAGCGCCGGAGGCCGCGATCCTGTCGGCGCGGGAGGCGGCGCGAACGGCACCTTCGCTCGAGGTGCTGCGCACCCTGTTGGAGAATTTCGACGGCTGCGCGCTGAAATCCACCGCGACACGCCTGGTATTCGCCGACGGCAACCCGCAGGCGCGCAT
>Ga0137362_10000723_pt1 | contig 18612 bp, 22 predicted proteins | sample MadtaG_2_FD_104801 | JGI IMG/M metagenome (GOLD analysis project Ga0137362, IMG submission 104801) | Vadose zone soil microbial communities from Angelo Coast Range Reserve, California, USA - Mad1_100_16 metaG | ecosystem: Environmental > Terrestrial > Soil > Vadose zone | place: USA: California... | reverse complement strand
AGGACAATATCGACCTAGACCTCGGAGTATATTGTATCCTTTGTTGCCTTGGCTGTCTACCATCCTTGTTGACTCGGCCGTGCACATGCATGTGCTGTGCCTCTTTGTTTTTACAGGATACTTAAATACACCATTCGCCTGTCAATCTTGCTCATCTCATCTCTGTTACTCCTGGCTGCCGGCAGCGTATCCATCCTGAGACCGAGATATCGCCTTAACCAACTGTCTTAACGATCTCATAGACCCTACCATGATTTCCAATCTTTCTACGGCCGCCACTCTTTATCTCGCACCAATCCTTTCTTTGACCTCCTTCATTCTTGTCCTCTTCGCATATGTCGCACCCACATTAATTCTTCACAGTCGGGTAGCTCTCCTGGTGGTTTCACCATCATTGCAACTATCGGATCCTTCGTCATCTAATGGAATCGACGGACCTACTGTATTCTTGGGCCTTCTTGGTGAGTCATACCTTCTTTAGTGTGAACCGACCGAGTTCTCATCGTCCTGCGACAGGGTCCTGCTCCCGTCAAAATAACAAGGGACCGGTGACATGTACCCCGTCCACAGTGTCTCCGACATATGGTATGTTGACATGAACCAGTCCCATGAAAGGTATTAATAGCCATATAGATTTGTCTGCCCTACCTAAAAATGCTCCGAACCTCCTCACTGCACCCACCGCCACCACCCCTGTTTTTATCGCCATTGCAATCGCGCTTACTATTATATTTCTCATAATCTTCACTCTGATCTCTCTTCGAGCCAACCTTGGGCCCAAGCTGTCTGCCATGTTGGACCGTCCTGCGTTTCACCGTGTGTCTGCCTGGCTGGGACTGCTTAGCTTTATGATAGGCAAGTCGTATTTTCGGAGAATGGGATCAAGGCTCTAATTATGTATTAGGTTTGACGTCCTTCTTGGTCGTTCGCATGTGGTTTGGGAAGGCCGTTGAGGACTTCAACAGAGGTGTCCAGGAGGCTGGAAACAACGCGCCTCAACTCATTGCCTCGACAAGTAATGGTTTTACGAGTAGGTTCTTCTGCACTTCCTAGCCTACACGCACCGTCTCACATCTCTGTAGTGGCCTGGGTCGCTTATGCGTTTTATGCTGTTCCTGTCATCTGTGCGTTGGCCCGGCTACACGTAACAGCCGGTGGAAAGTACTAGTGATTCGAAAGTTATATGTTTCAAGCATACAGTACAATAGTTCTGATCTTAATCGCTCACGTCAACAATTCCTGTATATTTAAGCATACCATGATCAAATAACGGACAGATTTTTCGAGTTAGGAGACTTTTGCCCTACCTGTCCCGTCGCTGTGGTCATAAGTTCATATTGGGAGGAGGGGTGAGGAATCGAGATGCGACGCGACGCGATGGGAAATGTGAACAGTTCGGCGTCAGGCTAGGGCGTCGTCGACCTGGACTGAACAGAGTCGCGAAATGCGTGCCATACAATACTGTGTTGTTCAGTATAGTGCACGTATGGTTTTTCTCTGATGAGATGACGATGCATCAAGACAAATGACTATTTTTAGCGATTACTGTACGTGCTGGCTATATGGCTCAATTCGTGCGCGCCAGCTGCCTTTCACATCAGCAACAACATGCCCCAGCCACCGCAAGATCCAGATCCTCCAACAATACCGAGTAGCGGAGAATCTGTTCCAACGGCAGGGCAGGAAACCACCGCAACGGTGGAAGCAGACGAGAACTTGGATTCTGATAAGGATGTGCAGGTGCGCACCATTTATATTACGGGCACTACTGTACAAGAAAGTGGCGCATCTCCGTCACTGACTTACACGCATTGCTCTGGTATAGGCACGACTTGGGGAGGCAGCGGAGCTCAAGCAAGAGGGAAATGATCTTTTTCGTCGTGACGAGTGGAACGAAGCACTGCAAAGCTATCGGAGCGGTTTGGCTCGACTTCCAAAGAGACGAGATCCGCCTCCGCCAGCATCGTCGTCATCGTCATCGCCACCGCCTCCATCTACCGACGACGAACGCGATTCGCCTCTGGCTGAAGGGGAGGTTTCGGGTGCCACCACCGATGCCGAAAGTCAAGGCGAACCCTCCGACCGTGTCAACATCGATTCTTTGCTGGAGCGCGAATGTGCAAAAGTGCGGAGTGTCCTCCAGGCAAATATCGCGGCGTGTCACGTAAAGCTGGCAAGTGCTTACATCCACTATTTAAGGACCAAGTTTTGACACACACTCGTTGCAGGGTGAAAATGAGAATGCGGTTAAAGCGTGCACCGAAGGTTCGCATTGGGCACTGTGACATGAATACGCCAGCCAAGCGCACACACAGCTTTGCAGGATGATCCCTCTTATGTTAGGGCGCTGCAGCGACGGGCGCAATGCAATGAAAAGATTGGCTCGTGGTCTGCGCTCTCAAGTGCAAAGGAAGGTAAGTAATTCGCTCGCTTATGGATCTCGCGCTCAGTCGACACCGTAGACTACACCAAACTTGTCACACTACTGCCCCCTTCGTCTGATCAAGTGGCCGAGGCGAAGCGATCGTTACGACTGCTCGAGCCCCGGATTGAGGAGGCCCAGAAGCGAGAAATGGGCGAAATGATGGACAAGCTGAAAGGTCTCGGCAATGGTATTCTTGGTGAGCGAAATGCCCCAAAGATGGAAGTGACGCTGAAGAGGCCAATCTAGGGCGATTTGGCTTATCGACCGATAACTTCAAGTTTGAACCAAATGGTCAGGGAGGATACTCGTTGAATTTTTCGCGAGAGTAGTGATTGCAATAGAGTTGCCTAGTGGAGGAGGAAGGTTGTAGGGTTCCGAAAGATGGTCACGCGGTTGAAGGGGTATACCTGTTCGGACGTAAGTGATGGTAGATGGCAACTGCGCCAATCTCACCCTCGCCCAGAGTGTGCCGCGGACCAAAGACAACGGCACTGGTCCGTAGTCTCGCGAGTCGCGTGAGAGGTCCGCATTATCTCCCATGAGCCATATGTGCCCCCTAGGGACGACAACGTGCTCCAAAGAAGGAGCCTTTAGGCCAGTTGGATCTACGCATATGATATCTCCGGGCAAGCCGAGTAGTCGCTTGCACACGATACGGCCAGGTGCCAGGGGCGATTCGAATGTGACGAGGTCGCCACGTTTCAAGCAACCAGGGTTCAGACGGAAGGAGAGCCTGTTCTCGATGACGGCCTCGCCCTCCTCTGCCATAGTGGGAAGCATAGAAGGACCGCTGACCTGACCTTGTCTATCAGATCGCTAGGTCGATAAAGGGGAGAAAGGTACAGACGAGCTGAATTGACCCCACGGAATTAAGAAAGAGATGGAAGGCGCAGAAGGCGTTAAGGGCCTGAGGGGGAGCTTTATCAGCCTAAATGACAGAGGCGGGCAAGAAATGGGGAAAGCGGACGTAGAGTGCCCCGAGGATAGGTGGTCTGAGACGGCGAACGAGATTTGGTTGTATCATGGGATGAAATTGAAATGAGATGAGATGGCAGTTTCTGCCTCCATCTCCGGTCCGTCGGTTATCTAGCATTTCATGTCGACTTTCAAAAGAAAGTCGAGCTCTAAAACAGTGGACCACCTGGCCGGGACACGCCCCTCGCCATTCTCGTCTTCTACCATCCTGACGTCGTCAGGCATAGCCTCTTTGGATGACATACTTGGCGGCGGCCTGCCTTTATCGTGTTCTCTGCTTGTCATCGCACCCGACACACATTCCTCCTATGGGGAGCTGGTACAAAAGTATTTCGTCTCTCAAGGGCTCATCTCGGGGCAGAAAGTCTGTGTAATTGACGATGATCCTGAACGATTTGTTTCTGAGTGCATGTGGTCTGTGAATGGGGCGTTATCGCCACCCGTAACTACGGAGGCAGAGGATAAGGAGGATGGTAACGAGACCGCCAGGGTTGAAATTGCGTGGCGATATGAACGCTTGAAGCCGTTTCAGACCACCGTATCCACATCAAAACCGTATGTGTACTGATCAATGACCGCATACAAATTTTAATCACTGTGTTAGCTCCGCAGATGATTTTTGCCGCACATTTGACTTGACTTGCAAAGTTCCTCGTCATCTCTCTGATCAGGCAATCCAATCCTCACAACTGGTGCTCTTGGAGGCCTCGAGCGACTGGACGAGGCTCATCGATGTTGTCGCTGAGAGTCTAGGCGCTTTTCAAGACGCAGGACCTGTCCGAATCTGTATTCCGCTCCTCGGATCCCCAGGTTGGGGCGACCCACATCCAAAGGTACGGGTGACCTTTGGCAGCGCTCTCTTTTCTCGCAATGTGATACCCTCACAAAGGATGTCTTACAATTCGTATATTCGTTGCGTACCCTCCTGCGGCGGTGTCCCCACGCGTGCGCTTCGGTAGGCCTCCCACCGTACATGTCCGCCGATAGGTGGGGTGGCGCTGGCTGGCTCAATAAGCTTGGCTGGCTTTTCGATGCTTCGGTAACCATCGCCGGTTTCAGCGGTGAGGGAAAAAGGCGAATTTTTTCCGCTCGTACACACTGGCTGATTATTTTCATGGACAAGTAGATCCGGCATTGTCACTTAGGTTTCCGTCTTATCACGGATCATTCCACATTCATACTTTGCCAGCACCCCATAGTTTGCTGCCCGCAAGCGACAAGACATCCACTCTACGGGGAATCTCCTCGGTGTCTGGCGCGAGTGGTGGAAGAGAGAACAACATAGCATTCAGATGCATGAGGAAACGGCTGGTGTTCGAAACGCACCATCTGGATGCAGAGGGTGGTGTCGGGGAGCGGCGGACGGTGGCAGGAGAGGGAGAGAAGGCGGGATCGAACTGGAGGGGGTCGGCAGGGCTCGAGGTGGAGATAGAAGGAGGGCCGCCCATGGAAGCCGCGGCCACGGCCGAGAGAATTCGAACAGAGAGTTTAGCAAAAAGGAAGCAAGTCAGGTTTCAGGGAGGCTTAATTTAATCCTGCCAGATTGGGAAGTTGACCTACTCTCCATCCTTTCGCCCTCGGGCAGATCCGACCTCTTAAAAAAGACTCGTCTCCCTTTTTTTCCTATTCATCGTCGTCGTCGTCGTCGTCGAGCTGAGGTGTGCAGAAAGCCGTTTGGCCATTCCATTGCCGTTGTGGCACTGTGGTCGTTTAATAAATCCAAATGGTCCGCGACGACGGTGCTCTCTCCCTCCGCCCTCCCTATCCTCTTGCTTATGACCGTCTACCGTTCTTTCTCTCACCAGAAATGCATCCTCCCTCCCGCCCTCACCCCCACACCCCAAGCCTACTTCCTCTCGCCTCGACACCAACGCACAACAACCTGAGCACAGATTCAGAAGAGTCGGACTGGTCCCTTCCATATGCAACACTCTCATTTTCTCACTCTCGTCCTCCCTCGGCATCACATTCCGTAGACCCTCCTCTCCCTCTCTCGCAAGACCCTGTTCCACCGGTTCCATCAAACAAAGCGCGTTCCTCATCCGACTCGGATGAAATCCCATATTCAGAATCCAGTCCTCCGCGGCCATTTTTCGGGCTCCCCAAAGCCTCAGTACTCCCCGACCCTTCCCAGTTTCCTGATCCCTCCCCCTTTCGCCCCCACCAATATCTCAGTTCGGGTCCGCCCACCCTCTCCTCCGGTGGTTCTTCTATCGCTTCAACTCGCTCGTCTGCCGCTTACACGAGTTCCGGGAGCGCACTCGCTTCCGGCGACTACGGTAATAATGTGCAGATCGCCTCTAATGATGAGGATCAGGCTATTGGCGTCGGCATCACCTCGGACGACGTCGTTCATCTCACTAACCAGGACCCCTCCATATCTACTTCCGTGTCTCATTCGAGAGCACCGATAGACCAGTCTCGATGGTCACACTCCTACTCGGCTAGCATACGCTCTCGCTCGTCTCTCGTGCGTAGCAACAGTAGTAGCGGCCATGATTACAGCATCTCGAGTGTTCAACCGAAACCTCTTGACCTAAGTTGGCAGCCCGTCGATGAACGTGACGAGGTTGAACTCCTCAGCGATCCTGAATCCGAGGATACCGACATGGAAGTTGAGGAGCACGAGGAGCACGAAGAAGAGAGAACATCTGCCATTGTCATTGCTGAAGAAGGCCGCGGTCTCATAGTTCGGGGTGATGGCTCAGCGGTCGTTGACCTTGCCGTCCATCCTGGTACGTCTCACGTGTATTCTATTTCCCTAACTTACGTTGACAAATTCTTGATCAAGGGACGACCCATTTACTCATTGGGTCTTTGATTAACGCCAATGCTTTGCCGGCCTATTTGACGAGTGTCTTGCCAACCATCAGCACCACGTTGTTGGCCCTAGACATTTCTGCCAATTTTCTCAACGCTCTCCCTCCCGCTCTCGAATCCTGTTTTTGCTTGGAAGAACTGAATGTATCCTCCAATCCTCTCCGAGCCCTTCCTCTTTTCATAGCCGAGTTGACATCTCTCCGCGTCCTCATAGCAGATTCAACCGGTCTCACCACACTCCCTGCTCCTCTGAGCGCGTTGGATAAGCTGCATACCCTGAGTATAAGAAGAAACAAGATGTACTCCCTTCCTAGTTGGCTTTGCCTTTTAATATCTCTTCAGACTCTACTTGTCGATGGAAATCCATTTCACGGTCCGTGGAAAGCTTTAATGGAGCCGCTGCTTGCCAAAGGCGTTCCCGGGTCGTCATATCCTCCGTCCACGCCGATCATCCCTCTTCCTCTCTCTGCTACTCAAGACACAGATTCCAACACTGACACAGATGTGGGCGATTGTCAAGCCTACCAACCCAACGGTCGAATCCAGGAGGATGAAGATACCATAACTCCTGTTCGCGCGCCAGTATTGGTACAGCCAGCATCCGCGCCCATAGTACCAAGCCGTGGTGTGACGCGGACCCGGACAAACCCTAACTCTTCATACTTTGAAAAGCACAGAGGGAACTGGAATGCGCCTTCTGGCTCGCATGCTGCCCCAGAGCATAGTAACGGGATCCCAGCCGATTCTGCCCGCGTCAATGAGAAAGAACTTCGTCGCATGAAGAGTGCCGGTGAACTGCGCCAGCCACCTGCTTCTAATTCTTCGTCCATTAGCTCACAAGGGCGTCTTACTCGCTCTCAATATGGGACATCTGCCTCTTCATCCAATCTATTGGCAGACTCCGCATCCTTCCCTCAACGGTTTGCCACTGTCGGCCCTCAATCTCCGTTTCGCGAGCAAGGTAGTCGAACGCCTCTCGATCACAGTCCTCGGGACAAGCATCCCGAACGAGATGCAGCGTCTACGCCGTCACCGGAACAATCTACAAGTATTTCTGACTCTTCACGACCTCGTATTCCCATTCGGGGTGATTCTTTGCATCTCGCGGAGATGTCGACTACCCGCCAGCGCAGTATATTGCGCAGAAAAGATGACAAGCCAAAAGAGCAGCAAGGGAGATGGGGCTTCTTGAAGAAGATGTCGATGGGCAAATTAAAGCCAGATGTACCAGCCTCGAAGCCATCCACTCTGAGGCCAGGCGTCACTCCCCTCGCAAATGTCTCAGAGTCAACATCCGGATCAACACCCGCGCCCACGGCATCAAGTCTGAACCCTCTATCCCTGATCGACGTGCGTCTGTCTTCCACAGGTTCTCTTGGCATGGAAATCCCGGGCGGGTCTCCCGAAACATCGGTTTCCTCATCCATGACTGGTCCAAAAGAAGAATCGGACGTGAAGGGGGCTTCCCCATTACCGAGCCCTTCGCCAGTGCCGTCTCCTAGTTTGCTTTCTGTCGACACTTCGTCTCCTAGTCTTTCTCCCCACTCCAGTTCGACTCGCGTCGCAAAGCGGCGCAGCTTCCTTCCTATCGGAGGGCCATCCACCCCCTTGCCCTCTCCTGGGCCGCTGCTGTCTGGTGTTAGCTTGCCTAGTACTAATGGTAATGAAGAGCGATTACTGACCCCGTCTCCTGTCTCTCCTGATGCGGCTGAGCGAACACAACGTCGGGAAGGGGACAGAGCCCGCGAAGCGTACACCCGCGCCCTTCGATCAGTCATGGCGTACTTGAGGGATATGAATGACCTGTCCGTAACCCAACATTCCCTCATGAGCATGTACTCGCCGTCAACGCCCGACATCACCGGCAGCGGATCTCGTCCGCGCCGGCCTACCGTTGTTGATAATGGCCGTGTGGCTCCAGATGGCACCTCGAGTTCACCTAGTTCTGTTGCTGCATCCCGCAGTGGCAGTTCGGACCAGTTGCGATCCCCAGAGTCCATCACGCACTTGCGTAGCCTTAACTCATCTCAGACGACCAGCATTGCAACAACGGACAGTGCGGGATCCGTTTACGGAGAGGAGCGCAAGTTCAAGGATGATAGCAGCAGGCGAATGCGAGTTGTCAAGGAGATTGTTGAGTAAGTGGGAATTATCGAGCCATCATAACGTATCCAACTGGGCTTCCTTTAGCACCGAACGAACGTATGTCAAGGGTTTGCAAGAGCTCATCGACATTTACATCAAGCCAGCAGCGGCTCAGGTGAATCTCCTCGGTGGTGTGAGTACCACTAAGGAGACCATCATCCCTGCTGCGGAGAGAAAGATTGTATTCAGTGGTCTTGACTCTCTTTTTTCGTTCCATAAAGATATCTTCCTTCCGGCTCTCGAACTCGCCGCCAACCCCGTTCTTCGACCGCAAGCCAATCAATCGGAGCAAGAAATGGAGGGTGTACTATCAGCCAACGCTGCTAGGGGTATTTCCAGGACGTTCGTCTCCCATGCTGCATTTATGCGGATGTATTCATCGTATATCAAGTGAGTGACGATCTAACTTATGCTTATATGATCGTTACTTATTCGCGCCCCAAGCAATTTCGATCACTCGGTCCAGCGCATCAAACAATGGGTGTCCGGCCGTCCTGGGATTGGGACCGGCTCGTCGCCTTCTCTGACAACTCAGGCAGCTGGCACTGGTTCCTCTAACATTGCGTCAGATCTTTCAGGCGGACCACAGCTCTCGTCCAGTCAAAGAAAGCGTATCAAAAGCTATCTGAAGCGCTGCCGGTTGAACCCTCGCCACTCACAACTAAACTTGGAGGGTTACCTCCTGTTGCCAGTCCAAAGGATTCCACGCTACCGCCTTCTTGTTCGTCGTGTCTACTCCCCCTCTTCTGTTCTGTCCTCACTTTTTCTAGTTGGAGGAGCTGGCGAGGAGTACGCCTCCCGCGGAAGGCTGTTTGGATCCACTTGACCAGGCCCTGGATGAAATTTCATCACTAGCGACAAACATGAATGAGGGCAAGCGCGAGTCCGAATCGCGGTCGAAACTCGTCCAATGGCAATCAAGAATGAGAGGAAAATTCCCGAGTCCCCTCGTCCAACCACATCGGTGAGCTTACCCAACAATTTCTGGCAGCACCTGTGATTACTCACTCTACTCCCAGGCGACTTATCATGGATGGTCCTCTTTTACTGACAAGGGTTGTGCGCAAGGTCACTATTCCCTTTGAATTAATTGATGGGCAAGGCGATACGGCTACGATTCAAGTAGATTGTCTCTCTCCAGAACAAACCCCGCGTTCCCTTCTCGGAATACTCTGCAACGACCTACTGGTATTATGTCGTGACCCATCGGATGGGAAGGACCTCCTTTCGCAGGTCGACCTTTGGGCGGTCCTTCGAATGCAAACTCTCCCGCAACCTGCGAGTATTGTTCATGGCAATGGTATGGTGTCTTTATAACTATCTTCGTCATTTCTCAAAGTGCATTTCTTGCCCAGTGTTGCGCATTGTTGATAACAAGGCAATTCTGTATTTCGAGGCTTCTTCGACATCTATCGCGTTGAATTGGTTCCGAGGCATGTTCTCTTCACTTGCCCAACTTCACTTCCCTATGACATGATGACCTCTCTACAGCAATCAATCTTCACATCCCAACCTCGAAGGCATGAACATCCCGGGAACACTTTCATTTCTTTCTGTTCACATGTGCAAGATGTTTTTTGGAAAGTCATTTTGATAACCATCATATACATACATACACTCTTTCTTTCTGTCTCTACTATCATTATACAACATGTGTCTTGCGCTCACATAGCAGCTTCTGTTAGCCAGCTTCACACGTAACTTAGCATATTTGTGGTATGAAATGATCTTATGATTCACCTCCACTTGCTTTATGCCTAAGGCTGAGAGTGAGACAAAAATTGCACAGCGATGGGCACTTGTGTGGAAGGTTAAATATAAGAGCGTGTCGTTGTTCACGTTGCTACCGTAATATGTCAAAACTCAGATATCATAAAACACAATGCAATTCTATGAAACTATGAAGTTGGTCGCAGCTTAGATAGCGTCCTTTCACATCTATGTAGAAGGCGATGAGCGGACGCATACAGAAAGCCTCGGCTCGGTCACTCACCAACCACTGCCAGATGGCCTCCACCCTGTTTTTCGGTGGGGGCTCGTCGTAGGTATCTGCCTCGATCTCGGCGAGTCCGGTGTAGAAATCCATCTCCGACGCTCGGACAGTTCGGGATCGTTTCCAGAACTTCGCGCCAACGTACAATATCGGGAAAGTTATAAGGGGCAGGTAATTTGTGACAAAGTCGGCATTGGTCCAGTTCCCACGGAGGAAGACGGACCAGCCGCTGAACTTTAAGACAAATTGGGTCGATATCAAGCTGAGGATGAATAGTAACTGATACACCCGACACTCACCACGCTGATAATAAAGCAGCCGATGGCAGCGTACCATGCCGCATAAGGCTGGAGGCGAGAGGCGAATGGCAGCTTCGTACGGTCGATTCCTTGAACCTTCATGCCAGCGTAGAAGCGGATGTAAGTGACGGAGATGCCAAACCAGGTCAAGAGACCTGCGACGGCGGTCATGTTGGCGAACCAGTTGAACACCTTGCCAGAGCCCGAGTGAACGCCCATATAGGCCAACAGAGAGAAGGATGAGGAAACTATGAGCGCAGTCACGGGCAACCCATTTCGAAGAGTCTTCTTGAATATGGAAGGTGCATTGCCGGCAATCGCGAGACCGTCTGTACGTCATCATACCATGTTAGGCAAGACGTGCGGAGCTTTTATGCCTTCTTGGCTGGAACTCACATAGTGCGCGTGAACTCGTGTACAAATCACTTGATGCTGCGGACCAGGCCGATGTCAGAAGACATCCATTGATAAGCTGCGGTAATTGTCCATTGAGTCGAAATTCCGGGGGCTAAGGGACAATAGTTACCCCTGGAAGAACCTTGATGCCAGAGCGCTTGATGGCAATTACAAAGGGGGATGCGGCGGCGGTTCCACTGTCCAATTTGAGGCTGGGATCGTTTGAGGGTACGAGCAGGCCAATCGTCGTAACACCCCCGATATAGAAAAGTAAAATACGGATGTACACGCGACGAATAGCTTTTGGGAGGTTGCGTCTAGGGTTTTTCGCCTCGCCAGCGGCGATCTGGCAATTCAAATTAATTACATCCTTTTCGATGAACGCCAGACAAAGACTGTGTTGCGTTATGTAGAGAGGGAAGGACTCACGGCGACGATCTCGGTTCCGATGAAAGAGAAGGCTGCTTGGGACAAAACGGCCCAAAACCCAAGGAAACGCCCTTTCGCGCCAGCGATGCCATTGTACTGGACGAACGGACCAGGGTTTTTCCAATAGCGGAAACCGAGGCGATCATGATCGGGGCCTCCTCCGAGGTCGAGGATAACTCCCAAGATAATTAAGCCTATGTGGTACAAAGCATGTGGATAAACATGGGAAAGGGCCAGAAAAATGACCGTACCGGTGATCGTGATAACCTTAATTGAAGCAAAGATAAACTCGGCCTCGCCGTATGCGCCTTATGGACGCCACATGGGATATAGCTAATTAGCCGTGGATATCAGACAAGTTATCGCGTAACTTACCTGCACCCATGAAGTTAATTGCCACTACGACTATCAAACAAATGGTGACCCAGGCCGAATTCACGTTCGTGTTTTTATCCCAAAAGTCGATCAAAACGGCGGCTGCGCTCAGCTCTGCTGGAAGGACTATTGTCCAGTTGTACCAGTAGTTCCAGCCCATGGTCTGGATGCGAATATTAGTGTTTCTCACGACAATATCCCGAAATCACGTACGAAAGAGAAGGCGCCATCTACGAAGCGTTCTGCCAATTTGATGTGCCCACCGGGGATGGGGAGATAGGAAACCATTTCTCCGAGGGATACCTGGGAAGGGAGATCAATTAAACAGGCCCATATAGAAGGTCAACTATGCGGACGTCCGCCGCTGACCATGACGCTATAGCAAATCGACCCGACAACCATATAGCCGAGCAAGAGACCGACGGGTCCGCCACGCCTCAACGCGTTCGCAGAGCTCAAGAACAGACCAGTCCCGATAACGCCTGAACAGACCTTGAGATCACGCGGTCATAAGCACATGGCCACACGGTGGCAGCGTACCTCCAATACTGAGTAAATCAAAAAAAAACCCCCAGTCAGTGAATCCATGCAGACAAGTGAGCACGGGTCAGAAAATGCCTACCTGATCATCGCAATGTGCCTGTTCTTCAGCTGACGCTGAAGAGCATGATGTTGAGATCCATTGTCCAACCCCTCAAACTTGAAGTTGACTTTCTCTGCCTCGAGATCTGAGCCACTAGACATCTTGTTGCTTGGGTCGTGGTCTCTAACAGACATGGCAGAAGCGTGTAGAGGAGAGGGGAAGGGCTACGTCAACATGGAATCGAAGCAGCTTTTTTAAAAAGAGACATTCAGCCGACTCGGGTGTACCGGGGAATCCCCTTTGCAGCGTCGCAATATTAATCGGTGATAGCCATTGGCCAGTATTGTATTGCGGCAACAGGATCAGAAACTGCCAAAATGGAGTAGCCATAGCCGTCTTGGGCGATGGTACCGGACTAGCCATCGGGACGTAGCGCGGCTGAGGTGACAAGTGCCATTCACCGCGTGGACCGCGGTACAGCCATCAATCAAACATACAGTAGTCGGCCTCTATAATTAATTATTTCCACATGATTCAAGAAGCGCGAAATGATCTCGCACTCACCACCACCGGATACCATTCGAGGCATCCTCCCATACCGTGGCAAGTAGGTTCAAGAAGATCCTGCTTCACGGTCTCTCGTGACCACCGGATGCCCATGTAGACCAAGGTCACCCCACGGTCCCACCAGATACCATCTCATATTACCCCACCTACTGGGACAGCCAAAACAAGGAAAAATAACAATAATTACCCGCCATTTGGAGCATGATTATGATCCAGTTCGCCCGGGTTTCGTGCACCCAAGCGATATACCACGATATTTTGGCCATATCTTTACCTTGCTTACTAGCATTTGTGAAATGCTGTACTGTAGCGCCTTGCACGTTTCACCAATTCTACCTTTCCCATTTAGCTCGCACGTGTGAACGTTGCCCACCAACACTACTGCGCTGAGTGAAACCTCATAGAATCAACGGAGCAAGTTCCAACAAGGCCAACACGAACCTAAAGAATCCTCAGGATAGCCTATCCCTGCTTTGTGTTGAACACAATGGGGAGACACAACCAAAAACCAACATATTCCAACACTTATCGACAGTAATTACATTTTCTATTTACACTATTTACAGTAATGTAAAATGCAATCTACTGTGACGCCACTGACCACGTGCTGACTATCCCAGTGTTAAATTTGGGCCATGATTACACCTTTAGTATGTGAAAGTGCTGATTCAGACGCTCGGCAGACGCTCGGAACGAACCTTCACCGGACCACAGTCCGGATTTCCCATGCATCGCACTCCGTCGACGAGGAATCATCCAGTCTGGGTCTTTTCCCGGGGGTGGGCGACCCTTCGACGTAGATGGCTTTCTCCTCGCCGTCTTCGCGGTGTCTCTTCGGATGTGTGGGGGAGTGTGACAAGATGACAGTCGGATCGCCAGAAATGGTTTCCGTTTCCACAGATAGATGCGATGAGGGATCGTGATTTCTCGTACCGAGTTCCTCTTGTGGGCGGGAAATAGGGGACCAGGAATTGTCCAGTCTGGGTCTTTTCTCTGTGAGCAACCCTTCGATGTCGGCGGCTTTCTCCTCATCGTCATCGCGACGTCTCTTCAGATGAGTGGGAGAGTGAGATAAGATGATAGCTCGATCGCCAGGAATATTTCCATTTTCAACAGATAGTATCGATAGTGATGAGAGATCATGATTTCTCGTGCCAAGGTCCTCTTCTGGAAGGGAAATGGGGGGCCGGCATACGGATTCATACGCGAAGTCGCGCACCTTGATAGATAGTGGTAATTCGGTGATACTAGCGTTGTCGTTGCGAGGCGACAGGGAGGGAGTGGCGAGTGGCGACCTAGGTGAGGACGGGCTGTTGCAGACCTCGCTCCAACCGCAATCTGCCCCTTCCATATCCTTTATACATTGTAAAAACAAGGAAATTGCCCCGGCGACCTCAGACTCGCTGGTGCCAGGAACGATAAAGCGTCGGGGATCGTCATTAGCATCTTCCATCCAGAATTTCTCGAGCTCGTAGAGTGGAACGGGTGGCTCGGAGATGTCTTCCAGAGGTTCCGGCTCATCAAACGGTAACCCAGTGGTGATGCCGTGCCGCAAAAGTTCCCGGCGCCGTTGTTCCCTTCGTTTGTTCCGCTCGGAACGCCTATACGCTGCTTTGCTTTTCTTGAATTCCTTTTTTCGGGCGCTGTCCATGTTTAGCAGAAACTTGACCCGGCGCATCTCAATATCCTTTTCACCAAGAGACGTCATAGCCAAGCCCAGTTCCTCATTTGGTTCGTCCGCTCGGCTCGCTTGGAAGTCAATAAGGGTGACCCGCGCATCGGCACCAATAAGGATGTGTCTGAGAGCGACATCCCCGTGAACAATGCCCCGCTCGTGCAGCTTTCGAAAAGCCTCAACGACGCGATCCCTCAAAACCACGGGCATGGAGGCAGAAGCTTCCATCCAAAATACAGGATGAGGCAAGTCCATCGCGATGTCAATCTTCCCAGGGCGTGTATACACGCCCATAACGTGAGGGACAATGTCCCCTTGCAGTGGAAGAAGATATCGTGACGACTTGTATAGGGCTAGCTATAGAAACCGTTTAGGATATGGGGAGGCGCACAAGGTTCGAATCCTGACCTCAGAGTAAAAGCCGTCCCACTGTCCCATTCTTGATGTGTCCCAGCTGGATGATGTTTGTCACAAATCCAATCTTGTGAAGACGATGTTACTTACGTCTTGCAAATATATTTAAAAGAGGTAGACTCCCGTCCGTCTTGGCGTGGGGTTCTAACGGTTCCAGATTTGATGTGTGCAGAAGACATGATGCCCTCTAGGGACGTTGAGCGAGCTGCATACATGCGGCATGGGACGGGATACTCACCTCCTAACCACTTCAGAACTCTCACATCTCTGATTTTGTGTCCATTCATCCAGGCAAACTTCCCATGGGCTTTGTATAGCATGCGAAAGACCAGTTCATCGGGATATGAAGGCGAAGTAAGCGGTTCTTCCCCTGGCACTCCCTTACGAAGAGATCCCGTATTGCTATGCTTAGAGGGACCTTTGGACACAACGTCATCTTGGTCTAGCAAGGAGGGTGTTTTGCGTGCGGAAGGGTGCGAACCAGCTACTAACGTCTCCAGAAACGAAGAGTAGCGGGCGTGTGGGAGAATGCGTCGAACAATGTCTGGAAGTGACTTCAAGAGCCTCTGAGGGCGCACGATAGGTGGTGAGTTGAGAACGGAAAGCACTGTTTCCGCAAGATTCGTCATGAGAAGGTAGAGTTAGGTGACGTAGGGAAAGGTGCGATTCGTAGAAATCCTGGCTGCCATACGCCTTGCGACAATATAAGACAAAGACATTCTTTTTGCTTTGAAAGACTACAACACTGGTCGCGGTCCATGAGTGTTCCAGTGCCAGGTTACCAAACATGGATGAATGTCGCGTTGTTGTTTGTGGCGAATAAGTTACAAGGTACCGTGAGAGAAATGACACTTAATGGCCAGGATGCCCTTCTTACTCGATGATCACACAGTCGTGCTGGCGATGTATACAATATACAAATTTCTTGTTACTTACTCGCAGGGCCACTGACTTTCTAGACTTCCTCTCTATCCGTCCCTAGACAGATGCAGGCCGCACGTGTATTCTCCGTTGTTGTGAGTAGCGTCCTTCATGTCGTCGTCTGATACAGGGAAATCTCGCTCCACAGACTCAAGCATTACTTCTACCGCTCTCGCTTAGTTCTGGTATCGCTGTTCGGGGTATTCGGATTTCCATGAGGATGCCTCCTACCATCTTCTGATGATATCCGCCGCAAACAAGATCAATGGCTCGGCTGTGTCTTACAGCGTGTAAAATTCTGAGGGGCCTATCGTTTTGGATCTTGCTGTAGTGTGATAAATGACGTGATGAAGTGTCAGCTCGACTGGTTTAATGATGTATCTCTGTTCCCATTCGCCTCCACTGCTATGCTTATGATTTGACCTAGGGTCGTGATGGCGCTCCGACTATTTCCGACGTACGAGGTCTCGTCAGCCGAATTTATCTCAGTTCATAAATTAGACGAATAAGACAAAGTCAATTGAATGTCTAAAGTGATGGGGGATAGAGACTATCTTGTTCACAAGATAATAAACATCATGTGGATTGCCTTCTATCTGGTCTATTGAGTTAAGTTACTGCCTTCTCCCCCAAAGCCAACATTGGTGTTACATGGGTGCACGTCATGACGGGCGCAGCCTCGCGGGTCTCCTACTCACGTAATGATACGAAGACGACAAGGCGATATGAAGAGGCCTGACAGCGGAATTTCGGTGTTTGGGCTCCCGATGAGGTTCACATCGAGATAACATGATACGAGGAAGGCTGTGCGCCTGTCGAGCGATTGAGGTCGGTTAATGTGAAATAGTATGCTATGCACTGAGAAACATCCCAGCCTCTTGAAATCGAGATATGGGTGGTTACCCGTATCTGAGAAGCAATAAAAAAATATGGCGGGCTTAAACCTGATTATGGTGCTGTGGTGCTCCTCATCACACTAGAGCCGAAATCAATGAAAATTGAATGGAAAATATATCAATTCCTAGAGCGTGAGATGTTAACATGTATCGTATTGTCTAGTGGTGCGATGTCACTGGGCGACTAGGATCTGTTCTCCTTCCAGGCCTAGCATCGTCGAAGCAACATCTAGCAGCCATCTAACAACTAATTATGACCGGGGCTCACCTCAAAAAAGCGTCGGCGGTCTGCTATCGCTACACCACGGCAGCGGGTGAGATCGAGCGTCGCAAGTTTCGAACATGCGTCGATGATGGCGAACAATCCCTCGCCTGTTGAAAAGTAGGTTATTAGTAGCTCCACCACGTAGCAGGACGCACTCGACAGTCTAGTGCCCGCAACTTCCAATATTTCGAGCGACGGACAACACGATATGTATAGCGATGCATCGTCATCGATACCGGTACTGTTCAACGACAGTTCTTGCAGTGAACAAGCTGCGTCCGTCGGATCAGCTGGGGAGAGATATTGTAGGTCTGACGACCGAAGGAACGTCAGTCCAGACAGGTTTAATTTCTAGCATATATCGATGTAAGCAAGTCGCTCGATACGGTAGTATTGAATGACCTTCACGGACCTTCAGCCGTCTGCCGACCAGGAGAATAAACTCTGCGATAATCTCCTCATCTCTCGCCACCTTCGTATTCGCCACGAGGCTAATGTTTTCTATGACTGTATTTTGTGATAGAATTTCCGTCAATGAACGCAGGTGTTTATCGGTAAAAGTCATCGTCGACACGGCCCTGCCACCGAAAGCGGATCTTTTCCCATGACCCCCTCCCAAAGCACCAATGTTCAGAGTGTGCAGTTGCGATGCGGCAGGAAGCATGGACAACAAATCATCTGGCAACACACTAGTCGATGTTACAGATAACTTTTCTAGATTACCGAAGCCATGAAGTGGAACAGAAAGTGGGCGGCGAATGTCCGTGAATGAGACGTCAACACGTTTGAGGTTTGGCGCCAATGGAATCAGAGCGTTAATCGACGCATCAGAAAGCGACGTCTGGCGTAGCTTTAATGTTCGAAGAGCCGGAAGGGAGAAACCTCCTTCGGTCAGTAAGTTAGCGCGTAGCTGTGCAAACGTAGAGTCGGTCTGTAGATTTGTCAGAGTGCGTGTGATTTGAATAAGAGACGTGGTTGAACCCAGCTGCCGATACCTGCAACTTTCAGCACTTCCAGTCGCCCTCTACAACTGCGAAGGAGTGGGGCAAGCGCTAGCGGCGCCACGGAGGTGTAATTGAGATTGACCGACGTCAGGGACAAACACGTCTTGGCTATGGCTTGGATGGTCTTAGGCCCCACGAGGGTGCAACCACTAGGTGTATCAGGTGAGCCATTCTCACAAGACCTCTAGAGTGTCTTATTACCATAGGGAAAGATCTTGAAGAGAAGGGTGACGCGATATCACCGCAGCGAATGACTGATCAGTCATGTTGTCGAACCCGACGAGGTGCAGTCGAACGAGACCTGGACCCATCGAGGCAACCGCGCCGACAGTATATTTGCTGATCGGCGAGCGTTCACCTCCTATACCACTTGTCAAAGTGATAGATCGGCCACGCAGAAAGTACTTTGTAATGGCTTGAGATGTTGCGT
>Ga0137362_10000721_pt1 | contig 18617 bp, 19 predicted proteins | sample MadtaG_2_FD_104801 | JGI IMG/M metagenome (GOLD analysis project Ga0137362, IMG submission 104801) | Vadose zone soil microbial communities from Angelo Coast Range Reserve, California, USA - Mad1_100_16 metaG | ecosystem: Environmental > Terrestrial > Soil > Vadose zone | place: USA: California... | reverse complement strand
CGAGTGGTCAATGCGATTGAAGGAAGCCGCGTTTGATGGATTTCGAGGTCTTCGCACGGCGTCCGCGCGGCCCGCGGAGCGCGGCCATCGCAGAATGGCGCGCAATTAGTTTGAGCGCGCGGTTGGTTAGCTCACGACCGGGCGGAAGTTTGTGCCACGGCGATGCGCCCGAGGGATGCGGCAATGGAATCACATCGAAGCGGTGTCCCGCGCGTTCGACCCGAAATTTGCGCCCAATCACTTTCACGAGTTTTGGGCAGTCGATAAATTGCACGATAGCCAGTCGGCCGACTGGAATAATGAGACGCGGTCGCAAAATTTGGATCTCATCGTCCATCCACGACGAGCAGTTGCGAATTTCATCTGGCGCCGGGACGCGGTCACCGCCGCTGGAATTTTTCCCAGGAAAACAGCGGCAGACCGCTGCGAAATAAATTGTCGATCGAACGCCGGCTTCGTTAATTCCTAAAAACTCTTCGAACCAGCGAAAAAGCGTCTTACCAGCGGTATGCGCAAAAGGTCGTTGCAAAACTGGCTCTCTGGGACCCGGAGCCTGTCCGATGACCATGACCTCGCTCATGATCGCGCCCCCTGAGACTGGCGTCGATTGCATGCGCGGACAGCGACGGCATTGCAGCAACTCAGCAACGTGCCGTTCGAGCAATTCCTGCCGACTTACTCTGACCATAACGTACTGGGCCTTCGGCGAATTTTTCGCCATCGTCTTCGGAGAAGCCGATCCACCTAGCGCCGGAAAATTGAGAAGATCGACAAGAGCAAGCTCAGGACAATGCTGAGGACGATGCAGGTAACGATGGGAAAATAAAATGTCGAATGTTCGCGCTCGATCCGGATATCCCCTGGCAGTCGTCCCAGCCATTTTGGAGCGAAGCCGCTCCACATCATTAGTCCTACCAGCGTCGCGATCACACCCATGATCACGATGAATTTGCCCAGCTCGCGCATCGTTCAAAAAGTTGCGCGAACTGGGCGAAGGCACAAGTTTGAGAGCGAATGCCAGTACAGTTCCGAGATTATTACGAGACACTCGGTGTTCCGAAAACCGCCACCGAGGAGGAGATCCGTAGCGCTTTTCGCAAGCTGGCCCGGAAATATCATCCCGATGTCGCCAAGGATAAAAAGGCCGCCGAGGAAAAATTTAAGGAAATCAACGAAGCCTACGAGGTGCTGGGCGATCCCGAAAAGCGTAAAAAATACGATCAACTCGGCGCGGATTGGAATCGTCCGGGTGGGTTCCAGCCACCGCCCGACTGGCAACGGCAAGGACAGCAACCCGGCGGCGGATTTTATCAATGGGGCGGCGATGGCGGCGGAGTTCAATTCGAGTTCGACGGAACGGGGTTCAGCGACTTCTTCGAAGCATTTTTCGGCGGTGGCCGCGGCCGCTCGGCTTTCGGCGGATTTGGCGGACGTCAGGCGACTGCGGAGCGTGGCGCCGATGTCGAAGCCGACATCATGGTCACACTTGAAGAAGCGTTGCACGGATCGACCCGAACAGTCTCGTTGCGCCGGGCCGGCTCGGATAAAGTGGAAAATTACCAGGTTAAGATCCCGCGCGGCGTTCATGAAGGACAGCGAATCCGTTTGCGCGGTCAGGGCGAAGCGGGCGCGCGCGGAGGAAAAAGCGGCGATCTTTTTCTTCGAGTGCGCCTGGCTCGACATCCGGATTTTTCAGTCGAAGGCAGCGATCTGATTCACGATGTCAAAATCGAGCCGTGGCAGGCAGTGCTTGGCTATGAATTGCTTGTGCCCACTCTCGAAGGGAAAGTGCGCCTGAAAATTCCGCCAGGCACACAAGGTGGACAACGGTTTCGTCTGCGCGAGCGCGGACTGCCTGGCGTCTCTGGTAAGCGCGGCGACCTCTATGTTGTTGTTCAGATCAACGTGCCGAAAAAGCTCACCGAACGCGAGAAGGAGATCTGGGGCGAACTGGCCAAACTGCACGGTGGATAAACATTGTCATGTCGAGCGAAGCCGAGACATCTCTTACTATTGTCTTTTCTTGGCGATCGGATCAAGAATTAGAGATTCCTCGACTTCGCTCGGAATGACACATCTATGAAAATTTCCCTTGGTTCAGACCACGCCGGGTTTCGCTACAAAGAAAAAGTAAAAGAATTGCTCGGCTCGCTTGGGCACGAAGTGAAAGACTTTGGCACATCTAGTGAAGAACCGGTAGATTATCCGCTTTTCATTCGCCCGGCAGCGGAAGCAGTAGCACGCGGCGAATGCGAACGAGGGATTGTCTTCGGCGGCTCGGGCAATGGCGAAGCGATGGTGGCGAACAAAGTGCACGGCGTGCGTTGCGCGCTTTGTTGGAACGAAGAGTCGGCCCGCCTTTCACGGCAACACAATGACGCGAACGTGCTTTCAATGGGTGAGCGTCTGATCGCTGAAGACCTGGCGCTCAACATCGTGCGCGTCTGGCTCGAAACCGGTTTCGACGGCGGCCGGCATGAAAGACGCGTCGCGATGTTGAACGCGATGTAGCCAGCGGCGATTCACCCGAACCGCCTCGAGCGCTTGAGGTCAATCGCCCCTACCTGATCAATCGATCCGCGCAAACCGCGACGAGAAACACCGCGCTCACGAATGCGTTGCTCTGAAAAAACGCGCGATTGATTCCGGCGACATTGAGTTTGTCTATTTTGTGTTCGTAAACCAGCGCTACTGCGATGAGAGGCATCGACCAGTAGTAGAGCGGTCCAAGTCTCGCCACGAGCCCGAACGCGATCAGCGCGACAAACGTTATGAGATGCAATAGCTGCGCCAGCCGCAGACTCCGAACAATACCGAGTTTCACGACCAGCGAACGAATCCCTTCGCGCCGGTCGAAATCGTAATCCTGAGTGGCGTAAATCAGATCGAATCCCGCGACCCAGCAAATCACACCGGCGGCGAGCACTAGCGGCGCCACATCGATGCGTCCGCTCTGCGCGATCCATGCGCCGATCGGGGCGACCGCCAGCGCAAGTCCGAGAAAGAAGTGGGTCGCGCTGGTGAATCGTTTGGTTACCGAGTAGAAGAAAATCACGAACAAAGCAACCGGTGCGAGGATGAATGTCAGGCGATTAATTGCCGCTGCGGCCAAAACGAATCCCGCAGAACTCAGAACCAGCAAAAGCGAGGCGGCGAATTTTGAAATCAGCAAGTGACGCGAAGCAGTGCGCGGATTTCGTTGATCAAGCGACCAATCGACCAAACGATTAAAAAGCATTGCCCCAGTGCGTGCAAACACCATGCAGACGAGCACTAACAGCAGAGTTCTCAGCGATGGCCAGCCGTTCGCCGCCACGACGAGCGCGCCCAGCGCAAACGGCAGCGCAAAAACCGTGTGCGAAAAACGGATCAGCCGGAGAAATCGAGACGCGGGTCCGCCAAGTCCGATGCCTTCAACTGTCGATCTTTCCAGTTCGCAAGTTCGTTCGTGTCTATTCGTGTCCATTCGCGGTTAACTCCTTGAACCGGCAAGCAAACCTCGCAACCCTTCGGTCGCGCCGAACATAACCGTGCCAGATCGCGATATTCGAAGCAATGCGATCGAAATCAGAGGCCGCTCGCACAGTCGTGCACTATCCTTCTGGATTTACCGGGAAATGTTTGTTCTTGAGGCGCTCCGGGACACGCTTGGTTTGTTCCATTTCGATCTGTTCAGTCGCGGCATTCAGCGCCTCATACGCTTCGCGGCTCTTTGGCGCGCGACACATGTAAGCGGTGGCATGCGCAAGAGGGATACGCGCTTCGGGCATGCCGACAAATTCCACCGCTTGCTGCGTCGCGATGGCGAGCGGCAAGGCTTCAGGATCGGCAAGGCCGATGTCTTCGCTCGCGAAAATGACGATACGCCGGGCGATGAAACGGAAGTCTTCGCCAGCATGGAGCATTTTGGCGAGCCAATACATGGCGCCTTTTTCGTCGGACGCGCGCATGCTTTTGATAAATGCGCTGATCGTGTCGTAATGCGCATCGCCGGCGCGATCGTATACGACCGCCTTCTGCTGGATGCTTTCCTCAGCGACTGCGAGAGTGAAATGAATTACGTTGTGGCCACGATCGGTGATCGCGGTGCCGGGGCCACCGCCCCCGGCTACAGAATCTGGCGGCGTTGTCAGGACACCAATCTCAAGCGCGTTTAGACATTTGCGCGCGTCGCCGTCGCTGAGCTTTGCGAGATGCCGCCGCGCGTCCTCGTCCATCTTCACGTTGTAATTCCCGAGGCCGCGCTCTTTATCGGCCAACGCGCGGTCGATCAATTGTTCGAGTTGCTGGACGCTAAGCGGTTCAAGTCGAAAAACCTGCGACCGCGAGACGAGCGCGCTGTTCACATAAAAAAACGGATTGTACGTGGTCGCGCCAATGAGGCGGAGATTTCCAGCTTCGACATCGGGCAAGAGAATATCCTGCTGCGCTTTGTTAAAGTGATGGATTTCGTCGATAAACAGGATCGTCCTTTGCCCAGATGTACGGAGCCGATTAGTCGCTGACGCGATGACGCGGCGCATTTCGGCTACGTTGCTTTCCACGCCGCTGATTCGAATGAATTTGGCGTGTGTCATCTCCGCAATGATCCGGGCCAGCGTGGTCTTGCCGCTGCCCGGGGGCCCGGAGAAGATCACCGACGGCAAACGATCGGCTTCAATTGCGCGGCGCAAGAGTTTGCCAGGCCCAAGAATGTGTTCCTGGCCGACAAGTTCCTCGAGCGAGCGCGGCCGCATCCGCGTGGCGAGCGGCGCTGCACTGGCGACGGCTTCGACGTCAAGTTCTTCCGTGGCCGCGAAGAGATCGTTCACGAAACAAAATATGGCGCACGCGCGCCTTCCGCATCTGATTTCCAGATGTCGTTAATTTCTTGAGCCGGCGGAGCGGATTCAATAGCCTCGTAGTCGAAGCTCGTTTTCCGGTGAAAATTTGCACTACTTCCCTACGGCTGCCCAGTGCGTTCCTCACCGTGCTGTCTCTGGCGATTTGCTCCTGTGAGAAACAGGCGCAGAAACGCACGCCTGACATAACTGACATTGCCGAGCCGGTGGTCACGTCAGGTTGGCTCAAATTCAAACCCGGCGCGCATGTGAATCCAAGGACGCTCTTTAAGGATCATGCGCCCATCTTCCATCTGGCTCCAGGGAATGAGATGGTGCTGCAATCGGAACAGACCGATGAGCTCGGCGTCACGCATTATCGTTACCAGCAATTTTTCCGCAAAATCAAAGTGGAGAATGCTGAATTTTTGGTCAGGGCAAAGAACAACGAGGCCGTCTCCGCGAACGGACGCCTCGCGCATGACTTTCAACCGGACGTAACCACTCCGAAAATTTCCGAGGAGCAAGCGTGGGAAATTGTTCACCGGCGGGTGCCGGCGGAAAAATATTTCCGGGATGACAAGCTGGTCGATGATCTAACAAACCAGCAGGCTGGCGGGGCCGATTATCGTCCGAAAGGGACACTGCTATTCACGGAGGACCCGAAGAGCACCGGAGGCGAGCGCGTCCTTGCGTGGACGTTCAAGGTCTATGTCATGCCGATGGAGCAGTCGCGACAGATTTATGTCAATGCGATCGACAGCTCGATTGTGAAAGAGATTCCCTTATTTCCGTCCTGCTACTGGGGATCAGGCCCGGTGACGTATCGCGGCACAAAAAGTATCAACACTCAGAAGAAAGCCGACCGGTATTATCTCGTGGATGATTGCGACGGCACTTTGCTTTCCGCCGTGCTGTGGGACAACGCCAAGAAGCCGGTCGATGTGTCAGATGATGACAACAACTGGGCGGGAAACAATCCTTCCGTCGTCACTTCCTACTGGGGACTACGCGCGTGTTACGATTACTTCAACTTGATCCATCACCGTCGGAGTTATGACGGGAAAAACTCCAACATGACCATCTTCAACGATCCCACGATGGACAATGGCGGCAACAACGCGCGCGGTGGCGGCGGGACGATTAATATCGGAGTGGCAGGGCCGGGTGATAACGACGACTACAATACACTGGATATCGTTGGACATGAATTCACCCACAGCGTGATCGAACAAACTGCCGGCCTGAGCTACGACAAGACCAAAGAGTCAGCCGCGTTGAACGAGTCGTTCTGCGACATCTTCGGCAAAATGGCCGAGCAATGGATCGAAGGCGGCGCGACAAAGGGTTGGGTAATCGGCAGTGACAAAGGTTGTACTCCTCCTCTCATCTGTCGCGACTTGAAAAATCCGAAGACGTTTAACAATCCCGACACTTACCAGGGAAATTTTTGGCAAACCGCGAACATCGACCCACACAACAATGGCACCGTGCAGAATCGCTGGTTTGTTCTGCTCTGTGATGGCGGAAGCGGAACCAATACCGAGCTCGGTTCAGCTTACAACGTCGCCGGCATTGGCAGAGTGAAAGCCAGGAACATTGCGTACCGAACACTCAGTCAATATTTGACCGCCGATTCCGGTTACGCCGATGCGCGCGCTGGTTCGATCGACGCCGCCAGCGATCTCTTCGGCGGTGACTCTCCCGAGGTCGAATCCGTAACCAACGCGTGGTGCGCCGTCGGGCTTTGCCCCTATGTTATTCCCACGCAAGCTGACATCTTTGACCGGCCCGGCGGCAATCCAAATCCTGCTTCTCCAAACAACAACAATACGTCAGTGGGTGCCACGCCGATCGGCCAGGGTACTTTCAGCCGCTTCAGTGCCGTGCGCGCGAATCAATATCTCTGGAGCTCGGGTCCGCGGCCGACTTTAAAGATCTCAAATCTGAGTATCTACCCGTCAAACGACGTTGATTATTTCAACATCGCTTTCCCTCAGGTGAATGCCCCCGGAGGTCGCTGCTTTTCCTCTGGATTCGCGTTCAATTTTGGAACGAAAGTGAACGCCCGAATTTTTGTGAACGGTGTGGTCACACAGGCGTACGCCAACACCTCGTCCTTTTGGATTTCCCTCGGAGCGAGCCAGCCGCAACCCATCGTGCTGGAAATTACCGCGCCATTTCCCGGCCAAATTCTCACCTACAAGCTGGACATTGCCTTTTTCCTGCACTACCGCAGCGATTGTTTCCAACCAGGCTTACCCAATATTTGGGAGGAAATCCGAAACTGTCCCATGTGCGACCTGCAAGTCTTGAACGGCTTCGATCGTGTCATCCTGGAGCCGCTCTATCGGAGTCCGGAAGGCATGGCGATTCAGGATCGTTATTTCCAATGGAACGGCGAAGGCGCGCTGCAAATTCCGGTCAGCGTCCTGCTAGGGAATAATCTGCATGCGGAGCTGGTGAACCAGGCGGGCGAAACCGTTGCGACCGCCGATCGCGCTGGCGAAAACGACTTGGTCGTCAGCGCACCTCACGCCCCTGCAGGAGTCTATTCGTTGCGGTTCACTGGCTTTGGGAATGGAACGGAAATCTTGGTGCGCACTCCACGGCAATAATTAGCGACATGCAACGCATCCTAGTTGCGGTCGATTTTTCGAATACAACACCTCGTGTGATCGATCTGGCGCGACGGCTCGCCAAAGCTCTCGAGACGGACATTCATCTCGTTCATGTGAAAGACTGACCAGGAATGCGTTCGGGCCGGGCACGCTGGGATACGGCCTGACGGGTATGCCCGAGCTTGCGCCTATGCTGGGCGTGCCGGTTTTGGGATTTGAGCCGATGCCAGAATCAATTCCAAAGAGTGAAGATCACAAGAGGAAGCTGGCGCGATGGCAAAGAGCAATCGCTCAGGACGGCATTAACGTTTTATTGCGCGGGCCGAGCGGAGCGGTCGCAGAGGAAACCTTAAGTCAAGCGCGTCACGACGCTAGCAGCGTCGTCTTATGATGCGATTACGGCTTGCCTTCTGAAGCTTGGATAAGCGAAAAGCGCGATGGATGAAATTGCTCGGTGCGCCGCGGCAGCCATTTGTCAGTCTGGCGCTCATGGCTGCCACAGGCATTATCGCAGCGGAAATCTTTCCACTTCCATCTGTGGCCGTGACTCCAGCAGCGATAATCTTGGCGATTTGCATTCTCATTGTGGCCTGCTGGCCGAGACAGCTCGCAACATACGCCGTGGTGGCAGCTGGTTTTTTCCTGTTGCACAATTTGCAGACCACGAACACGGAAAGTCAGCAGCTCGCTGACGAACTTGGCAGCCGGCCGCGAGTCGTGACAGCAACCGGCTGTGTGATCAGCGAGCCAAAGGTTGCGCCCAGCGGGTTTGCGACGTTTCTGCTCAAGCTCAAATCAATTGAACTGGAGGACAGAAAACAGTCCACACACGCAGTCTGGCAGGTTCGCTGGAAAGGCACCCCGGAATTTGGCGATGAACTCAGGCTGTTTGGAACAGCCGAGCCGATAGCGCCGCCGCGAAATCCTGGTGAATTCGATATGCGCTCTTATCTCGCGCGTCGCGATGTTCGTCGAATGCTCTTTGTTCGCTACCCGGAAGACGGCACGCTGAATCGACATGGCGGTGGCAACCCGATCATGCGTGCGGCGCAGAAGTCGCGGACTTGGATGCAAAACGCGCTTTGCCGTGGACTGGAGGACTCGCCCGAAGTTCAGAATTTTCTCAGCGGCATCGTGCTTGGCCTAAGGCACCAGACGCCGGAGGACATCGAAGAACCATTTCAACAAACAGGCACTCTTCATCTCTTCGCCGTAGCTGGTCTGCACGTAGGAATTGTCGCTGCGCTATTGTGGATGGTGGCGACGATCGCGCGACTTTCGCGCAGGTCGGCGGCGGCGCTTATCATTCCCCTACTTTTCTTTTACGCTGCAGTGACGGGACTCCACGTGTCGAGTGTGCGGGCGGCGGTAATGAGCTCGATTCTGCTCGGTGGTTTCTTTTTCGACCGAAAAGTTTTCGTCCTTAACAGCCTCGCCGCCGCGGCAGTTTTTCTTCTCTGCTGGAACACAAACGAACTTTTTTCGACCGGTTTTCAACTCTCTTTCGCCGTCGTGGCCGCCATCATATTGCTGGCAGATCCTCTCTCCACATTCTTACTGCGCTGGAGCGCGCCCGATCCTTTTTTGCCACGCACTCTGGTGCGCGGGCCGCGACGTTGGATCCACGCAAGCTTTGACTGGCTCTGCCGCGGAAGTAGCGTTTCTCTCGCAGCCTGGGCCGGCTCACTGCCATTAATTCTGTGGTATTTCCATCTGGTTACACCGATTTCATTGTTCGCGAACCTCGTCGTTGTTCCCATCGCATTTTTCGTTCTCGCGATTGCGCTCCTTTCACTTCTTTCAGCGCCGCTGCTCCCGTGGGTTGCTATCATTTTTAACAATGCGAACTGGGCGCTGGCGACGCTGGTGATCGGCATCGTCCATCTTTTCGCGCAAATTCCTGGTGGGCATTTCTATGTCCAACTCCCGCATTGGCCCGAGAAGCTGGTCGCGAAGATCACCGTCCTGGATCTCGGCGCAGGAGCGGCTGTTCACTTGCACACGCGAAGCGCGGATTGGTTGTTCGACTGCGGTAATGACCGGAGCTACGAACGTGTGGTTCGCGAATATCTGCACTGGGCAGGCGTAAACCGGCTCTCCGGTTTGCTCCTCACGCATGGCGATGCTCTTCACCTGGGTGGAACGGCACAGTTGCTGGACGATTTTCCTCGAGTCCGTGTACTCGACAATCCGGCGCCCGATCGCTCAACTATTCACCGCCGATTGCAACGTTTGTTTCAAGAGCGCGGAATCCGACCGGACGCCCTGGCTGCTGGAGACAGTTTCCATCCGTCGCGCGATCTCCTTGCGCATGTCCTGTTTCCGCCGCGTAATTTCAGCTCACCGGTCGCTGACGATCAGGCGTTTGTTGTCCGCGTTTTGGTCGGGCCGGCGCCGTCGATATTGTTCATGTCGGATAGCGGCCTCAAAACGGAACAAGCGCTGACAGTCCGCGATTCAGATCTTCGCAGCGATATTGTCATCAAAGGGCAGCATCATTCCGGAGAATCCGGCTCAGACGCGTTCCTTGACGCGGCGCGCCCGCGGCTAATCATTGCGACTTCGCGCGATTTCCCCAATCACGAGCGAATTAGCGACAACTGGGCCGAGGATTTGCGGAAGCGCGGCATCAAACTCTTTCGCCAAAATGAGACTGGCGCAGTGACACTCTGTTTCCGTCGCGACAGCTGGGAAGCGCAAGCTTATGTCACAGGCGAAATTTTTCGAAGCGCCAACCAGTAAATCGTTGCGCCTTTCTGCCGAAAAATCCGCCCAAATTTGCTCGGCGGCAGATCACGATCAGCGTCGCCGATTACGAAACCCGGATTTGATCCGGCGATCCCTTTAATTTTTCCAAAGTAATCAAGGTCATCGGTCGCGATATGAATGGCGCCATTTTCCTCAAGTGCGGAATGAACTGAATTCAGGAAATCTGGCGTCACGACGCGGCGCCGATGGTGACGTCGTTTTGGCCATGGATCTGGAAACAGGAGATAAACCCTTTCCACTGATCCCGCCGGCAAAAGATGACGTACAGCATAAGCGCTCTCGATCTGCAAGAGCCGCACATTATCCAGACTGGCGGCCTTATGGGCAGAGATGCGGATTCGACTCGACAGGCGTTCGATCCCAAGAAAATTTCTGTCCGGCAGGCGCTGCGCCAGTGTGCAAAGAAACGAACCGTCGCCACAACCAAGATCGACGTGCAACGGCGCTTTGCGCCCAAAAATCTTTTCCAGATCGAGCCGATTCGTCAGCGAATACAGCGACTGCGGGATCAGTCGAGAAAAGACGTGCCTGCGGTGAGCTAAGCTATCCTCGCCCGCAGGCACGCTGAGGAGAAATTAGGCTGCCCGTTTGAAACCAGATGCGTCCAAGCCACGACAGAAGATGAAATTCCGGTTGAACTCGTCATGTTAATCAGCCTGTGACTTAAGCTCGACCCGGTTATGACAGCCGCAATTGTTGAAGGCAAGCAAAAAAGAACAGAGTTATTCACAACGTGCCGGTTAGCGTGATGTCTAAGATCGGTATCATGAATCGAACGTTTCTTCTCGCGCTCAGCTACGCAGCTCTCGCTGCCGCTCCTATGACTCTTGGCGATGCGCAAAGTTCTTCTCCTACCGCGACAAAAACGGCAATTTTCGCTGGGGGTTGTTTTTGGTGCATCCAGCCGGCGTTCGACAAAACAAAAGGCGTGATTAAGACGGCGGTCGGTTATTCTGGAGGAACAGAACCGAATCCTACTTATGAGCTCGTTACGTCGGAAAAAACAAAATACCGCGAATCAATCGAGGTCACCTACGATCCGGCGAAGATTTCGTACGACGAGCTGCTGGACATTTACTGGCGGCAAATTGATCCGACCCAATCCGACGGCCAGTTCACCGATATTGGCCCGAGCTATCGCGCCGCGATTTTTTATGGCAACGCGGACGAAAAGAAAATCGCCGAGACTTCAAAGGAGAAGCTGGCGCGCTCCGGAAAATTCGACAAACCGGTCGTAACTGAAATTCTGCCGGCAATGAAGTTCTATCCCGCGGAGGCATATCACCAAAAATATTATCAGCAAAACCCGGACCACTTCGAAGCGTTTGAAAAAGGATCAGGGCGGGTTTCTTTTCAAAAAAGAACCTGGGGCGAGCACTAACATCAGGTTGCGGTGCTGCCTCAGAGTTCGACAACTTGGACACCTTCGGTCGCCGTGCGCTTAGCGTATAGACCGCTTAGGCGTTGCGTCATCGGGCCGACTTTACCATCGCCGATCTGGCGAGTGTCGATCTTCGTTACGCCAGCCAGTTCGCCCATTGTGGCTGTGCAAAACATCTCGTGGGCGCCATAAACATCGACAACCGATATGTCGGTCTCGATGCAACGAATTTTCTCCGCAGCACAAATTTCAATCACTGTCGCGCGGGTAATTCCCTCAGGACACGCAACAACCCGGCTGGTCGCAAGATCGCCGTTCCGCACAATGAAGACGTGCGTCGCGTTCGTCTCGGCAACAAAACCGTGTGTATCCAGCATCAGAGCGTCGTCCGCACCGACGTTATTTGCTTCGATCTTTGCCAGAATCGAATTCAACAGGTTCGCGTGATGAATTCGCGCGTCCAGAACTTCGGGCGGTGGGCGCCGGATTTTGCTCGTAATCAAGGTCAAACCCGTCTTCGCGTAAACCGGCGGCTTATATTCTGCGAGCACAATCAACGTCGGCCCGGTTTGGTTTAGCCGCGGGTCCATGCCCGAGGTGATTTTCACGCCGCGCGTGAGTGTGAGGCGAATATGCACGGCGTCACGCATTTTGTTTGAGTCAAGTGTGCGTTTGATTTCCTCGATGATTTTCTCTCGCGGCGGAATTTCGGTGAACGACAACGCGCGTGCCGAACGCTCCAGCCGGTCAAGATGTTCGTGGAGCTTGAAGATCCGGCGATCGTACAGCCGTAAGCCTTCCCAGACTGCATCGCCGCCCTGCACCGCTGAATCAAAAGGGCTGATGCCGGCCTTGTCGCGATGTACTAGCTGGCCGTTGATATTAACGATTACGTCGCGGTTTCGTTCGTCGAATTTCTGCAACATTGTTTAGGTCCACAGATTACACAGATTTCCGCAGATTGTTTCAAAGTTGATCTCGGCTGGTTGATCACTCTTGAATGCAACCTGTGAAAATCTGCGTAATCTGTGGATGATTGTTAGCGCAGCCGATATTGATAAAGCCGCTCATAGCATTCGCGGCACCGCTCGTAGATTTCGTGGAAACGCTCTGGCACCTCATGGAGCGTCTGCCGATACGGTTGGAACGATGTCGTGTTTGCCACCTCAGTGTACCAATGCGTGGCCCAGATCCCGTCGGTCTCACGCAACCCCGGCGGCCACGAAAGCATCGACTTGCTAAACTTGATGCCTACCGCGTCGCAGAGCAGCCGCAGCAGTCGTTCAGGCTCTTCGAGCACGTCTTTCGCATCAACGACCGGTGGAGTCGAATTCGCGCGCTCGCAGACAAAATCAAAAATCTCCGCCTGCTGCATAAAGCCGAGGTCCTCCAACCGGGGGTCTTCGAGCTTTTTGATATATGAAGAAATTACCTCGCGAGGATCGCGAATAAGGAAACAGTTCGTCATTGTCCCGAGCCATTCGCGCTCTATTTCCGGCAAAAGGTGGTGCGTCATGTGTTTCTGAAAAAAAATCTGTTCGCCCTTGGGGATCGGCCCGATCAGCTGCGCAACGACTTTTCGCCAATCTGTTTCGCCGGCTGCGATCGCTTCGTCCGCGCCGGGATGTTTTTTGCCGGTCGCCTTTAGATAATAGGCGTAAAAGGGCTCATCGATGACAAAAGTATCCAGCCGATTTCCCCATGCGCGCATCATCGCGGTCGAGATGTTCCGCGGACCCGACCACATCGCAATGCGAATTGGGCGGGATAACTTCATGGTCACAAGACCTTCCGCAGTTCGTCGCGTGTGAGCCCCGTCTGTTTGAGAATATCATGCAGTGTCCCACGTGCGATCTCACGGTGCATCGGAACGATCGTCCGCCACTGACCGGCGGAATCAATTTTTTCCATCGAGACGTGACTACCTTTTTGGCGAAGGATAATGAATCCAACTTTCTGGAGCGCTTTGACGAGTTCTGTGCCGGAGACGTCCGGCAGCTTGCTCATACCGCGACTTCGACTTTCGCGAGCTTCGGTTCGCCGATCGTGCGCTCTACGTCGTCACTGCCCCAAGTCTCGATGTATAGTTCGATTGCTTCCTTTAGATTCGCCTTTGCGATCTCCATCGTTTCTCCTTGGGAAGTCACTGGCAAGTCGAGACAGCGAGCAACAAACCATTTGCCGTCAAACTGGATTGCGGCATTGAGCTTTCGCATGGCGCAAACTATGTACCACGGGCGATGCGTCAATTCGCCCCGATTGCCTAACTAGGCGATCTAACTCTTGGCGAAAACGCCCAACAGCGGCCGGCGTGAAGGTATCTTCGAGCGAAAATCACTAACGAAGCCGCTCTCAGTGCGGATTTCGACATGACCGGCTGCACGCTTGGCGCCATAAACGAGCACTGACCCGACAGGCGCTTCGTAAGGATTCGAGACCGGCAGTTTTTTGAACCCGTAATTATTCACGAGCTCTTGACCTGCTTGTTTCGCCAGCGTTGTCTGCGGCCGGGATTTCACCACGCCCGCAGCAACGAGCGCTTCCTTAACAAAATGCCAGCACTTTGAAAGCGAGTGCGCATGGGCGCGTTCTTCGGCAATGGTCGCTGCCCGGCGCAGTTTTGGGTCGATCTGCGTATCGCTCTTCGCAAAGGGTGCCACGATTTTCTTCGGGTAATATTTGTCCACGACTTGGGCGGTTTGCTTTTTACCAGAAACATCGGTGTAAACAAACTTGGGATTCGGCGCCGAGAAGACGAGCGCCAACGCAGGACGAGGACAAAACGCCGAGCATCCCAAGATGGCAAAGGTAATGGTGAGAAGTTTTCGCATAAAGCGCGCGTCCTATCCGGCATATCGGCCCAGCCCGCAACTGTTTTCTTTCAGGAAAAGTAAACTTTTTCATTTGACATCCACCGAATGCGCGAGGGGGGTCGAAAAAGCGCAGTTTGGGAGCGGTTTAATGACGCGGCGGCGCTACAGTGACGATACCATTTCGGCCATTCGCCGGCGCATGTTTGCATCGGGCAAGCGGCCGATTCCGCCTTGCATATTGTCTTCCAGGTGGCGCGGTTTGTCCGTTGCTGGGATGGCACAGGTCACAGCAGGATGCGCCACGATCCATTTCAGGAAAAATTGTGCCCAGGTTCGACAATCGAATTCAGCGGCCCAATCAGGTAGCGGCTTCGAGCGCACGCGGTCGAAAATATCGCCGCCGCCAAAGGGGCGATTGACGATGACTGCGATGCCCCGGTTCTGCGCCAGTGGCAAAATGCGATTTTCGGCCTCGGGTTCCATGAGCGAATAATTGATCTGCACAAAATCGAGCTTCTCACTGCGCATAATCTTCTCGACGTCGGCAAAAGCCCCCGCCTCGTAGTGCGTGATGCCAAGGTAGCGAATGCGGCCTTGTTCTTTCCATTCGCGCAACGTCGCCAGCTGAGTGTGGACATCCAGAAGATTGTGCACCTGCATCAGCTCGATTCGTTTCGTGCGCAAGAGCGCCATCGAGCGTTCCATCGATTTGATTCCGCTCTCTTTACCGCGAGTCCAGACCTTGGTGGCCAGAAAAAGTTTGTCTCGAATTCCGAGCGCGGCACTGAGATCGCCAATCACCTCCTCGGCACGGCCATACATCGGAGATGAGTCGATTACGCGTCCGCCAAGTTTCACAAACAGCGACAGCACTTCTTGGAGCTGCCTGCGATTGTCCGACGTAAGGTCGACGTCAAACGCGCGCCATGTCCCCAAACCGATTACAGGTAATTTCTCGCCGGAAGATGGAACGGTGCGCATCAGCATCGTTGACGATTCGTTTGCCGCCCGTGTGCTGATCGGCAAACACAAACTCGCCGCCGATGCGCCGATCAGGCGCGCAGCTTCGCGCCGGGTTATTCCGTTCACCTGTCGATTTGTCATGTCGAGCGGAGTCGAGACATCTCTAATTGTTTAGGGGCAGGCGGCAAGAGATTCCTCGACTTCGCTCGGAATGACAAGAAAGCTACTGGGCATATGAAAATGGCGCGTCGCCAATTTATCAAACTCACTACTGGCACTGGCGCCGCGTTTGCGATCACGGCGAGATCGACAACGCTTTTCGCAGAGAAATCTGTGAAGCCTCTGCGCATTCTGATTCTGGGCGGGACTGGATTCACCGGCCCATATCAGGTGCAGTACGCGCTCAGTCGCGGACATGAGGTGACGACATTCAACCGCGGCAAAACGCACCCCGGCGAATTGCCTGGCGAAGTCGAGCAACTCATCGGTGACCGCACCGGCAAGCTCGACGCGCTGAAAGATCGGCAATGGGACGTCGTGATCGATAACCCGACGACCCTTCCGGCGTGGGTGCGCGACGCGGCGCGGCTTCTTAAAGGCAACGTGGACCGTTACGTCTTCATCTCGACGATTTCCGTTTACGGCGAGGTAAAGACTGGTCCGGACGAGACCGCGCCAACAGAAAAATACGAAGGCGCAGATCCGTACAAGGAGACGCTCGAGGCGATGAAGGCGTCCGGTTACAAAACCTACGGTCCGCTCAAAGCGCTCTCCGAAAAAGAAGCGGAGAAATGGTTTCCCGGAAAAACGCTGATCATTCGCCCGGGGCTCATCGTCGGCCCGCGCGACGAGACTGATCGCTTCACGTATTGGCCGGTTCGGATCGACCGCGGCGGCGAAGTTCTCGCACCGGGTTCGCCTGACGACCCGGTGCAATTCATCGATGGCCGCGATCTCGCTGAATGGACGATCCGAATGGTCGAAAACCGCGAGACCGGAACTTACAACGCAACCGGTCCGGCGAAACCGTTGGGCATCGGCGGAATGCTTGATGGAATCAAGGCGGCTCTGAAATCAAACGCAACGCTTACATGGGTAACGGAAGATTTTCTCACGCGGCAAAAAGTTGAGCCGTGGTCCGACATGCCGGTCTGGACTGGAAAAGAGAGCGGACTTGCTCGCGCAAAAATCGACCGCGCGCTGAGCAAAGGGCTGACATTCCGGCCGCTCGCCGAAACGGCGCGCGATACCCTCGCCTGGTTCAAGCCACTCCCGCAGGATCGACAATCGAAGCTACGCGCGGGTTTAACGTCCGAGCGCGAGATGGAAGTTCTCACGACGTGGAGGAAGACAAAAGCATGACAGCCATGTCATCCCGAGCGAATTCGAGGGACCTCACAGATGCGGGAAACGTCATGCAAGTAGGCGAGATCCTTCGCTCGCGCTCAGGATGACCGCGCTTTTGATATGAAGCGCCTTTTCTCCAAAATTGTCGACGTAAAACCAAACGAAGTCCGGGCGCTTTGGCTGGGTTTCATTTTGTTCTTCGTTGTCCTCGCCGGCTATTACGTGATTCGGCCGATTCGCGATAACATCGGCGCGACGCAGTTCGAAAACCTTTGGTGGATGTTCACCGTCGTCCTCGTCGCGATGATTGTCGCGAACGCGCTCTTCTCCATGATCGTTGCGCGTATGTCGCGTCGGAAATTCATTCCGATCGCCTACCGCTTTTTCATCCTGAACCTGGTTATTTTCTTCGTGCTGATGCAGTTCACGCCTCCGGGAAAGCAACCGTGGGTTGATGGATGCTTTTTTGTCTGGGTCAGCGTGTTCAATCTCTTCGCCACGGCGGTCTTCTGGGGATTCATGACGGACATATTCACGAATGAGCAAGGTAAGCGGCTTTTCGGTTTCATCGCGGTTGGCGGCTCGTTAGGCGGAATGCTCGGACCGCTCATTACGGCGTCGCTGGTTCATAGGGTTAGCACCGGAGTGTTATTGCTGATCTGCGCCGGCATGCTCGAAATCGCGGCGCAAAGTATCCGATTCTTTCCCGTTGAATTTCGGCGGTACGATTCAAAATCGGCTGAAGATGCGACCGCTGCCGAAAAGCCGATCGGGGGCAAGTTTTGGGACGGCGTAACGCACATTTGCAAATCGCCCTACCTGTTTGGGCTCTTTCTCTTTATCTTGCTCTACACGCTGACGTCGACGTGGACGTATTTTCAACAATCTGAACTGACCAAAGTCGGTATTGTCGATAAGGCCGCACGCACCGCATTTTTCGCCAAGCTCGACCTGTCGGTGAACACGCTGACGCTTCTGCTGCAGATTTTTCTCACTGGTCGGCTGATGAAGTTCCTCGGTGTTACTGTGACGCTGCTATTCATGCCGGTGCTTAGCCTATTTGGTTTCGCCGCAATGGGTCTCGTGCCGGTGCTCGCTGTGTTGGCAGTGTTTCAAGTTGCGCGTCGCGCAAGCACTTTCGCGTTCATGCGGCCCGCCCGCGAGGTCTTGTTCACGGTTTTGCGGCGCGAAGACAAGTACAAAGCCAAAAGTTTTATCGACACGTTCGGGTATCGGTGCGGCGATCAATTCGGCGCATGGTCCTATGGCGGCATGCAGGCATTCGGTCTTACTTTGAGTACGATCAGTTATATTGCCGTACCGGTAGTTGGTTGTTGGTGCGCACTTGGCATTTGGCTCGGCCGCAAACAGCGCGCTTTAGCGGACGCACAAATAAAGAGAGATCAAAGCGCAGCGTTCGGCGATATCGCCGGGGCAACCGGTGCGAGTTTGTAGAGGCGCTTGTGCCAAGCGCCTGTACACTGGCTCGGTTAGGCGGAAAACGCGTTGCGCTTGTTTGCATCCGCGGCGAAACGTAAACGAACAAATCAAAATCAAAGGAGGAAACCATGGCAACACGAACTGGATCGGCGGTGTGGGAGGGAACACTGAAACAAGGCAAGGGAACCATGAAACTCGGGAGCGGCGCGTTTGAAGGCCCTTATTCGTTTTCATCGCGCTTCGAGGAAGGGAAGGGGACAAATCCGGAGGAACTTATCGGCGCGGCCGAAGCGGGCTGTTACTCAATGGCGCTTTCGGCAAATCTTGAAAAGGCAGGTCATCCGGCGAAGCGAATCAGCACAACCGCGACCGTGAAGCTGGAAATGGTCGGCGGCGGTCCTAAGATCACGACGATCGATCTCAAGACTGAAGCGGAAGTGCCGGGGATCGATGAAGCGAAATT
>Ga0137362_10000720_pt1 | contig 18619 bp, 19 predicted proteins | sample MadtaG_2_FD_104801 | JGI IMG/M metagenome (GOLD analysis project Ga0137362, IMG submission 104801) | Vadose zone soil microbial communities from Angelo Coast Range Reserve, California, USA - Mad1_100_16 metaG | ecosystem: Environmental > Terrestrial > Soil > Vadose zone | place: USA: California... | reverse complement strand
GGTGCCCAAGAGAGGACTCGAACCTCCACGACCTTGCGGCCACTAGCTCCTGAAGCTAGCGCGTCTGCCAGTTCCGCCACTTGGGCACAAGTGAGGCAATTGCAGCAGTCCTTAATTTTCTCCGCAGACTCTCCCCTTGTCAATGAATCCGCCGTCTTTTTCGAATGCAGCGGCGGCTTTAGGCCGCTGCCCCGTTGTAGTGCCGGGCTTTAGCCAGGCTCCGTTTTTCCTGCGCCCGGCTCGATTCTTCCGTTCGACTTTCAAACTGTCAACGGTCAACGTCTTCCCGCCAACAGCGTATTCAACGCCGTAGCTTTCGACAGTAGCGCGATCGCTCCCAGCCCGCGGAATATCGCGGCCCGTTTGCGATAGTTGTGCTCCCCTTCGGCGATAATCGCTGCGAACGGCACACCCGCTTCGCGCGCCGCCAGCGCGTCGTCAATGTTATCGCCCAGATACAACGCCTTCGCCGGATCGCGCTTCCCCAAAATATTGTAGAGACCTTCCGGGTGCGGCTTCATTTTTGCGACGTCGTCCATGGTCACCACCATCTTGAAATGGTTGATGCCCGGCCACTTCGCGAACGTGTACTCAAACTCCTTCCGGTTGCGTCCTGTAAATAAATTCAATTCGAATCGCGCCGCCCATCGTGCAATCTGCCCCGGCGTCACGATAATTTTTTCCCGCTGTACGTTTCCAGGCCGCGTATCCGTGCCCCAATAGAATTCTCCAAACGCCGCTTGGGCCTCCGCGTAAGTCGTCGGCCGCCCCAGCGCCGTAGCCCAGTTGGCCACCATCTGCCAGTCATCGTTATTGCCTGGCTGGCTCTTCCAGTGGTGCAACTCGGCATGAGTCACGCGTTTACCCGTAAGTTGCCGAATCGTCTCGACCGCCGAGCGCCAGTACGTCTCTCGCACGTCCACCAGCACGCCATCCACGTCAAAAATCAAAATCTCCGGGCGAACCGGCTGGAAGCGTTTGCGAACCGTCTTGCTGGAGGATTCGATCACTGGTTCATATTTCCTTTCGAAAATGTGTCCAAGCACGTTTTCGCTTACCTACCAAAAAGCCGCCGCTGCGTTGCATAACAGCCAAAAGCGAGCGCAAGCTGTTACATTTTTACCCGCGCATTTCGTCCGCAAGCCCTCAATTCTCGTGAGGTATTATAACCCCTTGTATCTCAGCATCTTACCCAGCATCGGATGTGGTCTGTCGCTTGCTCTCAATCCATGCAGAATATCGGCGCGATCCAGTGGGGCGAGGTTCTGTCGAGCGACGGGTGCTTCACCTCGTGGAGGCCAGATCGAGTCGCCTCTCAGTTCGAAATCTTCACGAGTCAATCTCTTCAGAATCCAATTGTCGCACTGGTATCGCGCCCTCCTGCTCTAGCCTTCCGAACACTTCCATTGCTTTCGAAGACTAGCGCTGGCTGGCCAGTTCGCGCTCGGCGAATTCACATTTCTGACAATCGCAGTCGCTCTGAGGAACTCAGTTAACGCCTGAACTGTAGAAAAAGAAAGGCCGCGTCCAGCGCAACGGGTTTGATCGCCACCCATCGGCCGGACGCGGATTTTTCTCAGGAGAAACTGTCTCAGTTCTTCTGCCAGTTGAAGGAACTTAGCATGAAGGATCCAAGCTGATAAAATTCCGTTTGCAATTCGCGGTCATAGTGAATCGCGCCGCCACCCAGGTCGGTCACCTGGCTGGAGATTACGGAACCGTACAAATTGCCTCCGCCATTCAACTTGAAGCTGGCATTCGGCGCATAGAGCAGCATCGCGGTCTGCGTTCCGCCATTAATCTTCACCAGGTTAGTGCCTCCGTAAAGAACCTGAAAGTCGGCCGGCACTAGCGTCGGGTTCGACAGCGTCGATCCAGTCAGGTCGATGCTTCCGTTTGGTGCAACGTTCAAAACAATCTGCGCGTACTGCGGTGGCGATGTGCCGGGTATCGGATCGATGATGATGTTCGGATTACCATTCGTCGTGATGCTGTTTATATTGATATAGACGGGGCTGCCTGGGCTGGTACCAACAGGTGGTGCCAGATGCAGATTTCCTTGCACCGTGAGGTTGCCTAGTAGGGTTGCCGTCGCGCTTGTGGAGCCGGCTGTAATAGTCGCGATCGCACTGTTCCCGCTTCCGGTTGCCACACAGCTGGGAATACCGGTGCAACTTGGGTTATTGCCAATGGACATCGAAGTCGTCGGCGGGGCTGGCGTCGGAGCGGGCGGCGTAACGTAAGTCACACTCTGCGGCAGTTCTGTAATCGCCAAAGCTTCGGTGTTGCCGCTCTGGCTCAACGCAGTGATATTGCCTGACGTGCATGAGCCGGTACCCGACCGTGGAGTCGAGAGGGTACCGTTAATAGTTGTCTTGTTGCCGATCTCGTCCAGGTTTCCATTTGTTCCCACGTTTCCACCGAACGTGCTGAACGATGACGGCGGAGTGGCCACTCCAGCAACGGTCGTCAATGTAGCCGAATCATAGCTGTCCGTTGAGCCGCCACCGCCAAAGCTCAGGGCACCGCAGGTTGCAGAGGTTGCAAAAGCCGCATAGGCGAAAGTCGGCATCTTTTGCCGTTCCATGATCGCCGACACGCGTACCTGGGCATTGCGTACTCCTCTAATCGAGCCATCCGACGTAATCTCCCACTTTTCCACCACGGCGGAGGTTGCCGCGGGATAGCCAATAAAGCTCTGAATCGCCAGCAGCTTAGCGTAGGGCTTGTAACTCACTGTCGTATTTCCTGCAGTCAGCGTGCCGCTGAGCGCGGCGAACGCCGTCGCATCCGACGCTATGGGATAATTGTTGGATCCGATCGAACTGTTTGCTGAGAGCGCTGCGGGCGCATTGGAATACAGGATCGGAGAACCGGTCGTCGTGAAGTTCGCCGTGATCTGCGCGCCGGTTGGCGCAGTGTAGTTTGCGCTTTGCAGGAAATTCGCCGCTTTGTGAACGCCCGCTTCGGCGGCATATCGCGACTGCGTCATCATCCGGTAATTCATGCCGGACCACGTTTCCGATTGGCTGATGAACAGCATGGAAACCGCCATCACCGACAGCACCAGAATCAGAATCATGGTCAGGATCAGTGCCACACCTTTTTCGCTTTTTCTCGCCATTGCTCCTCGCTTCCTTCTCAAAATCGTTCGCGCGAATCTTGAAACCTACGGGGTCATAGAGGCTGTCAGCAGCGTATTCATTACGTTAGGCGGCATCGGCTGCGCTCGGGTGTAGCCCGTAGGCGCGCTTACGAGTTCCCACGCGTCGAACACATTGCGGGGTGAAATATTTAACAGCGCCTTGGTTTCTTTCACAGTTGCTTGTGTCTGTGGGTCCAGGTCTTGCCCTTGCACGGTCAGCGTGACCGCGACGTTCACCACGAACGTCTGCTGCACCTGTCCGCCGTTGATGGTCACAAATGGCTCTTTGACCTGATACGTGAAACAGGGTGTGTTACCGGGGTTCTGACCCAGGTTGTCCAGCAATAACACGCCGGTTTGCATCGAAGCTGCAGTGGTGATGTCGGTACCGGTGGACTCATAGCGATACAGCGTGCCCTTACCATTGGCATCCTGGGTACACTTGTAAACGACATAGTACGTATTGCCATCGCTTCTCAGGTCTCCATACAGCCTCAGAATGCTTCCCTTAGAAGCTTGTGTCGTACTGTTTAGGGTCGTATTGCCTGCGTTGTTGGAGGCCAGCACCAGCATCGAACTAGAATCGGGCGGCACAATCCCGCTGGCAAATCCTCCCAGTATGACCACCGGAATCGCTGTGGTACCGTGTGCGTTATAGAACGTGGCGGTAATTGTTCCTGTCGCGATCGCGGTAATGGTTACTGTTTCCTCGTTAGTTGAATTCGGATCGACCGTGATTTGTTCCCCTTGGAACAATCCAGCAGCCGAAGTGATCGTCGGCGTCGCTGTGGTGCCAAGAGGATTAGCAACCAAGGCGGTTGCAAACGTAATCTTCAGTCCCGCCTGTGCCGCTGGCAACCTGCCCGCTTGTCCGATTTCTTGTTCCATCAATTCCGTGGCGTTGCGCACGCTGGCGTGCACCTGCGTCCGGTTCATCACTGTTCCCTCGGACCGCGTTGTATTGATCATTCCAGCGATCACCGTACCTGCCACGATCACCAGGATGGCCACCGCAACAAGCAGCTCGAGCAGCGAGAAGCCCTTCTGCCTCTTTCGACTTTTCATCTTTCCATTACAGCAAGCCTTCACAATTCCTCCTCAGAAAGGGCTGGCCTTCAGCGACGTTACCGTCGATTGCGGCAGTGAACTCACCCCGTTTACTCCGGAGCGCGCCAACGTGCGAACCGTGATGGTCTTCAGCGTTCCCGTGGCATCGTCTGTAATCTGCCACATCCGCACATAGAACCAGCCGGCTGGCGCATTGGCCCCTCCACCCAACGGATTTCCGTCCGCATCAAGATAATCGACATACGCGGCGACAGGTGCGCCGTAGGTGGTGCCTCCTCCGGCTAGTAACCCGTTGCCGCCAGTGGTTGTCGCCGTGAACGAAGCGACGGTCGTATCAGTTCCGGTTCCTGCGCCGCCGATGCCATCGGCAAACGAAAGTGATTGCAGCTGCTCCATCTTGTCCTGCGCATACTCCGCCGTACGCGCGCCGAGGTGCCCTTGGTTTTCCGTCGTCGTAATCGACAAAATTGTCATCGAAAGAATCCCGATCGATGCGATCAATAGGATCGCCAGGGCAATCATTGTTTCCAGCAGGCTGATTCCAGCTTCTCCACGCTTGTTCTTTTTGATCACATTTTTCATGATGACCTCAGTACGGTATCCAGTTCGCGCTCGACGCTGCACTCACATACGTCTTGATCAATCCCATCGAGTTGCTGACGATGCCGTAAACCCGTGTGCCGTCGGTGATATACAACCCACCGGAAGCGCTGGGAAATCCGCGAGAGTTGAAAATGATGCAGGACGTGCTGGAGATTGCACTTCCTCCCGTTGTGGGGCCCGTTCCACCCTGCATGCAGCTACCCGCCTGCGCCAGTGTGGTGACAAAGTTCGATGGCGCCGTCGACAAACTGCTGTAGCCCGCCGTAACTCCGGTGGAAAGACTCGTCTCGTATCCGGTCGTCGCGCCGGTTGCGATACAATAGAGGTTAGTCGTGCCTGGATTCGTGATGCCATCCGGAACCCAGCAGCCATTCCCACTGTTAGCAGCGGTGTTCCAGACATCCACTCGGAAGTATTGCCTGCCGCTTCCTGTATAAAAAAACAACCGCGATTCCGTAAAACTTGCACCGGCGCGGAGCTTGGCCAGGGAAAGAGCTTCCGCCAGGTTATGAGCATCTCCGTTAAGCCGGGCGTTCTTTTGCATGCGCTGCCAGGTGGGAATGGCCATCGCAGCGACTACCCCCAAAATCAAGATCAGCACCAGCAGTTCGATCAAACTAAACCCGCGCTCTGAACTTTTTCGCGCTCTAATTCTTGCCTTAAGCTTCATCCCTCACCCCTGCCTATTGGCGTCGCTTACGGAATTCTTGTCTGGTAGGTGCATTCGAACTGCCAAGCCGTTATAGCAGATAAATGTAATGTTATCTGTTATTTATCTCGCACCCAGCAGGGACCCAATTTCGTATCCGGCATTGCGACGTCACATTTTGTTACATTCCCAGCCGCCGCCCTTGCTTGGTTCGAACCTCCTGCCTTGGCCATTGGATCGCCCTCGGTTCCTGCTCATGATTCTTCGGCTCATTGCCGCCTCATTCTCCCCGTTGCTACAATCGACCAACGAATCTCTTTGGGTAGCACCTCGGACTTCTGCGAACTTTTTCGCGAAGACTAGCCCAGGCGCGGCGACGCGCGATTTATGTAGCAGCGGCTTTATGCCGCTGCTCTTTGTTTTCACGCCTGGTGCGGGCGCCTGTTCATAGGAGGCAAGATGACCAAATATGCCGGTGTGGATTTTATTGATTTTGATTCGCAATTGAACGACGAGGAAAAACTCGTCCGGCAGACCGCGCGCGAATTCGTCGAGAACGAAATTATCCCCATCATCGAAAAACACAGCCGCGAAGCGACCTTCCCCATGCATCTGGTTCCGCAGCTGGGCGAGCTGGGATTTTTTGGCGCCAGCCTGCAGGGTTATGGCTGCGCCGGAATGTCCAGCGTGGCATACGGCCTGATGACCCAGGAACTGGAACGCGGCGATTCTGGAATTCGCAGTTTTGTTTCCGTGCAAAGCGCTCTGGTGATGTATCCGATTTATGCGTTCGGCAGCGACGCACAAAAAGATAAGTGGCTGCCGTTGCTGCAGCAGGGAAAAAAAATCGGCTGCTTCGGGTTGACCGAGCCGCAGTTCGGTTCGAATCCCGGCGGCATGCTGACCCGCGCAGTAAAAAAAGGCAATAAGTACGTTTTGAACGGCGAAAAAATGTGGATCACCAGTGGCTCCATCGCTGACGTCGCGGTGGTCTGGGCAAAGTGCGAAGACGAAAAAATCCGCGGATTCCTGGTAGAGAAAGGCACGCCGGGATTTAAAGCCTGGGACGTGCACGGCAAATGGTCGCTGCGCGCTTCCGTCACCAGCGGGCTTGCTTTCGGTGATTGCGAAATTCCCGACGAAAATTTGCTGCCGGGCGTCGTCGGATTGAAAGGCCCGCTGAGCTGCCTGAATCAGGCACGCTATGGAATTGGCTGGGGCGCGCTGGGCGCGGCGATGGCGTGCTACGACACGGCGCTGCAATACGCAAAGACGCGCAAACAATTTGCCAACAAGCCGATCGCTTCGCACCAACTGGTACAGGAAAAATTGGCGTGGATGATCACCGAAATCGTAAAAGGCCAGTTGCTGGCGCTGCACGTTGGCAGAATCAAGGACGACGGAAAAGTCGATCCATCGCACATCTCGATGTTGAAAATGAATAATGTCGGCATCGCGTTGGAGATTGCGCGCAAGTCGCGCGACATTCTTGGCGCCAACGGCATCGTCGACGATTACTGCATCATGCGCCATATGAACAATCTCGAAAGCGTTTTCACCTACGAAGGCACCAACGATATCCACAAGCTGGTGATCGGCGAAAAAATCACCGGCATCGCCGCCTACATCTAACTCTCGTTTGAAAAAGAAGCAACCTGCATAGCTGGCCGCGAATCTTGTAAGCTGTAACGGCGCGTCCTTGCGCCATTACGGGAGATTCGGCATGCGCTATTCATTTTCCTGCCTTAGAAATTTCTTACTACTCACGACTGTGATTTTGAGCTGTGCTGCCGTGGCGAACGCGCAGCAAAGCACGGCGCCAGCGAAACAAAGCGCTGAGACTAAGCGGCCGGAACGCGCGGCGGCCAAAGGCGAAGTGCGGCCGCGCATCCGAACCATCACCGCGTTCATTAACCTTGACCCCGCACAATATAAACAGCAAGTTGCGGAAACCATGCAGATGCTGCGCCGCGCGAAAATAATTTTTGAGTCGCGCGGATACGAAGTGCAAACGCTGCGTATCGCCACGCAGCCGTTTCCCGAGTACACCAAGGGCATGAGCACGGAGCGGGCGGTCGCCTTTTTCAAGGAATATGATGCGCTGGCGGAAAAAGAGAAATTTGCGGCGGGAATCGGTCCGGCGATGCTGAACGCCGGGGATAGCGAAGCCGAAGCCGACTTGCTGGCAAATATTCTGAGTGCGACAAAACACATTTGCGGCAGCATCGTGGTGGCGGGCGAAGATGGAGTGCGCTGGAAAGCGGTGGGCGCTGCAGCGCGCGCAATCAAAAAACTGGAAGACGAAACGGAACACAGCCAGGGAAATTTTAATCTCGGCGCGATCGCCATGGTGCCGCCGCTTTCGCCGTTTTTCACCGCCGCGTATCACACCGGATTCGGGCATCAATTCGCGATCGGCCTGGAATCCGCAAACTTAGTCGCGGCTGCGTTCAGGGACGCGCCGGATTTGGAAAGCGCGAAACACCGCCTGACCGACATGCTGTCCGAGCAAGCTTCGGAGATCGAGCGGCACGCGGGGCGCGTGGACCAGGAAACGGGATGGGCGTACATGGGCATCGATCTTTCGCCGGCGCCGTTGAAAGAAATTTCCATTGGCGCGGCGATGGAAGAATTAATCGCGCAGCCGTTTGGATCGAGCGGAACGCTGACCGCCGCAGCGACGATTACCGCAGCGATTAAAGATGTGCCAGTGAAGCAGACCGGTTACAACGGATTGATGCTGCCGATTCTGGAAGATTCGCGGCTGGCGCAGCGCTGGAGCGAAGGCCTGGTGTCGCTGGAAGGATTGCTTTCGTATTCGGCGGTGTGCGGAACGGGATTGGATACGGTGCCGCTGCCGGGCGACGTGAGCATCGAGCAACTGGACATGATCATCGGCGACATGGCGACGCTAGCTTTTAAATGGCACAAACCGCTGACTGCTAGATTGCTGCCGGTGAAAGGGAAAGGTCCCGGCGAAATGACCGAATTCGACGATCCGTTTTTGGTGAACGCAACAATTCAGCCGCTGGAAAAATAGCCGGAATACTCGCTGACGGCGCGCTGCGGATTTGCTATGCGGGAAAATCCACTTCGATCGCATCAATGAGCGGAAGCAACCACTTCAGCAAAGCCTGATGAACGGGATGCGCGTTGTAGGCTTCGAGAGAGGATTGGTCAGCGAATTTCATTACGCCGCCGATCGCGAATCCTTGTCCGCGCGGCGAAACATTTTTTCCAACGTAAGATTCCAGAACGAGCGGGATGTGATTTTTGAGGTCGCCGATTTCGCGGATCATACGATCCTGCTGCGCTTCCGTGACGCCGGGCTTCAATCGAATTACGAATATGTGAATGAACATTGGTTTGGTATCTTTCATCTGCTAAAAGGATTTAAAGATTCTTGGTGACGGCGTTCACTTGTGTCAATAAGAATGAACGGTGCAACTTGTGGGAGCGTGAGGAGACCATGGGCGAAAAGAAAGAAATGACGCGGCGGGAATTTGTGAAGGATGCGGCGGTAGCCGGGGCGGGGCTGATGATTGTGCCGCGGCACGTGTTGGGAAAAGGCATGACGCCGCCAAGCGATTTGTTGAACATTGCGGGCGTTGGCGTCGGTGGAATGGGGCGCGCGAATCTGATCAATCTTGCGAGCCAGAACATTGTGGCGCTCTGCGACGTGGACTGGGATTACGCGGGAAAAGCGTTTGAGCGCCTGGACCCGGACATGGATCGATTGCGTCAACGCATGGAGTTGCCGGAACCGCCGCGCCCGACCGGGCAGAATCTCACTGGCGAAACAGGATTCGATCCGGAGAAAGCGAAAGCGCAGCTGGCCGGAATGCAGCGATTGAAAGATGTGCATTTGCCGAAGGCGAAGCGCTACACCGACTATCGCGAAATGCTGGAGAAGCAGAAAAACATTGAAGGCGTGCTGATCGCGACGCCGGATCATATGCATGCGCCAATTGCGCTGGCGGCGATGGAACTTGGAAAACATGTGTACGTACAGAAGCCGCTGACGTGGTGCGTTGCGGAAGCGCGGCAACTGGCCAAGCGCGCACGGGAAACGCGCGTTGCGACACAGATGGGCAATCAGGGACACTCGCTGGACGATGCGCGCAAAGCGGTGGAGTACGTGTGGGCGGGAGCGATTGGCGAAGTTCGCGAAATTCATGTTTGGACCAACCGGCCGCTGGGATTCTGGCCGCAGGGGGTACCGCGTCCGGTGAAGCCGAATCAGCCCGTGGATGAAATGAAATGGAACGGACCGGGAGTGGACGCGCGGTTGGCGGCGGCGATGGCGGGAAATTATCCGGTACCGGAAAAGCTGGACTGGAATTTGTTTCTCGGCGTCGGGCCAAAGGTGGAGTATCACCCGATCTACCATCCGTTTAACTGGCGCGGGTGGGTGGATTGGGGGGTCGGTCCGATTGGTGATATGGGCGCGCATTTGATCGATCATTCGGTGTGGGCGTTGAACCTCGGGTATCCGTCGAGTATTGAGACGATTTCGACGCCGTTCAATCGTGCTTCGTATCCGAGCGCGACGATGACGGTGTACGAATTTCCGTCGCGCCCGCCTGCAGAGAAGAGTGGCATGCAGGGGAAATTGCCGCCGGTGAAACTGACCTGGTACGACGGAGGACTGATGCCGCCAAAACCGGATGAGCTTGGCGAGGAGGAGTTGAACAAGGGTGGCGGGGCGCTGCTGATTGGCAGCAAGGGAAAACTTTTGCATGAAACGTATGGAGCGAATCCGCGGCTGCTGCCGAAATCGCTGCACGATTCTTTTGGCGAGCCGGCAAAGAAATTGCCGCGCATCCCGAATCAGCAGCATGAGTTGAACTGGGTGGCGGCGGCGCAGGGTAAGGCGGATGCGTCTTGTCCGTTTGAGTATGCGGCGCGGTTAACCGAGACGATGCTGCTGGGAGTGGTGGCGCTGCACGCGGGGAAGAAGATCGAGTACGACGGCGCGAATATGCGGGTGACGAATGTGACGGCCGCGAACGACTTCTTGAAGAGGGAGTATCGGACCGGTTGGTAAGGGCTTCAGGGAGTAGTGGGTAGAGAATGGTAAGTCGCGGCCGAAGCTAACCGGCTGTTATTGCGTGTGCGACCAGTTGGTACCCCTCTCTTATCGTAGCTATGGGACCAAAAGAGCTTGCATGGAGAATACTCTCGTTCTCCGGCAATAAATGTGCTGACTTTATTATTCTAGCAGCGAGTATTCATTTAAGAGGCGATAGGGATTCAAGCGCCCGGTAAGGGATGATCAAGTAACCAAGTGGGACTCGGTGCGTCGGCTAGAGCGCGATTCTTTACTTCTCGCGGAAGCTGAGGTCGAGATCCTTCGTCCATCCTTCTCGTATGGACTCACGATGACGAGTTGCGATTGTTGTGGGGGCGATGTTCGCAGGGACTTGGGCGAATTTGTGAATCGCTTGCAGGGTTGGATCGCGAAAAAGGATGTTTCCTGAGCGAAGCGTTAATGCGACACGGAAAAAGGCTTTGATGTCGCGCGCGGGATCACCGTTGAGGACGACCAAGTCCGCGTCTTGGCCTGCCGCTACGCGGCCGGTGGTTGCAGTAAAGCCGAAGCGGGCGGCGGGGGCGGTGGTCAGCGCGGCTAGGATTTGGTCGAAGGTCAGGCCGGTGCGTTGGAGCAGTTCGAATTCTCTGGTGAGCAATGGATAGTCGGTGAGATAGCCGACGTCGGTGCCGAAGAGAATTTGTCCGCCCGCGTCGGAATAACTTTTGACCTCGCGAAGAATTCCTTCATGGGCGGCGTCGGGACCATTTTCGCCGCTGAATAGCGTGAGGGTCGGAATGAGCGAAACGTTTGCCGCTTTCAAGCGGGAGACAAGCGAATCGTCCCAATGTTCGAGATCTTCAACCGCGTGGGCGAGCACGTCCACGTGACCGCGAACGACAAGTTCCGCGCCTTCAACTGTCGAAGGATGCGCGAAGACAAGTTTTCCTTTGCGGTGAGCTTCGGCAGTTGCGGCCTGCACGATGGCGAGCGGCATCGGGCGCCACACAAATTTGCCCTCGCGGTGGACCGGAGAGACCGTGAAAAGCTTGATGATGTCCGCGCCTTGCGCGACGTGCTCGTCCACGGCACGCACGGCTTCCTCCGGCGTAGCGGGCTGGTCAAGCAGTTTCAAAATGTCGGGTGGGAGCGTGTCCACCAGGTAATAGGGAATACCGTCTTTGGGAAAGAGGGGAAAACCGGCGGTCAGGATACGAGGGCCGAGGACTTTATTGGCACCCTCGCCAGGAACTTCGGACGATTCGACTCGTGCACGAATGGCCAGCGTGTTTGAGAGAAGCGAGCCGGTATCCGCTACGGACGTAAACCCAAAGCGCGTCAGCATTTCCTGAAGCTGTTTGGTTAGCTGCGTGGGTGGGAGGTTCGCGGCATTTTCCCATTTGGGTTCGGTGAAGTGGACGTGGCTGTTCCAGAAGCCTGCGACGATGGCGCGGCCGGTGCAATCGATCGTCTCTACGCCAGGCGGAATTTGCAGCTTTGCTTCTTCGCCTACTGCGATGATTTTTCCGTTCTCGATGAGAACGACGCCGTTCGTGATTGGCCGCTCAAATGGAGCGGAATAGATGGTTCCACCGACCAAGGCCAGACGGTGCTTGGCTGGTGCACCTTGTTCCTGCTCCTGCGCGGAAAGCGAGAAAGAGATCGGAAGGATAAGCAAGAGAGCAGCGAGCAGGATGCTGGGTCCAACTTCGCTGAGCTTGAACCATTTCATGCTTGCCTCCAGAGATGGCCGGAAACTTATTTGGATTCGGCGAGGGCGACGTACGCGCCGAGGCCGATCATGCCGAGGCCGGAGGCGGTACGTTGGCGTGCGCGGAAGGTTGGGCTGGATCTGAGTTTGCGTTCGAGGGGCGTCGCGAGAGAAACGACCAACAGGTCGGCGGCCGTGTTGAGGGTGACGGAGAGGATGCCTAGCGTGGCGAATTGCAGAAAGATGTGGCCGCGTTCGGGCGCGATGAATTGCGGGATGAAGGAAAGGAAGAAGAGAGCGGTTTTTGGATTTAGAGCTTCCGTGAGGATGCCTTGACGGAAAGCGTTGGCGTTGGGCGATGAGTTTTGTGTGGCGGCTTGATCTGGGAGTGGGACGTTGCGCGAGCGGATCATTTTTGTGCCGAGGAAGATAAGGTAGGCGGCGCCGGCGTACTTGACGGTGTGGAAAGCTACGGCGGAGGCGGCCAGGATGGCGGAGACTCCGAGAGCGGCGGCGAAGACGTGGAAAAGTCCGCCGAAGAATGTGCCGATGGAAGATTGAAAACCTTCGCGGCGGCCTCCGGCGAGGGTGCGGGCGAGGACGTAGAAAATGCCGGGGCCGGGAGTGACGGCGAGGAGCAGAGCGGCGGCTAGGAAGAGTGCGAAACGGTGAGCGTCGAACATAGAAAAGAAAGTATAAAGGTATAAGGGTGTAAGAGTACAAGTGGGCTGCGAGTGGGTAGTGAATCGTGAGTAGTAAGTAGCGAGAGAAACTTCGGATTAGAAGATAACACTGAGGCGCGGAGTTGCCAGAGTTTCGCGGAGGCTAGAGAGGGAACATGCTGACTACGGGGAAGATGGTTGGATTTGTGTTGACGAAGGATTATGACGGGGCGCGGACGTTTTATGAGGGCAAGCTGGGATTTACGTTTGTGGCGCTGACGCCATTTGCGTTAATCATGCGAGCGGGCGAAAACTTAGTTCGTATTGTGAAGGCGGCGGATTTTGTGCCGTTGCGGAGCACGGTGCTGGGGTGGGAAGTTGGCGACGTGGAAGCGGTTGTGACGTGGCTCGCGGAGCGAGGCGTGGAGACTGAAAAATATCCGTGGGTGCAAGACAAGGAGCGCGGGATCTGGACTACGCCGGGCGGAGACAAAGTGGCGTGGTTCAAGGATCCGGATGGCAATGTTTTGTCGGCGAGCCAGCACCGTTAGGAGCGGCGTGAAGAGAGTACAAGAGTACAAAAGTGGACGAGTGCAAGGCGAAGAGGCGGCTGGTGAGAACTATTGGGGACGGGTGGATTTTGACGCAGAGATCACCCCGACCTGGTCGGGACAGGCGCCAACGCGAAGATTCGCAAGACTTAGGTCCGACGAGGTGCTGCCGCAGCCCACAAGAAAGCGTTAGAGAGATTTTCGATAGAGGATGCTGCGCGCAGTGACTGTGAAGCCGGATGCTTCATGCACGCGCTGGGAAAGTTGGTTTTCGATGCTAGCGTCAGATGCCATCTCGCGGCAGCCCTGTGCGCGAGCCCAATCTTCAGCGGCACGCAAGAGTTGCCTGCCGATGCCCTGGCCGCGCCGATGTTCCTCGACGAACCAGCCTTCCACATAACCGACGGGGCGGGAAACGTCGCAGCCGTCCGCGCACGATCGCAGGCCAGCTTCGAGAAATCCCACAAGAGCGCCGTCAGTTTCTTCCGCGACGAAAATGATTAACGGCAGCACGCGTTGCGCCGTGGCATCGAGGATCGCGGTCAGTTCGCGAGCATGTTCGTCGCAAGACGATTCGGGCCAGAGGCATGCACGCAAGTGTGCCAACGGAACACGGTCGTACAAGGCCGCAGTTCTAATCTGAAGGTTGTTAAGCCGGACCATGATGAGCAATGCTTTCGGATTGCGTTGATCGAGTTTATTGTAAACCACGCCGGTCGTGGCAAACGCCGAGATGGGGATGGTGCTCTTTCCGCGCAAAGGACGGGGCTACCAGATGAACGGAATCAGATGGGAGCGGACTCTTTCGCAATAGGCGGCGTAGCCCGGGAGATTCGCGAGGAGGAAGCGCTCTTCGTCGAGCAGGCGCGCGGCCAAGGTGGCGAAAAGAAAAGGAACGAAGAGAAGCGTCCAGAAAGAGGCGAGGGCTAGCGGCGAGGCGAAGAAAAGAATCAGTGCGCCAAGATACATAGGATGGCGCACGATGCCGTACAGGCCGGTGGAGATAACTTGCTGGTTTTCCTCGACCTTAACCGTCGCTGCGGCGTGGGTGTTGGCACGAAAAACCAGAAATGTAACGGACATGCCGACGAGAACTCCGAGGTCGCCGAGAAGCACCAATGGGACGGGAACTACGGACCAGCCGAAGCGATGGTCGAATCCCGGCAAGATGATCATGGCCAGGGAAAGAATGACGGCGAAAAACAGGATAAGTCTTTGAGCCGGGCGGGATTCGGCGCGAGGGCCGGCCTTGAGGCGGTTCTGAATGAGATGCGGATCGGTGCGAAGGAAATAAAGTGTGATGGTGAGCTGTGCAGCAGTGAAGACTGCCCAGAAGAGCCAGGCTTGCCAGAAATGAAGAGTCCAAGCGGGCAAGAAAAGCAAAACACCAACGAGCAGCTGAAAAAATGCCAACCTGGCAAGAGTGTTTCGAGAAAGAGCATCCATCGGAATTCAGGCCAAGCCCTAAACGGCTATGCACGTTTAGGAGAGGCGCGCCTGTACGATAAGCGCGCCTTGCCGGCGGCTTTCGGCAGCGAGCCCAAAGCAACATCGGAGGGTGCGTGATTGCGCCAGGCGGCGAGGATGGCCGCTTTGATGGTAGGTTTGGCGGCTTTCGCGAGGAGAATGCTGGTGCAGCCTTTGCGGCCCCACGCGCCGGTAACTGGGTTGAAAGCGGCGGGATATGACTTCACAAAATCTTCCTGCTGGATGGGAGTGAGTTTGACCATGGCGAATTGTTTGTTGGGATAAGCGAGGGTGGCAAAGATTTTTCCGGCGACGCGGAAGTCAGGGTGGTTCATGTGCTTGCGCTCTTCGGCTTGCGGGAGGCTCAGGACGATGCGGCGGAAGTCGGATGGAGTGGATGGCATGGTGCGCTCCTCAGAAGGAAGAAAAGGAAATGATAACTCAGAGACGCTGAGTTTCGCGGAGAACGGGCACAGGTTCGATACGATTTTCGTTGTGGTGTCGACGGAGTGACGGCAATTGGACTAGGATGTTGCGAGCTTGAGCCCGCCTGACCTGAGTGGAGTCGGATAGGATAGATCGAAGATCCCACCCTTAGAAACCAGGGGCGGGGCACCCAAAATCAAAAAGAAAATGCAAAGCGGCAGAGTGGCGAAGTTACGGAGAGTGCGATGGAAGCAGAGCTGAGTCTTGAATTTTTGCGGGTGGTGGAGAACGGGGCGATTGCGGCGGCGCGCACGATGGGGTTTGGCGACCGGCATCGCGCGGATGAAGTTGCGGTGGAAGCGATGCGGAAGACCATGGATTCGCTGCAGATGGACGGAACGATCGTGATCGGTGAAGGGGAGCGGGATGAAGCGCCGATGCTATACATCGGAGAAAAAGTGGGGCTGGCTACGCACGCGCCGAAATTGAATTTTCCGGCGGTGGATATTGCGGTCGATCCGTTGGAGGGAACGAATTTGTGCGCGACCGGGGCCGCGAATTCGATTGCGGTGCTGGCGGCGAGCGAACGCGGCGGATTGCTGCACGCGCCGGATTTGTACATGGAGAAGATTGTGGTGGGACCGTCGTGCAAGGGCGCGGTGGATCTGGATGCCCCGGTGGCGGACAACTTGAAGGCGATTGCGAAAAGGCTGGATCGCGACGTGGAAGATCTGGTGATTATTGTGCTGGACCGGCCACGGCATGAAAAGTTGATTGAAGACATTCGTAAAGCCGGGGCGCGAATTCGTTTGATTGGAGATGGTGATTTGTCGGCGGGGATTTCGGCGGCGGTGGTGGGGACCGGTGTGCATGCAGTGATGGGGACAGGCGGGGCTCCGGAAGGGGTGCTAACGGCGGCTGCTTTGCGGTGTCTAAACGGGCAGATTCTGGGGCGGTTGGTGATTGCGAAACCGCTAGATGCGGAGCGGCTGGAAAAAATGGGAGTGAAGGATACCAGACGGATTTACGACACGATGGATCTGGCTCCAGGAAAGAAAATGATTTTCGCGTGTACTGGAGTGACGGACGGGAATTTGTTGCGCGGCGTGAGATTCTTTGGCGAAGGGATTCGAACGCAGTCCATGATTTTGACTTTGGATGACCGGCAGGTGCGGTTTATTGATTCGGTGCAGTTGGAGAAGCGGCCGGATGTGAAGGTGCGGTTCAATTGAAAGCGGTGATCAGAGATCAACGACCAGAGATCAGTACGGAGGGAATGAATGTTGCGATTGAGGATTGTTTCAGTGGGCATACTGCTCGCGGGTTTGCTGCAGATGGGATTCGTGCCGCGCGGAGTTGCGCAGGAGAAGAAGGAAGCAGCGCCGGCGACGGCCGCTTCGCAAAGCGCGACGTCGCAGAGTGCTACATCGCCGAGTCCTACTACGCCGGAAGCAAGTCCGAAGGATGTGCAGAGTTTGGATGCGATTGTGGCGGCTATTTATGATGTGATTTCGGGGCCACCGGGAGCGCGAGACTGGAACCGGTTCAATTCATTGTTTGCGAAGGATGCGCGGCTGATTGCGGTTCGAATGCCAAAAGACGGCAAACCGAGTCTGGCGGTGATGACTCCGAAGGATTATGCGGACCGCGCGGGAAGTTATTTTATGGGGCACGGATTTTTCGAGCACGAGTTGAGCCGGAAGACGGATTCGTTTGGAGCGATGACGCACATCTATACGACCTATGAATCGCGCGAGACGAAGGATGGGAAACCGATCGATCGCGGGATCAACAGCATGGAATTTTTTTATGATGGGCAACGGTGGTGGTGCGTGGAGATTTATTGGGATGCGGAGCGGCCGGGGAATCCGATACCGGAGAAGTATCTGGGAAAGTAGCGGCGGAGAAGAAAATCGCGGGAGCAAAGTCTTACGTTGGGGTCCTTCGGATATCCTTATGGGATGTCCTCAGGATGACGCGATTAACCACAAAGCTTAACGAGGCTGGCGCCGGCCTCGTTTTTTTGTTTTTGCAGTTTAAAGAAAGCAAAGATAGGAAACGAACCGGTCTAAAGAGCGGCCGTTACAAGTTCAAAAAAAGGCCGGTCGAAACGAAATTATTTTTGAGTGGAGTTGGTTAGGGCCAGGAAGACGCGGTCGTCGATGGGGACAGTACGGGTGAAAAGGGTTGGAGTGGCGGCGCTGGAGACGGCGACGGCTTGCGCGGAACTGGAAATGGCCGGGCCGGCAGGTTTGGATTGCAAGGAACTAGCGTCGCCAGGAACGAGTGAAATACGCGTGGTTGCAGGAGTGCAGGCAGTGGTGACGCCAAAACACGTATCACGGACGAAGACCTGGCGGTAACCGCTGTTGGTATTGCCTGCGGATTTCGCCGGATATTTTGAGGGCGTTACGGAAAGAAACGCGACAAAGCGGCCGGAAGAGCTGATAGAAGGCAGTAAATTATCGTTGCCGGAGAGTAAACCGGACTCGTCGGCGGAGATAAGAGTTGTTTGTGGAGTGCATTGCGTGGCGGCGCCGGTGCAGGTGTCGCGCAGATAAATCTGGCGGCCCGACGGAGGATTGGCGACAAGATTAGTGGCAGCGGAGCTGAAAGCCACGAAGCGTCCGTCGGTGCTGACGGACGGAGTGTTGCTGTCGGCGTTACCTTGCGTGCCGTCATTCGAAGCGGAAAGCAAAGAGGTTTGCGGCTGGCAACCAGAAGAAGCGCCGGTGCAGGTGTCACGCAAAAAGATTTGCGCATGGCCGTTTTGTGTGGCGGTGTAAGCGACGTAACGTCCATCAAGCCCCAGAGCGGGAGTTTCTTCGGCAAGAGCGATGGCGGAGGTTTTTGCTGCGTTCGGGTTAACGCCCTGAGCATTGCAATTGGTAATGAACGCCGAGTCGGTGGACACGGCGAAACCCGGCGTGCTGCCGCTGGTACCGCCGCCACCGCTGAAGGGATTGCCGATCCCGCTGGGTGGAACGGTGGGAATGGCCGGAGGATTGAAAACGGAAACCAGCGCGCAGGTCTGCATTGTAAGCAGCGCGGCGGGAATGGTGGCCTGAATCTGTGTGGCGCTGACGCTAGAAGTGGTCAAGGCAGTCTGCGAACCGTTAGCGTTCCAGTTTACGGTTGAACCGCCCGTGGGATCAGAAGAAGGAATGAAGCTGCTGCCGGTGATAGTGAGAGCGACGTTCGGACTGCCCGGATTTGCGGAAGCGGGCGAAATGGAACTGAGAACAGGCAAAGGATTTGGCGGAGGATTGATGATGAAGGCAAGGGTGTTTGAGAGGCCGTTGTTC
>Ga0137362_10000719_pt1 | contig 18621 bp, 18 predicted proteins | sample MadtaG_2_FD_104801 | JGI IMG/M metagenome (GOLD analysis project Ga0137362, IMG submission 104801) | Vadose zone soil microbial communities from Angelo Coast Range Reserve, California, USA - Mad1_100_16 metaG | ecosystem: Environmental > Terrestrial > Soil > Vadose zone | place: USA: California... | reverse complement strand
CGAAATGGAAGGCTAAGACCGGCAGATCATGCGGCTCGGACATGCGCTTTTTGGTGTTTTCGTGCGCAAGAACGGTGGCCCCCGCGGCGTGCAGAGGCGCATTGTTATCGGTATGGTCGAAGTGCCAGTGGGTATCCATGACGAACTTCAGAGGGGCGCTGCCGATGGCGTCGAGCGCCTCTTTGAGCTTCGGCCAAGCGGGCGAAAGGAACGTGTCCACGACAAACTTGCCGTCGGGTCCGTTCAGCACCACTACGTTTCCTCCGGGGCCGGAGAGCATGGTGAGGTTGTCCGCGAGTTTTTGCGCTTGAATGGGAGTGGCTCCCCACTGTGCGCGAATCGTCGCGGTCGGATCGGCTGCCGGAGCCTGTTGCGCGTGGTGCGCGGCGGAGGCGCGGAGCAGCGCCGGCGGAAAGAGGTGCGCCAGGAAAGCGCTGCCCGCCAGCGTGACTGAATTTCGCACCATTTCGCGGCGCGAGGTTTGCTTCTGCAAGAAATCGGATTTCATGTTGTTCCGGCCTTTCTTTAGATGGCTTCCGTTGCGGTATGCCGGGTCCGCCAATATACCTCAGTCCAGAGTCAAAAATGAAGCCGAGCCGGCACGGCTGCGAGCACCGTAAGGACCGCGCGGGAACTCGCCGGCATTGGCGGCGGGTGGGACAGGCGCTACGTGAGAGCAAGGAGAAGCGCGGGCACAGCGATGCTGTGCCCCTACGCAGACGGACTCTTGCGTTCCGCAAAATCTTTTGGGGGCGCGGCGATGCGAGTGGGAACGGAGCACAGCCAGGAATGGCTGTGCCACGTAACAGCAAGGACGCCCTAAGCTAGAGTCCGCTTGGCGGTGGTATAGTTTCGGGCAAGGCCGATTCGTGCAACGGGGCTGTGAGCGAAGGGGTCCGCAACGATGAGCAATCAAGGAAAAATTCCTGGCGGCCGCATTCCGCTTAGGCGTGCGATGGGGTGGAATCTGCTCTGGTGTTGCGGCCGCTTGTTGCTCTGGAGCGCGGCGGCGTTGACGCTGCGAGCGCAGGAGAAGAACCCGTTTGCGGAGGATGCGAAGGCGGCGAAGCTGGGGGAATACGAGTTTCGTGCGAACTGCGCGTTCTGCCATGGCCTCGGCGCGCGCGGCGGGGGGCGCGGGCCGGACTTGACACGCGCGCGGAAAAAGCATGGAAGCTCCGACGCCGATCTTTATCGCACGATCAACGAGGGCGTTCCGGGCACAGCAATGCCGGCAAATGGAGCGACGCAGCAGGGCGTGGGCATGACCGCGGAAGAGATCTGGCAAGTGATCACTTACATCCGCAGCGTGGAGAAAAAAGCGCCGGCGCAACCCGTGGGAGATGCGGGGCACGGGAAAGAGTTGTTCAACGGCGCGGGGGCTTGCGCGAATTGCCACATGATCGAGGGGAAGGGAGGGCGCCTGGGCCCGGACCTGACGTCGACCGGCTCCTCGCGCGCCATCGAATACATCGCCGATTCCGTGCGCAATCCGAATCAGCGGCTGGCGCAGGGAATTTCGGAAGCGATGAAGGAGTTTTCGCAGGAATATGAAACCGTTAAGGTCGTGGACGCAAAAGGAGAGAAGCTCACGGGCGTGGTCCTGAACGAAGACAATTTCTCACTGCAGATGATGGACACGAAGGAACAAATACATCTTTTCCAGAAGGACAAGCTGCGGTCATTCGAAAAAACGCGCGAATCGCTGATGCCCGCTTATGACCAGAAAATGCTGAGCGACAAAGACCTGCAGGACATTGTTGCGTTCCTGCTGAGCTTGGGTGCTCCGAGCGGAGGCGCGCAATGAAAAAAGCACCGATGAACGGAGCAATCGAAGAGAGATTCCTCGACTGTGAAGGCCGACCGTTCGCGGGAGCGAACGGGAAGAAAAACCATCGGCCGGCTTCGTTCGGAATGACAGGTCTGCTCAACGTGAGCGCAGCTGTCTTAGTTATCGCAGCGTGTTTCGCTTCCTCCGGCCAAGCGCAGGTCACGCCGCAGCGGCTGCGCGATTCGGCGAAGGAGCCGCAAAACTGGCTGATGTATTCCGGGGATTATGCCGGACGCCGGTTCAGCGCGCTCGATCAAATCAACAAGGCGAACGCGCACGCGCTGGTTCCGAAGTGGGTGTACCAGACGATGGCTTCCGGGAAATTTGAAACGACGCCACTGGTGGTGGATGGCGTTCTCTATGGAACCGGGCAGGACGACCGCGCGTACGCGCTGGATGCGCGCACCGGCCGCCCCATCTGGCAATACCAGCGCGCGCTGCCGTCGGACATTCGGCCGTGCTGCGGGCGCGTCAACCGCGGGCTCGCGATTCTTGGTGGCAAGGTTTTTCTTGGAACGCTGGACTCGCACGTCATTGCGCTGGATGCGAAAACTGGAAACGTCGTCTGGGACGCCACAGCCTTTGATTACCGCAAAGGGTACAGCATCACTCTTGCTCCGCTGGCCATCAAGAATCTCGTTCTTATCGGCGTCTCCGGCGGCGAATACGGTATCCGTGGGTTTATCGATGCCTATGACGCGAACAGCGGCGAAAGAAAATGGCGCTTCTACACGGTTCCGGGGCCAGGCGAGCCCGGGCATGAAACCTGGGAAGGCGATTCCTGGAAAGTCGGCGGCTCTCCCGCATGGATCACCGGCACCTACGAACCTGCCACTAACACGACGTTTTGGACCACCGGCAATCCTTCGCCCTCGAACCGCGGTGAAGGCCGCGCCGGCGACAATCTCTACAGCAATTCGTTGCTCGCGCTGGACGCCGACACGGGCAAGCTCAAGTGGTATTTCCAATACACGAAGCACGACGAGCACGACTACGACGCCACGCAGGTTCCCGTTATGGTGGATCAAGGCGAGAAGCGCCTCATCGTGCAGGCCAACCGCAACGGTTTCTTTTACGTGGTCGATCGTGCCACCGGCAAACTCATCTCCGCGAATACTTACGCGAAAGTGACCTGGAGCGATTCGAAGGACGCAAGAGGCGCCCCCGTAGCGCGAAAGGACGCCTCGCCGACCCCCGACGGGAATCGCGTGTGTCCGGGGGCCGCCGGAGCCACCAACTGGATGTCGCCGACCTACGACCCGCAGACGAGTCTTTTCTACGTCACCGCGCGCGAGCAGTGCGACATCTTCAGCACCGCGCCGCAGCCTTATGAGGAGGGCCACGCCTACTACGGCAGCGCGTATTTCCCGAACGATGACGCCGCGCCGTTCTGGGGCGCGTTGCGCGCCATCGACCCTGCCACCGGCAAGACCAAGTGGGAATGGAAGCATCCTTCGCCCACTTGGTCTGGCGTGCTCTCGACGGCCGGAGGACTGGTGTTCACCGGCGACGCCGAGGGAAATTTCATCGCGCTGGACGCCGCCACGGGCAAGGCGCTGTGGCACTTCCAGTGCGGCGCGTCGGTGTACTCCTCACCGATGGCCTTCGCCATCGACGGGAAAGAGTATGTGGCCGTGGCTGCGGGGTCCGCGCTCCTCACGTTCGGTTTGCCATAGGCGGACAGAGCTGACGCGGAAGCGGTCGTTTCCTAGTTCCGGCGCTCTTCAGCCGCGATCTCTTTTAACGACTCCGCTGCGTGCAAAAAATGGGCGCGATCGACGCTCGGGCGAACGGGCTTCGGCATCAGCCGTTAACGCGTGTGCGCAACTGCATCTCCCAGAGTTTGCCGCCCGCCCAGCATTGCGGCATCGCGAGCACGATGAGCGCCAGTGGATACCAGTGGGGCCCGAAGGCTGGCCCCTTGTTCCACGTCACCGCGGCGCCCAAAATACTCACGGCAAGGCCCAGGACGCCAAGCGCCAATGCGTGCGTCATGGGCCGATTGGGGGCGAGCCGCGCCGCGATGTAGCCGCCCGCGACGCCGTAGACAGTGCGATAGGCCGTCGCAAGGAGCAAGGGCGCGTCGCTGACCGGCTGGCCCCATGGTGGGAAGACGCCGGTTGTGTGCAGCACCACGTCGGTACCGATAGAGATAACGATGACCGCGAGCATGCTTGCGAGCACAGCGCCGATGCTTCGACCAATACGTCGCGGGGGGTGCGTTTCGCTCATGACGGGCTCGCTCCTTTCTCCATCCCGTGAGTCCCCGACGCTAACAGTTCAGCCAGCCGGTCATAGCTCACGGCGACCCCGCGCTCCATGCCGGACTTGAGGACACCATCGCGAGCCTCTTGCGATACATAAAGGACCGTCTGTGTGAGTGTCGTCATTCCGCCCTGCTCGATAAGGACGGCCGTGCCCACCGCCTCACCCGGGTACCAGGCCTCGTCGAACTTTTCGGTGTTGACGATCCGCTCCGGCACCACGATTTCGCGGAAGACGCCGCCCATCCCCATTTCTTTTCCGTTGGTGTTACGCCACACGTAGCGGTAGGCGCCGCCCACCCTCAGATCGATCTCGCAGACCGGCATGGACCAGCCCGGCGGCCCGAGTAACCACTGCTTGACCAGTTCGGGCTTGGTCAAGGCGTGGAAGACGAGGCGGCGCGGCGCGTCGAAGTCGCGCGTCATCACAATCTCCCGGTCGCCACGCGTCGTCACTTTCAAACCTTCCATGTTCTTCATCGGTGCTCTCCTTTATCGCTTCTGCGTGCACGTTTCTTCTCCTTAGTCTTCCGCTCGTCGTTCTTCAATACTTCAAGGAGGCCGTCCAGGCGCTGGTAATTGCTCTCCCAAGTGCGCCTGTACCTCTCCAGCCACACCTCGAGTTCCTGGAGCGGCGCGGGCCGCAGCGCGTAGATTCGGCGCTGCGCGTCCACGCGAACGTCAACCAGTCCGGCATCACTGAGCACGCGCAGATGTTTGGAGACTTGCGGCTGGCGGAGACGCAGCCGAATGACCATGTCCCCGACAGGGCGTGGTCCGCCGCGCAAGAGTTCGACGATTTGAAAACGGTGCGGCTCGGCCAGCGCTCTCAGTGTCGCCATCATGGCGAATCCGAATATGCCTTAAGAAGAATAGTCGTGTCAAGACATATTCGCGTCAAAGAATATATAAGACTGGTTTTCCATGAACTGTCGCGCTGAGGTTGGTCAGGATAGACCATTGCTGCCGTCGATGGGGAAGGCAACGCCGGTCACTTGAGCGGCGCGGTCGTCCGCAAGCCAGAGCGCCAGCTCCGCAACCGTCGCCGGCTGCAGCCATTTGGAAAAATCGGCTTTCGGCATCGCTTTGCGGTTTGCCGGCGTATCCATCGTTCCGGGAAGAATCACGTTTGCCGTCAGCCCGGAGTCTTTGTTTTCGAGCGCTACAGTCCGGACGAGCGTCGCGAGAGCGGACTTGAAAGTCACATAAGCGCCGAGTCCGGCGTGCGGCTCCACCGCCGTCAGGCTTCCAATCGCGATGATTCGCCCGTTTCCGGATTTTCGCAGATATGGGATCGCGGCGCGCAAGACGTAAAACGCGGACGTCAGGTTCAGGTCCTGCATCTGCTGCCAGGTCGCGTCGTCCGTGTCGGCTACGGTTTTTCCGCCGGCGAATCCGCCGAGGACGTGAACGAGCACGTCGAGCTTGCCGCAGCGTTTAACGACGGACTCGACCGCTTCGCGGACGGCGGCCGCCTTCGTGAAATCAACAGGCAGCGCGGTGAAATTTACATGTGGAAAGTCTTCTTTTGCGATGCTGCGCGACGCGCCTACGACGGTCGCGCCGGCCACCAGAAATCGCTGGGTGACAAACGTCCCCAGGCCGCCCTTGGCGCCGGCGATGAAAACCACTTTGTCCTTCATGTGCTTACACCCCGCCTCAATCGCAATTGGATATCACACCGTTAGGATGATTTGTTTGCAAAGGCGATAAATTCTGCGAGAGCGGCCTAATCTCATCCCTCGTTGGCGTCCCTTCGCAGCGCATTCACGGAGCAGAGTATTCATGGTTCGATGAAACGGATGCAGTTGCCGTCGGCGTCCTTTACATACATTTCTCTGGTGCCCCAGGTCTGGTCAACCGGTTCGGTGTCAATTCGGACAGCCTTGGCGACGAGTTCCGCGTGGAGAGCGTCCACGTCCTCAACGATCAGGTTGGCCACACCACCCGAAATCCCATCACCGGAAAACGAGGAGACGTGCAGCCAGACACCATCGCGCGTTACGCCCATGTAACAGGGATCTGGTTTCGCGTCATCGAAGCGATGAGCGAATTCCCGGCGGAAGCCGAGGCGGTTGCAATAGAAGTCCTCCGCCGCAGTCGAGTTCGACACATGGAGGAGAGGGATCGCGAGCTTGAACAAGTGGCACCTCACTCAGGCAGGTGACATCTTACTGGAACCGGCGCATCCGGGAAATCAGACCGCGGAATTCAAATGAGGACACCACGAAGTTTTGCGTGGGCGGGACTGCCTGAGTGAGTCAGGAATGGCGGGCAGCGAGACGCGTCAAGTCCGGATTCTGCTCCGCGTAGGAAGGCTCAGGAATTCCAATTTTGGGAGCGCGCAACAGGACAAAAAGCTCGCCGGCCCACAATAAGATATCCAGCAGCTTGGCGCGCTGTAGATTGTCAAGGTCCTGGCCCTTGAAGCACGCAACAAGCGCCTTGCGGGAGCACTCCTCGACGAATTCCCTGAGCGAGGCGATTTCAGGCGCTACGCGTCCTCCGCGGCGGCACCTTGGGTCGATGCGCTCGAGGTTTTCGTAGCACTGGGCCAGGAAGTGATCTAGGCAAAAATCCTGCTGACCCAGGGAAGCAACCGCGGCCCGATCACAAAAATCAAATGCGCAAATCCTATTTTCAGACATCGTAAGTAATGCCCCCAAGTCGATCGACCTAATTCCATTACCATTTGGGCGAAGGCCAGTTCCTTTAACATGCTGTGCTTCCGCCCTCTACACCAGTTGCAGCAGTCCATCCTCTGCGCGCAGCGACTCATGGCGCGGAAGAGAGGCCGCGCGTCCGAGCGCCGGATGCACTTCGGAAGAAACGGGAATGAAAGCCGCAAGCGTCTGGACACGCAGGCAATGATCCAGGTAGGGCTTGAGCACGGCGCGGACCCAGCGCGCGTTCTCGTGGCAGAGCCGAACGCGGCCCTCGCCGGTCCAGAGCGTAACGACCGTAACCAGCCGGGTTTCCAGGTTGGAAATGAACACAAAGCAGCCGGCGAATCCGGTTACTTCACCCAAAGCACCGTGGATGGCTGCGGGCAGCGCTGAATGCACTCTATGCGTCTCCTCAGGTTTGGCGACAAACTCGATGCTGAGGGCTGCGACCTGAGAGTCACGCCCAATGCCGTTCGTTACCCGCGGAAGTTGAGCCGGGGTGGCCGGCGTCGAGGGTCGGGCGGCATTTTCTGTCGTTCTAGATTTAACAAGCGAATTCAACACACACAGCCTCCGGATTTACCCCCCCTCCAATTCTGGGGGGAGGCGCATCCATTCCTGTCCAGGTCAGGCTCAGATGCGCCTTTGTGGGACGCGTGGGGGACAGGGGATCAGCCCCTACGCTGAAGGACTCCCAAGTCTTAATGGGGTTCCTACGTCGAGTTAGTGCGGGAGACGGCGGAATCGTTTCAAATCCGGGAGGGAAATTGGATTTATTGCCCCAAGGGGAGGGGGCGGTTATACTCCCGGCCAGGGATTCGGGGGCCGGGTGGAACTTTTCGCTTTCGACAAAGACTATGTGGATCGACTGCGCGGGGGAGACCCAGCGACGGGGCAGCATTTTGCCGCTTATTTTGGTCAGCTTCTGCGTATCAAGTTGAGAGCACGGATGATTGCCTCGGAAACAGTGGACGACCTCCGGCAGGAAACCTATATAAGAGTGGTGGCCGCACTCCGGCGGGAGGGAGGCGTTCGCCAGCCCGAACGCTTCGGAGCCTTCGTTAACTCCATTTGTAACAACGTGTTACAGGAGCACTATCGGGCCTCCTCCCGCAGTCAACCCCTTGAGGACTCTCATTTGGAGAGGCCCGATCAGAATGTGGACCTGGAAGGCCAACTCGCCACGAAGCAGTGCAGGGAACGTGTCCGCCAGGTTCTCGAGGAGATGCCGACTCGCGACCGCGAACTCCTCCGCGCTATCTTCCTGCAAGAAAAGGAGAAAGACGAAGTCTGCGCGCAGTTCGGGGTCGATCGGGAATACCTGCGCGTTTTGCTCCACCGTGCGAAGGATAAGTTCAGGGTTTTGTATGAGAAAGACCAGGTTGGCCTCGCAGCCCGGGCGATTGCCAGGAGGGAAGCATGAAACGTTTTTGCCCCGTCCCGCACTATCCATCGGATGAGAACCATGGACCACAATGAAGCGGTGCGGCTTCATGCCGCCGAGAAGTACCTTCTGGGAGAGTTCTCCCCGGTGCAACGCGACGAATATGAAGAGCATTACTTCACTTGTGAGATATGTGCCGAAGATCTGAAGGCCAGTGCCGCCTTTATGGACGGGGCACGCCAGGTTCTCAGGGAAGGGAATCTGGAGAAGGCGGGAGTGAAGTCTCGAGTCGAGGCGGGGCCTGGCTGGTTTGCCTGGCTGCGGCCGGCCTTCGCGGTTCCTGTCTTCGCAGCCCTCCTACTATTCGTGGGGTATCAGAATGCGATCACTATCCCGGGCCTAAGACACGCGTCGCCTCGTCAGGCTACAGTGAAGGTCGTCCAGTACAAATTCTTGCCGGAAGGCTCGCGCGGAGAAAGCACTGAAACCATCCGCGTGCGCCGCGACGAGGACTATGAGCTCGACGTTGACCTCCCCGGCACGAACGCCGGCGTTGGCTATCTTGGCCAGATTCAAGACGCAGCCGGCCACGTGCTGGCCTCCTTTGCGGTATCCACGGATAAGACTGACTCAATGGTGCACGTTGACGTTCCCGCCGGGACTCTTCCCGCGGGCAAGTATGATTTGATTATCTTGGCCGGGCAGGCGCCCGCCGCCTCGACGGGCCAACAGAAAGTAGCCGCCCGAGTCGGGTTTAGTGTTGAATTTCTGCCCTGAATGAATAAGGATTAAGCCTCATTTCAGGCGTCGAGGTATCCCCGATGAGTCCGAAACAGTACATCCCTTTCCATTTCCATGCAGAAGCTCATGCTCTGAGCGCAAAGTTTACGCGTCCTGTAGCCGTTCCGATCGAAGCCTTGGCGGCTACGTCACTGCCCTCCATTGGCGGACATGCCCACGCACGCGTTGAGAACTTCAATGTTCCACGCTTGGTGTCGTTCAAGTCGGCTCATACTCACGTCTCGGGGAGCTGGCAAGACGAAGACACAGCGACGACGCAAGTTACCACGGTGATCGAAGGCGTAAGAATTCTGGATTTTGTGACGGCCGATCGAATTGTTGCGCGTCTCACCGCCGAGCACAAACGCGATCAAAAAGAAGGCCACTTCCTGGCGCTCGGGAGCACTTTTGAGAATCTGCGGATTGGCGGGCAGGAGCTAAAGGTGACATTGCGGCATGACCTCTTCCTTGAGTGTGAGACCTTCGACGCGCTGAAGAAAAGGGTTGCACGGGACGCGAAACCCGAGAAAATGTCCGTGACCGATGACGGGGTGGCGCTTTGTTCTCTCGTGGAGAAAATCGAGCCCGGAAAGTTGCCGGGAGTCGAAATGGAAGGCCACATCCTTCGAATCAGACATTTTGGCGAGATCTCCCTGGCCGAGGTCTTCACCGTGCCGGGAACAAGAACTCTGACGATGCTTCGCCTGAAACTAGGTTCACCCGACGCCGGGGACGGAACGGTAGCCGAAGCCACGATAAACGGGCAGCCCATGCCTCCAGGTCCCGGCGGCTGAAGTACTTCTTTTTTGCCTCATTTGTTCTCTGCGAGCTTGTGTCTTTCGGTTGTAGAAGGAAACAGGCTTTCGCAAGTCCCGAGGAAGCGCGAGCTCAAATCGTATTGAAGATCCGGGAGGGCAATTATGCGGGCGCCCTGCTGGATGTGGACCGAGCATCTGAGCAGTACGGGAACGCCAGTGTGCTTTGGGCTTGGCGGTTCCGCGTTTTGAAGGCGCACATCCTTGCCGGTCAGTCTGCCCCCCAGAAGGCGCTGGACTTGTTGCATGACGAGCTGCCGCCTCAATTGGCATCCTCAGACGTAGCGGTGCGCTTCCACATCGCGAGGGGTATTGCGTACAGGGTGGCTCAGAAACTCGCTGAGTCGGAAAATTCTCTGCGCAGTGCTGAACGTATCGCCCGAGACGCGCATCCGGAGATACTCTGCGAGGTGTTGAACGCGAGAGGAAGCCTAGAGTTCGACGAACACAAGTACGCGGACGCGGAAGCGACTTTTCAAGAGGCTGCATCCTCGGCCCGCCAACACAACAGGCCAGACCAGCAAGCGTACGCGCTGGGAAACCTGGCCGTGGTTTCGACGCAGCAGGAACATTTTGACCAAGCAATCGACCGGGGCCAAGCAGCTACCGAGCTTTCGCAATCGTTGCACATGAATGCGATTATCGCGACGATGCAAGGGAACTTGGGGTGGAGCTACTTCGAGCTCGGTGATTATGACACAGCACTTGAGTACTACAAGAAGGGTGCGGAGAACTCCGAGCGTAGTGGACTCCCTGGTTACACCGCATATTGGTTTGCGGGCGTGGCAGACACTTACATGGCTCTTCGCAATTACGCGTCAGCGGAAGAGCTTGCCAAGCGCACGCTCGAACGTGCGCGTGCGCTGAACAACGCACAAACCATCACCGCATGCCTGAACACCCTGGTGGAGATCATGCTAAGAACGGGCCGTTTCGACGAGGCGGATGAGTACAACCAGGAAGCGCTCCAGATGGAAGAACAGGGCCTCGATCACTTTGGGGTGCTCGAGTCGGCGCTGCTCTCCGGCCGCATCGAAACAAGCAAGGGGCATCATGAGCAAGCGGAAAAGCTCTTTCAGCGCGTCCTTCAAGATCCGAAGGCAGAAACGCCTTTGCGGTGGCAGGCGGAAGCGGGCCTCGCCAAGCTGCACGACGACGAAGGCCATCTGGCACAAGCCGACTCGGAGTACCGAAAGTCGATCGATACAATTGAAGTCGCCCGCCGCTCAATCGACCGGGACGACCTGCGGCTGAGTTATCTTTCCGGTGGGATCGAGTTCTACGATGACTACATCGAGTTTCTCATCCGCCATCACCGCGCAGGTGACGCACTCAGGGTGGCCGAACTGAGCCGGGCGCGAACACTCGCCGAAGGGCTCTCCTCTGCGCCCCAAGCGAAGGCTCCCACCCGCGTCACAGCGGATCGCCAACCCCAGCAACTCGCGCAGCGCTCGAAGGCCACGCTTCTTTTCTACTGGCTGGGGCAGAAGCATTCTTATCTATGGGTGATTACGCCGGCAAAGACCGCCAATTTCACTTTGCCGCCCGCGCCTGAGATCGATCCAGTCATCAAATCCTATCGCGCAGCGCTCCTCGAGTCGCGGGATCTACTGGCAACCGGCAATCCGGATGGCAAGAAGCTCCATGCGATGCTTGTGGAGCCCGCGAAGAAACTCATCCCGCAAGGCTCGCGGGTGATTATTCTCCCGGACTCCAGTCTCTACGGGCTGAACTTTGAGACGCTGATCGTTTCCGAACCCAAACCGCACTACTGGATCGAAGACGTTACGCTAACCACGGCGAGCTCCCTGACGCTTCTTGCTTCGGCCTCCATGCAGACTGTGCCAAAGGACAAAAGCCTCTTCCTCGTCGGCGACACCATCCCCCCGAACGCTGATTTTCCGGCATTGCGACAGGCGGCGGACGAAATGCAGCGCATTCAGAAGTACTTCCCCGAATCGCGACTCCAGGTTCTTTCCAAAAACCAGGCCACGCCGGCGGCCTACCTCAGCAGCCGGCCCGAGCAGTACGCCTTTCTGCACTTCGTCACGCACGGCACCGCCAGCCGTGCGCGACCGCTGGAATCCGCCGTCATCCTCAGCAAAGAGAAGGACGAGGATTCCTACAAGCTCTATGCACGAGACATAGTCAAGCGCCGCCTCTCCGCATATCTGGTGACTATCTCTGCGTGCAATGGCGCGGGCACGCGCGCCTACTCCGGCGAAGGCCTCGTCGGCCTCTCCTGGGCGTTTCTCCGGGCTGGGGCCCACAACGTCGTCGGGGCGCTCTGGGAAGTGAACGACTCTGCCGCCCCGCAGCTCATGGATAAGTTCTATGGCGAGCTCAGCGCCGGCAAAGATCCCGCTGCGGCGTTGCGCGCCGCCAAGCTCTCGCTTCTCCACCGCGACGACGTATACAAGAAGCCCCTTTACTGGGCCCCGTTCCAGCTCTACGCAGGATCGTGAGCCGAGGCACGGAACCGGGAGGCTGGACACCCTTCCATCATTCCTCATGCCGAGGGGCGGATGCGTGAAACGATTTCTCCTTGCGGGACACTACCTCGTGTCACTCTAGTCGCAATGGAGAGTTGTCCGCCAATGACCCGAAAAGAAATCAATCCGGCAACTGAAAATCAAGCTTCTACTAATCTCGTGCCGAACCAGGGGGCTTCTGTGTTGGAGTCCAAGGTCGACCCCTGTGAATTTGAAATGCTACTCCAACTTGCGATGGAAATCTTGCACGCCCGGGCGCGGGCTGCCGCTGTCGGCTCCTGAGCGTTTGTTCAGAAAGGTCAGGTTGCGGATGCGGCCGCGATAGTCTCAGCCTCTTTCTCCGTATAGCCAATTTCCCGTAGTATCTCGCCCGTGTGTTCTCCGAGTAGCGGCGGCGGCAAACGGTAACTCACCGGCGTGCCGGAAAACTTGATCGGGTTGGCGATGCTCCTTACCGTTCGCAGCGCGGGATGTTCGAGCTGCACGATGAGCCCGCGAGCTTGCGTCTGCGCATCATTCACCGCTTCCGCGACCGTATTGATCGGCGCTACAGGAATCTCCGCTTTCGCAAGCTCTTCGAGCCATTCGCTTGAGACTCGCCGTTCAAATATTTTTTGCAACAGCGGTATCAGGTGTTCTCTATGTTTTATCCGCAACGCGTTGCTCTGAAACCGCTCATCGTTCCCGATGGCGTCCGCCACTCCGAGCGCCCGCACAAACTTCTTCCACAATGCTTCCGTCCCCACACCAACGACAAAATGCCGGCCATCGCGGCCTCCGAATATTTCGTAAGGAACGATATTGGGATGCGCGTTTCCCCAGCGCTGCGGCAAAGCGTTGGCATTCAAGTAGCTGCTCCCTGCGTTGGCCAACCAAGTGAGCTGCGAATCAAACAGCGCCATATCGAGAAACTGTCCGCGCCCCGTCTTTTCGCGCGCTAATAATGCAGCCAGAATGCCCATGGCGGCGTACATCCCGCAGGTCATATCCGCAATCGCAATCGGGTAGCGCATCGGCCCGCCGCCTGGCTCTCCAGTGAAGCTCATCACCCCTGCTTCCGCCTGAGCGAGAATGTCGTATCCAGGACGTCCGGCCTTCGGCCCGGTAAAACCGTAACCTGTAATGCTGCAATAGATGAGCCTGGAAAATCTTGCGCCGAGCGTTTCCGGGTCGACACCGCGCTTCTGCAAAGAGGTAAAGGAAGGCTGGTTAATGATGAAAACATCAGCGGAGGAAAGCAGCTTTTGCAGCGCCTCCGCGCCGCGCGGATGATCGTAGTTCAGTGCGAGCGAGCGTTTGTTGCGATTCGCAGCAAGAAAGTAAGCCGACTCGCTTCCTACGAACGGCGGGCCCCACCCGCGCGACTGGTCGCCCGCACCCGGCCGCTCGACCTTGATTACATCGGCACCGAAATCGCCGAGCAGCATCGCGCAATACGGGCCCGCCAGCGCCTCGGTGAGCTCCACGACTCGAATACCATCAAGAATGTTTTTCACGCAGCGCGATTATAGCTGACATCACGTCCGCAATTGTTTCCGCATCTCACCTGCCAAAACAAGAATGGGCTCTCCTGATTTGCACATCGCCACTTTTGTCTTTACACTCTTCTCTTCCGCACGGCTGCCTTCGCAGGCTGTTGCGTGAAAGGAAGCCGTACCGGAATAGATTCCACTGGATTTGGTTTCAGATTCTGACAGCGAGACCTTTCCCCGTGACCTCGCACGCCGATTCATCACTCACCCGCTTTGAGGTGACCCTCCGCTTGTCCGCGGCACAAACTTTTCAAGTCCAGGGAGCAAAAAGAATGCGCCGAATATTTCTAACACACGCGGTTCTAACACTTAGTTTTCTCTTTCTCACTGTCGCCCTTGCCTCCGCGCAGACTCTCGAGCGCGGCGCGGTTCGCGGCACCGTCTACGATTCCACGCACGCGCCGATCCCGGGCGCCAAGGTCACACTCTCGAACCTCGCAACGGCCCTTCGCCGCGAGATGACCACAGCCGCTGACGGTGGTTACGCGTTTGATTCCGTCTCCCCGGGGGAGTACACGCTGGTAGCCCAGGCGGCAGATTTTGCTCTCACAACCGTCAAGGGTATTGTCGTCAATGTCGGTTCCTCTCTCACCATCGACCTCACCATGCCTCTCAAGACCGCGCAGCAGAGCGTCACGGTGACCGCTGACGCGGTGGGCGTGGTCGACACTTCTACCGCCGGCATCTCGCAGCTTCTCGATTCGAAGAGCCTGGAAAATCTGCCGTTCCCCGGCCGCGATTATCGCGACCTCGCGCAGTTAAGCCCCTCGGCGCAGGTCGTTCCCGGCTTGCGCGGCAACATCCGTCTCGGCGGACAGCAGAGCGATTACACCGGTCTGGTCATCGACGGCGCCGACACCACCAACAATTTCTTCGGCGAAAATTTTGGGTCACTCGAAACGAAAAATCTCACCGTTCCGATTGAGGCCGTCCAGGAATTCCAGGTCGTCACCAACGGTTTCGCTCCGGAATTCGGCCGCGCCACCGGCGGCCTGCTCAACGTCGTCACCAAGTCCGGCACCAACGACCTCCACGGTGAAGCTCACGAATACTTTCGCAGCAGCGGCCTTACCAAAGACGATGCACTCGGCAATCCGCCCAATATCGATAAACAAAGTCAGTTCGGCGGCTCCGTCGGGTTTCCCATCCGCAAAGACCGCCAGTGGCTGTTCCTCTCCACCGATATTCAGCGCAGCAGCGGCCCGCTGACGACCAACATCTGCCACGGCAATGCTGCCTGTCAGAATGACGCTGGCCCGGTAATCCCTGCCCTGGCTGCGGGCTCTGGCGAAAGCCTCGGCGCTGCTTGCCTTAAGACTGCCGTGGGCATGCGCCTCCTACCCGGATGCTACGGCGTGCCGAACCTTCATGCGCTCGAAGGCGCCAGCACGCAGTTTCAGAATTTCTTCACGCTCCTCGGCCACTACGATTACCAGCTCACTCCAGCGAATCACTTCAGCATTCGCGGTCTTGGCACACGCAATCACACCAAAGGATTCACCGGCGGCCACGGCCAGTCGGAAACTTTCGACGCCTTCGGCGATTCCGAGGAATTCGTCAATCAAGGCATCAGCGGAGTCTTTTCCCTGACCACCGTTCTCGGCCGCAAAGTCAATGAGATCCGTTTCATGGTCCAAGGAGAAACGCGCAAACGCCATCCTATTTTTCAGGGCGCGTCCGAAGTCCAAATCTTTGGCCTCGGAGAATTCGGCCAGCGCTTCTATCTGCCCGGCAACAACGACAACGGCAAGCTCCAGGCGCAGGATAACTTCTCTTATTCTTTCAGCAAGCATGACGTGAAGTTTGGCGGCGACGTAAATTCTTTCGTCGATCGCAAAGACATTTTCGCCGGATGGAGCGCGGGCCGCTACAATTTCAGCTCACTTTGCGATTTCGATCCCAATCCCACCACGTGCGCGGCCGTTCCCGTTGCGCAACGGCCGACTTCTTCGAATCCCAATTTTTATTTCCAAGGCTTCGGCTTGAACAATCTGGACCCCTTCAAAGCCAACACGCTCTTCCCGAATTACCAGACCGGTCTCGGCCTCTACTGGCAGGACAAGTGGCAGATCACACCGCGTCTCACCCTCACTTACGGCCTCCGCTGGGACGCCACCTGGAACCCGCAGCCGCAAACTCCCATTCCGGGGCAGCAGGTGTATGTCGGAGTCGGGCCTCTCGGCAATGGCACCAAGATCGCGCCAGTTCCTCAGCGCACCCCGAACGACTTCGGCCAGTGGGGCCCACGCGTCGGCCTGGCCTGGAATGTTGCGGGAACCGCACATCCAACCGTCGTCCGCGCCGCTTGGGGCTTGTACTACGCCCAGACGCCCACGATTTTCTTCCCCCAGGTTTCCAACGGTGGCGGCTCGAAGTCCACCACGCTATTCTGCATTCCCCTATTCGGCTGCGCGCCCTCAAGCGGCTTCCCCTACAACTTCCCTTCAACCCTCTCTCAGACCTCCAGTGAATTGTGCACGCTCACCTCGCCCGCGATCGGATGTCCCGCCATCGAGTACACCGATCCGAGCTTCCGCAATCCGCGCGTCTCCAACCTCACGGTCGGTGTAGAGCACAAGTTCTCCAGCGACTGGTCCGTTTCGGTGAATTACGCCTTCATGCATTCTTCTCATCTCAAGACCGGGGGATTCAGCACCTCCAACTGGCAACGCAACGTCGTGCCGCTGGGAACGGACCAGTTTGGCCGCACCATCCTCGCCGCGGTGCCCGCGTCGGGAGCTTGTCCCCAGGATGCCCTGGTATTTCCGGACGAACCTCTGCCGCTCGATTGCTCGCTCACGAACTTCGTCGGTGCGCTTTCGCTTGCCAGCTTCAGCCGCGGGAATTATCACGAAGTTGTAGCCAGCGTGAATAAACGTTTCTCTGGCCGCTATCAGTGGTTCGCCAACTACACCTGGTCGCGCAATTACAGCAACGACTCCAGCGAGCGCGACACCGATACTTTCTTCGGCGCGCAGGATCCCTTTAACATAGACATTGATTACGGCCGCAACGGCCTCGACATCACCCACCAGTTCAAATCCGGCATCATTGCGGAACTGCCCTGGAGCCTCACCTGGAGCTCGAACTTCATTGCGCACAGCGGCCTGGCCTACCCTGCCTATTCCACCGTGGACGTCAACGGCGACGCCGTCGTCAACCAGTTCTCCAACAACGACCGCCTGGTCGTGCAAACCGGCAGTGGCAAGCCGTTCTTGCTCACGCGCTATCCTGCACGCCAGCCCGATTTTTTCACTTGGGATATGCGCCTGACCGAGGACATCAAACTCGGCGAGCGCTATTCGCTGCGGCTCGTCGCCGATATCTTCAACGTCACCAACCGCGGCAACCTGTACTCCAACCCGGACAACAGCGGGTTTGTCAGCCCGCCCGGTTCGTGCACCCTGATCGCTAACAGCGTGTCAAGCACCTGCCCGGCGCTCACCGCCATACCGACACCCAGTAATACGCCGGGATACCGCGTCCTCGACGAAATTTCTCCCGGCAGCACGCCGTTCGCCGCCCAATTCGGCGTCCGCTTCCAGTTCTAAAGAGACCTTTGCGCCGCGGATCTTCGCCATCACCCTCTTTGATATTCCGCTGGCTGCGATGTCTCGATTTTCCGGGCCTACGTTCCCGTGATCATCTCCACTGCCCCGGATAAGTCATCCAGTCCTTCGACGAACTGCCACCACAACTGTGTCAGCACGAGCGCCGGCCACGACGCCAGCGCCTTGGGTTTCACCTTCGTTCGATACCAGCTGATGGTTCTCCCCAGTCCTTCTTCGAGCGATACTTGCGGTCTCCAGCCGGTGGCTGCAAATGTTTCTTCCACATTGGCCCGGCGCGACTGCTCCATTTTCCGCTCGGACACGGCGCCGAATACCGGTTGCTCTGTGGAGCCAGTCAAACGAACTAATTGTTCAACGACTTCGCGAACCGACACGAGCCTTCCGGATGCCAAATCCAGGGTGCGGCCCTAGATCCACGGTGCCTGCGCCAGTGCCAGCAGCCCCTCCACAACGTCGTCGACGTAGACCCAGTCCACGAGCCGCTGTCCGCTCGAGACCTTTGGCGCCTCTCCTCGCAATAGCGCTAGCGTCGTGTATGGGATCAGCTTCTGGATCGCTTCTTGCCTCGGGCCGTACACCATGAAAATTCGGGCCACCACCGCCGGCCCGCCAAGGATTTCGTGGAACATCCGGGCATAGGCTCGGATAGCCACATGTGCCGCCGCGTACGGTGAGGAGGGCGCGTCCCCTCTTTCCGGCTCATCCAATGAGCCTGCCAGCACCACGCGCCGGCATCCGCTCTCCGTCGCCGCCAGCAGAATGTTCACCGATGTAGTCAGATTCTGCTGAAAGGTCGGCAAGACCAATTCGAGGTCACGTTTTGCTCGCGTCTCTCCGGCAAGGTGAAACACGAACTCCGGCTTCAGTCCGCGTACTAGCTCTCGCACGAACGCCGCATCGGAGGCGTCTCCTTGCCACCAGCGCGGTCCGCAGCCCTCATTCGTTCGCTGCACGCGCGAGATCCCATGAACTTCGGCCCCAGTGTCGCGCAACCGGCCGCAAAGTCGCGAGCGGAGGAATCCACTGGCTCCTGTAACCAGAACTCTTTTTCCTGCAAAAACTTCCATCGTGTCAGGATGCATAAGTACGGGCCTCCTCGATTCCCGTAGAGACATGACGTTGTCCCCGTCGGGGATAGCCAGCATCCCTCGGCTGGGATTAGTCCTTTGGGACGTGGTTCTTAGGATTCGCATTATAGCTCGAAAGATTTGCTGGGCCTCCTCCGCCGTCGGCATCCTGCATTGCCTTCAGTAGCGCCGTCCATTCGGGCCGGCATGTTCGCCTT
>Ga0137362_10000714_pt1 | contig 18708 bp, 27 predicted proteins | sample MadtaG_2_FD_104801 | JGI IMG/M metagenome (GOLD analysis project Ga0137362, IMG submission 104801) | Vadose zone soil microbial communities from Angelo Coast Range Reserve, California, USA - Mad1_100_16 metaG | ecosystem: Environmental > Terrestrial > Soil > Vadose zone | place: USA: California... | reverse complement strand
CGAGAGGGCGCTGGTCCTTAATGTGACGGAAGACGGGAAGAAGGAACGCAATAGTCTTTCCGGAGCCCGTCTTGGCCACGCCAATGACGTCGCGGCCAGACATGATGGCAGGGATCGCCTGGGCTTGGATTGACGTTGGGGCCGTGTAGTTTAGTCGTTTGATAGCATCCAAACTGAAAAAGTAATAAATATGGATGGAACAGCAAGAGAAACCACAAAAACGGGGCTTACACACTGGCATGGAGGCCAAAGTGGCTCCATTTAGTAACTGGTCGCGGGCAATCGACGCCACGAATTTTAATACTATCGAGTTCCAGTCGAAGTAGATCGGCCTCCTCATCGGTCATAGCTGCAACTTCAGGAGGTGGAGCATAGAACTCCTTCCGGAATGGCTCATACTTGATTTTGTTGTGATCCACAGCAGCCAAATCCTTTTTTCTTGCCTTCTTCGCCGCGAGAGCAAGGATATCTTCAGGGTTGAGATCCGTCGCGTCCAACTCATCTTCTGCTTCGACCTCTCCGTCGTCGTCATCTGCGCCGGCTTCGTTCATCCTGTCATCCCCTCGGTCAGGTAAACGACCAGAGCCTACCATCTTCTTGAGATCTTCCGCATTTACTTTCTTTACCTCATCCTTGACACCATCCATGAAAGCGTCCAGGGGATCTACGTCATCATATTGATCTACGTCCATGGAATTTTGTGCCTTGGCTTGAGCTTTGGCTTTAGCTTTAGCCTTGGATTCCGCATCAATCCGATTCGCATCTTCGTCGTCATCGTCGACTTCAAGGTCACCGATACCGGCCTCTCCATCTGCCATGGTCATATCGACAGCAGGCATGTCTCCAAGCATCTCAAGATGGCGCTTCGTTTCGACTGAATCATCCAAGGAAGACACGACCTTGTTTCCCTTGAGTAAATCGGGCTTAAGGGGCAAACCCTTAAGACCTAAACCCCCAAAGGCGGAGCGATTTAATGAACCCGCAGGTTTCGTGGCGCCCGTGGTTGCCGATGCTGTGAAGAGACGGATCAAGTGATGAAATCACAATACTCGACGGTGGAAAGAAACTTACTCACCTTGAGGAGCAGACTTTCCTGCAAGTGCCATAGCCTTAGCCTTGGCTTCGCCCAAGGCTTTCTTAGCCTCTCTCTCTTTTTTCCATGCCTCCAGCCTTGCCCTCTTTGCCTTGAGCTTTTCATCCTCGACTGGGGGAGTTGATTCGGACTTCTCGGGGGCATCTCTGGGGGGCGAGGGTTTGCGGTCTCGTCGGTCGCGGGAACGTGAACGCCGACGATCGTCTCTACGCCTATCATCTCTCCGGTCATCACGTCTATCATCCCTTCTATCGTCTCTCCTATCGTCTCTCGAGTCGCGCCCCCTGCTATCTCGATAGCGATCCCTGTCCCGGTCGCGGTCTCTGTAACGGTCGCGATCCCTGTCGTCATTATACCTTGAACTGGAAGGCCTTTGGGAGCTACGCCTGGTCGGCGACGGGGACCGAGAGCGATGTGAAGGTCTCACCCTCTTGTTTGGAGAGTCTGGAGAATATGACCTGTCCCTTCGCGGCATGATTCAAGTCAAGACCAGAAATATGCTCAAGGCAAGTGAGGCCTCAAAAAAACGTTCCCAGGATAGATTATGTAACATTACATCATCCCGCTTGCACGCCTTGGATCCCACTATAACATCATGGCTCCAGATTTGTTGGACCCTTCAGCGTTAATCTCTCCCCTTCTTGATCTGTTGCCATCAAACAAAAAGCGACTGGACTCACAACAAGATGCTATCGTTGCTCTCATTCACTCTGCCTTCAATGCACTCTCCTTCAGTCTCATCGCTGTCGATGATTCCTCTCCAGCGAGTTCCATTGTAAATGGCATACTTCCCGAAGAGTGGAACACAAGTGGACCAGGAAATTACACACTCAGATACCGTCACGAGCAGAGCAGCCTTGAGTTTATTATAAAAGCGATCAAGCTTGGTAGCCGCACGCTAATTAACGCCATCGCGGTGGAGGTTCGTGACCATCATTTCTTTTCCCCGCAGTGTGAAGGCTAATATTTACAAATTAGAGCGACAAGACGGTATCTTTGGATATTGCCACAAACGATTTCACGTCTCCCTCTTTTTTCCCGTTTGACCCAAGAGCGGAAAATCCTCCGCCACTTATTCATGGCTATATTTCGTCAAATCGTGTCGCGGACTTCATCAGCCAGCTTAAGCTGAAGATAATTCAGAATATCATGCCTGGTTTGCACAAGGAGGGATATACTGAGGGCTCTGATCCTCGCCAGACCTCAAGTAATCCTAGGCGAGAATCACCAGCTAACAATCCTGCCCGTCCACAGCCTCTCTCACCTCCCTATGCTCCTCAGCGTCCTTTCGGCGAGCCTTCTCATCTTCCATCTAGAAACCCGCTCGAGATTGGTCGTAGCGACCTCGATCCGCTCGGTGTCGACCCATTCAGTAGTTTCGGGCCACCGCCGCTGTTCCCTGGTTCTGGTGGCGATGGGATGATCGTTGGTCCCAATCACCCTATCTTTGGTCGTGGGCGAGGGACATCGTCTCCAATCCGCGGGCCATGGGGCGGTGACGGTTTTTTGCCACCTATGGGGGCGCCCCCAGGGGCTCGATTTGATCCCGTTGTGCCAGGGATAGGACCCTACCCAGGTAGCAGCGGTCTAGGCCCAAGGGGGGGTAACCCAAGGGGTGGCACGCCTGGCGGGGGGAACCTTTATGGCCCAGATAATGACGAATTTATGCCTCCAGGCGCCGTAAGCATCCTTCTGTGTTCTTTGATGCTGTCCGCTGATGACGTGATGACTCGCAGCGCGATATGTTCATGTGAAAGGAAAGATGTATACGATATTGGATGACTCTTGTACTGTAGTAGTAGTAACGATGTACTATAGTCTGGCCTGTCCTGTCCTCCCAAAGCGGTGTCACAGTTCTAGTGCCCGGTCCGCCGGGCGTGTATAAAATCGGAAATAGAATCGTAACCGACTTCTCGTCAAGGTCCACACCCACATTTCTACCCACATGCAGGCTACATATCCTCTCAGTAGCCCCTCCACCATACGGCCCAGAAAGAAGAATGCTCCCATACCTGGCTTCAGGGTACCGCCGAAGCCCAAGCTTCCTCCCATCGAAGAGCTGACCATCCGGGAACTCAGGGATCGCTATGACAGAAACGCCAAGATCCTCGCCACTTCGTCCGTACACCGTCTCTGTTCTTGTCCATGTCAGCCCTTCGACATCTGACGCATATATCTTGAAATTTTCTTTCCTTTCCCTTTTTTTTCGGGGTTTTCTCAGGGCTCCGTCTACATCGTCATATGTCCCGCGCATAATGGCAGAGCAGGCCAAGATCGAAGCGCAGCTGCACGGACTCGAAGGGATGCGAGACATACAGGTCGGTCTCGAACTGACCCATATCAGCGAGGACGAGCGGATGTCAGTCGACAAGGCGGCGCCAGAGCCGCGTCCGATCGAGGCTAAACTGCGAGCGCTCGAAAAGTTCGTACGTGTCGCTTTCAAGTTCCACCTCCCTCCGCCCTTCTTTTTTGTTGTTCTCTGTCCTGGGCATGTCAGCCGCGTGTCTCGCTTTGTTATTCCTTTATTCATATGATTGATTTTTTCAGGGAAACGCTTTCCGTCAACAACATGGTGACAAGGTACCGAGATTATCAATTGAAGAAGCTGTAGAACTTGAGCAGCAGGCACATGCCGCGGATCTCGAGAGGAAACGGCGTCTGCTGGAGAGGCGGGAAAAACAAGGCTTCGTGACGGTGAAGGGCCGCGCATTGACTCGGGAGGAACAAGAAGCGCGCATCTGGGCGTTCATGTACGATGATCCCTTTGCCGATCTCATCACGACAAATTCTGATTCTGATGTCTCTGTCGCTTTTCAGGAATTATAAACCCTCGGAGTCTGACCTCGAAGATAACGACGACGACGACTCGGAGGATGAAGACCCGTCAACGTGGTTCTATGATGATCAAGATGACGGGCGAAAGGGTCAGGACATCATCGAGCCCGATGCTGAGGACATTTTGGACATAATCCGCGTCGATACCAGCAGAATTTACTACAACACGTTTTCTGAATCGTGAGATGGGGGTTTTAGCTACCACGGAGTGTTGTAGATCTCTGTATTGTTTCTTGTTGTAGCTTTGTAGTATCATAAGTGCGATTATATTGCAAGCAGACTAGCAAAAATGTGTGCCAAGCATGTGGTGCATAATTGATCATTGTGAGCGTTATTTCATGATATTATGTGAGGGGAGGCGTGGACGTAAGTGAAGCCTTTAAGGCCTGTGCAACCAAAAAAAAAGTCTAAATCCGAAGATTGTACTGTTATTAGCCACAATCCAGATTCTTTCTTCTCACACTGGCCGTATAATCTCAGGTTTAAACCTATTTTTTTTTTGTCGAACGAGACCAAAGGCCCTTCAATCACTGATCCCGCATGTGAATCGGGCAGCCGTTACCACGCTGAAGCCAAGAGGACAAGCATACTGTGACAAAAAATAAGATCAGGGGCGCATTATTTTGAACTTGGTGCTTGCCTTTGTGAAAACTACAGAGGCAGCTCAAGCGCGCGACCATTGAGCCTTCCACAAACTCCTCGAAACAAATTATACCTGAAAAAATAAAAATGAGCAGAACTTGATATGCGAACAATTGACCTTGTCTTACATTCAATACCGATAAGAGAACTTTCACCAGGAAGTCGATATACCAAATACTTGGCAATTTGTGGAGAATGACCCTTGCCACCATCCAAGCAATTCCTGACGTGCGCTTCTTGGTTCACAGCTGGGCCAAGCTCGGCTAGGTTCTGACTACAGACAGGGCATCTGGAATTGTAGTATTAAGGAAAGTCCCAGCCAGTTTACTAAACGCCCTACTCTGCAAGATCGCTCAGCTGTGAGCTGGTCTCTCTCGATACATTGGGCACAGAGAGCCTTGCTTGGTCGATAAAAATCCTCTCAATCGATGCCACTCCATTGTCACGGAATCGGCCGGAAGCGGGGACACTCACAGCTTCGTAGCACGATTGACAAACTCGTTGAGAGGATGTTGACGCAGAGGGATCAGGGTAGGTGGGATCCTGGACGATCTCGGATGGGTCAAGCGGGACCCTGTATGATGAACACCGGTCGCAGAAAATGCGTCCGCACCGACGACAGTGCTGCGACGTTCATCAGGATCACGTGGAAAAACAATTAATCTTACAACTCACGTGCTGGAGTAAATTAGCCACGATCAGTCATGTGGACGTAAAAAAGGACTTAGACGTACTCGGCGGAGCAAAAAATTGAAACGACGTTGACAATTGCGGCAACTGTGAACATGGTGGTCCCTCTCCCAACGCGCATTCATCTCATGTGGGGTAGGTGGGGAATATTTTGGTGCAACCACCTTTTGAGGAGCTTCGTGAGTAGGGACTCTAAATTCGGAAGCTTGGGATAGGTGTGGGGTAAGATCCGTGGGCGTCCTATGTGTCGACTGACGGCTGAGGTAATCTCCCGAAGATGATCGCGATGATGATGCGCGCATTGTACTCTGCGGCGACGAGTTGGGATAATGAAATTCTTCGTCATCGTCGTCCTCTTCCTCGGAATGATCGTCATCTATGCATGCCAGGGCTCAGCATGGTACCGTGTGGTGGTAGAGACTTACCTCCGGTGTTTAAAAGCAAACCCTCAGCATCGGCTGCCAACCGTCGCCGGTCAAGTTCTCGACTATACGCGTTTAGTAAAACCTCTGCCTGAGTCTTACGCTCTGAGTCGTCGTCGCCTGGATAGGTCGCTTTAGTTTGAACCATAAAAACGACTACTCAAGTCGTACCTAAGATGCCCTGCCTCAATTCCGTCGTAGCACGCTCAAGTTTTGCGATAGCTCTGCGAGCTTCAACTGCCGAAGCCAACTCACCAAGGGCTTCAGAATCCCCAACCTGTGGACCAGCGAGGTACCGGGCACGCGCAACATAGTCCTGTGAGAGCTCTTGACCTTCGGACTCCCCGAAGCCATCGACGGTATCCTCGAAGGGCACCATCGTGCCATCATTGAGCCAGTGATGATACTCGCCATCAGGACCGAGAAAGGGCAAGGGAGGAATATCCAGACGCCGCCTCATCACGCGAACCCAGCGTCTCCTCCGAACCCAAGAGTGAGTAGACATCGAACCAGGACGTGAGCGCGAGCTGCCACCAGAGACTGATGTGCTGAGTGCTATGACAGCGGCCCCCCCAGCCAACAAACGGTCTAGTCGAACGGGTGGCTCAGCTGTCCACTGGTCATCAGGATCGTCGAACGATTGAGCGTACTGCCATCCCGTTTCCGCATCGACTTTGGGAAGCGTCACGTCTAAAGTCCAGTCAGAACTGATACCAAATGTCAATAACTAGATAAAGTTGAGCTCGAGGGACTACCCACAGCCAGAAGTGGCTTCTCTCGACACCACTCTGTATATCCTTTACACCTGGCTTTGGGAGCTTGAAAGGCTCCTCTCTTATAGGTAGAAACACAGCACTTCTCCACGCGGGAACGAGTTTTCTTCCCGTCACTTCGTCCGGCTTGAGCAACTTCAATTCAAATGGAGGGCGACGTCCACCTTTCCCCAAACCAGATGGCGAGAACTTTGGCCGCCCACTAGAGACGGCCAAGGTTTTCAGCCGAGTATCGAGTCGTTGGTTTTCGTACAGGATAAGAGGAACTGTAGTATGCACAGCCAACGTATCATAAGTGGTGAGGGAGTGCCGCCATTGTTCAGCCTCGAACCTCGAAAGGACCTGCGAGAAACCGTCACTGATCACAGACGTAGACAATGAAAGCTGTCGTACTTCACAAATCCATACTTCAAATACGGCAGCTGATGCATCGTATGCAGTTTCACCCCAATTATTTCGGACGAGCGGGTTAGCCGACTGCTTCGTCAGGAGGTAAAGGACAATGGGAAGGTGTCCCTTGGAGGCAGCGTTCACTAGAAAAACTCTCAGCGATGTAATGTCACGAGGCTAGGCAAACTCACTGAGAGGAGTCCATCCGCCTTTGCTGCGGATGTCAACGCCATGTACACCGTCGACAGACTCCGCCGCACCACCTCGTTCACATAGCCATCGAACAATGTCCAGATAACCCTTTCTTAAGGTCATGGGATTGCGTAAAATAAGAAGGCGATTTGCACACCTTAGAGCACGCGTTATGTAAAGCCGTCCAACCATCAGCATCTTGAGCATGGATGTCTGCACACTTTGAGACCAAAAACTGGACGACGTCCAACCGACCTTGCAGAGCGGCTTTATGTAAAGAGGTCTAACGAAGTTAGTGATTCATAAAGAGCAAGCGTGAACATCGACGCCCTATACCTCTCCTTCCCTATCCTCTAGGTCTATAATGGCACCACAAGCTTCGACCACTATGTGTCTTTCATCAGAAAGTATGTAAACTAGGGGATAAGCGAGCCTTACACCATTTCACGATACCGATATAACCTCGGCTAGCAGCAGCATGCAAGGCTGTCAGTCCCGTCCGCGAAGACGCACCATTGACTAGGGAGAAGGATTCGACGTTGCCATTTTGCAAGGCATTATTTATGATTCTCTGCAAGAGGGGCAGATCGCCAGAGGAAGCAGCGGCATAAAGTGCTTCAAGCTGAGCAGGGGACGCGTGAGGTTGTGCGGGGAGAGAGGGGTTTGGATTAGGATCCGGCCGAGGAGGCGATGTCTCATGACGGGCTTCATTCGATGAGGGATATTCGGTCAAATCTGACGAGTCGAGCGGAACAACTTCTTGGCTCTCAGAAGGAGATGGTGTAGACGTAATAGCATCCGAACTTGGCAGAGGAAGCGCGCCTGGAGCTGTGTCCACGTCGCCGATGCCAGGGTAGACAAATTCCTCTTCCTCCACGAGCGTATATTGAGACTGGGGCTCTTCCTGCGACTCTGCAGGATATGTGAAAGAATCAGAGTGGCTACTAGCAGTCCTAAGTAGCACCGGTAGAAAGTGTGACATCAAGACGCGACAGCGGACAGGGCCGAATTGAACACGTACTCGTCTATTGTTCCTAGGAGATGTCTATCATCTGAATCGCTCACGCTCATATTAGCAACAAAGAGCGCGGAACAGGAGTCAATGTCATCACGACGCTGAGTGGCCCAGGGGTGCTCTTTGGGGTCGCTGACAAATTTAGGAGCACGTGATGGGATAAACTCCGAGGAAGGGTCCGTTAAACTCCGAGGCCGAGGGCGCTACTGATACTATAATCCAGCTGATTTGATTATATATCTCAGCGCCAACCGAATATTTACACTCGACCTCTCCCACTCTCCACTCGCGTATGTCTCAAGCTCAGAGTAGTGTCTGGAATACTCCACGAGACCGTGACGGTAATGACCGCAAACCCGTCGTGATTCCCTTCTCTTCTCGCCTCCATGAGGGGCGGGCTCTAGCACAAGATGTGTGGTCAATCTTCAAGTATATCCCGACTCTTGTTGTTCGTTTCACCGTTTTTGACATGTGGCAGTGCTGCCAATCTGCCACCAGATTGCCTAAACCTCGGTCAAGGGTATATGAACTTTGCCCCTCCTAAATGGATGACAGCCGCCGCAGAAGAAGCTCTTAACACTGTGGGACCAAATCACTATTCTCATCCCAGGGGGCGGCCGCGTCTGCGCAATGCAATCAAGCACTTTTATGACTCACGGTTCAATAGAGATCTGAATATTGATTCTGAGATCATTGTCACAAGCGGGGCTAACGAAGGCAAGTGTTTCTCGGCATCTTTTTAGCATCAACCGTTTCGTACCAGCCATGATGTACAGGGGAATACTCGGTCTTTGCGGCTTTCTTGGAGCACGGAGATGAAGTCATTATGTTCGAACCCTTCTTTGACCAGTACATGCCATCCGTCACATTCAATGGTGGAAAGCCTGTATATATTCCATTGCATCCTCCCTCTCACGACATTCCAAAGCCAACCAGCAATGATTGGTCAATCGATTTCGAAGAGCTAAGGTCCGCCTTTTCCCCGCTACTTGAGGTGTCGTGTTGATCGTGTCATCGCAGGGCCGCCATTACCTCTCGTACCAAAATTATCATCGTTAACACCCCTCATAACCCTGTTGGGAAAGTTTTTACCCGTACTGAGCTCGAGAAGATTGCTGCCCTCGCGGAAGAATTTAATATTCTCGTCATGGCAGACGAAGTAGTGCGTTCAGAATTGTCTTGCTGCCCTGGGTATCCCCTCAACGCCATTTTTTACCAGTATGACTCCCTGGTCTTCGACAACAAGGAACATGTTCGCTTCGCCACACTCCCCGGAATGTGGGAGCGTACTGTCACTGTTGGGTCCGCCGGAAGCGAGTTCCCTCTCTGCCTCCTAGAGAGTACTTTCTCACCTTCCGCCTAGAGTCCTTCGCCGCTACTGGGTGGAGAGTGGGTTGGCTGATTGGACCACCCTCCATTATAAACCCATCTTTGGCAGCCAGCACCCGGATCGTATTCTGCACGAATTCCCCACTTCAGGAAGCAGTCGCTGCTGGACTCGAACAGGCAGCCGAGCGCCGATTCTTCGAAACTCAGCTGAAGGAGTACCAGGAGAGACGTGACGTCTTTGTCAGCGCCTTCGACAGACTCGGAGTGACATACACACTTCCGGAGGGGACCTATTTCGTTCTGATGGTCTGTCCTTAACGCTCTAATCATGACCACCCCGTTTATTTTCTCTCGCAGGATTCATCGAGCGTCAAGATCCCTGATGATTATCCCTTCCCGAAAAGCGTATTAGGAAGGGGTCGCGATTTCAGGTAGGCATCTTGGCTATATGGGGATATATATACCGTTGACGTTCTGGACCAGGGCAAGCTGGTTTATCGCAACGGAGATCGGAGTCTCTACGATCCCGGTGAGCGAGGTATGGACCCTAGTTTTCCTACCTGATGGCTGGTTCACGACTTTTGACTTTTGACTTTAAGTTTTACTGCGAGGAACACGTGTCCATTGGGGAAAACTATATTCGCTTTTCTTTCTGCAAAGACTTAGACACCTTGAAAGCAGCCGGAGAGCGCTTGCAGAACCTCAAGAAGTACTTGGCTTAGAGATGCAGGATAGAAGACGTCGTTTCTTGTGTAGACAAAGTAGTGCAGTGGTCAGCCCGAGTCCCGAATATGTTTTGTACGGGTTACAGATATATTTCTAGCGCTGCTCAGCAGCAGCAGAAGTTGCGGCCGCACCAATGGCAGATGGGCGACCCTGACTATGACCTACAATCGTTTCCTCCAACTCATCCACGATTCTCGACAGGCACTCGTCCCGAGTCCCCTTATTGTCGTAATATGTAGGATTGGAAGCAGCGCGTCGCGCCAGGAAGGTCCATGAGAGCGCCTGGACGCCCTCCTGCTTGTTTCGGATGTGTCCGCGATCTCGGTGGTGCTTGTACCACTGCTGCAACTGATCCGATCCCAGAAGCCGTGACTCTAGCGGGAGACCGCCCTCCAGGAATCGCATATACGTGTCCTTATCCTCCGCTTGACAGAATAGATGGAAGTGGCCCATCTCCCCGTGGCGTACCGCGCGTCCTTGCATGTGAACAAGTTCCTCGAGGGTATAATTGCGAAGCCGGCGCTCCGCCCCATCGTTGTGTATGGTAAAATACTGTGTGCCCATGACCACAACCACCGCAGCGCGAACAGGGAGCGTCCAACACGCTTCCCTAGCGACAACGAGCACCCGAACGATTCCTACAGAGTACAACTCCAAAATGGTCGCACGATCCTGCTTATGCATGCCCGAGTGAGAATAAAAGCCGACGCCCTTCGAAATAAAATCGGATAGGCCGCGGTATTGTAGTCTGTTGATGTAGGGCTGGAGGGACTCTGCGGATACGTCAGATGGGAGGTATCCAGTTTCTGAGCCCGTTTCGAGCGAACGGTTGACTATGAGGTCTAGCGCGACTGAAGAACATTGTGCCCGAGATGGTACGAACACGATCGCGGGTCCGTGGCTGACAGAAACGATGGCAGCTGATGCCGGTCTAGTCATGGCCTTATATAATGAGGGAGAGTGGGGTATCGCGAATGTATGAGTGACCACTTTTAGCGATTGATCCCGGTCGCTGGGTTTAAAGCTGTGGAAGGTGGACGGGGCTACGTCTAGCCACGTGGCTAAGTCCGCCGAGTCGTTCAGCGACGCAGAAAACCCCACGATGCGGGTCGGCTGGGTTTGGACGACGCGGCGGAGAGAGGATACGGCAAGCTCATAATGCGTGTCCAATTGCCCGAGGTTCTCGAGAATAACCAGCTCCAGTCCAGGGTATGATTGAGTTGAGTCCTTCTCCTCGGAGAGCGCGGCCAGAAGATGAATGGAGGTGGTCAAGCGTATCTCCTTGCTTTTTGCCGGCGAAAGCACACCCGAGCCCGTAACAAAATTCATGGAGAATCCCATTGCCGTCAGTAGTCCACGTAAATCCGACATCCATTCCATGACGATACTTTGTCGTGGTGCGATGACCAGAACATAGCCCGGCTTTGTAATGCGACTTAACGTCTCACTGTGCAGAATTTTAGTGAGACCCAGACGGAACGAGATAAGAATCATCTCACCAAACCAAGATATGGCCCAAAGTAGACTTGCCGGAACCAGTTGGCGCACAGACAAGGGCGTTAGTCGCTGTATTCACAACGCCCCAGAAAGCCTGGGTTTGAATTGCGTTCAAATTGCGCAATTTCGAGGAGAATAGTTCCCGAAGGACGTCATTCTGCAGAACAGAGAGCGACAAGAACGGAAGATTAAGACGTGGTGTATGACTGTTGGACCAAGCCGGCATGACCAAATCGTCGAAGGAAACTCTAACTTCGTCTTCGACGCCCATCCACCTCTCAGAGACGTAGCGTATGGTCACGAAGGGCGGGATCTGCTCCTCTGGTATCGAAATTAGAAACTCAACATCCAACACGCCCGTCGATTGTCGGAGAAGTAGATGGGAGAGCTGTAGGATAACACCCTCGTTGTGATCTTCAACCCAGAGCCAGAAGGGTTCGACAGAACCATGCTTGGAACTCCACGAGAAGGTACTACGCACGTGGGTATCAATTTTAAGAACATCGGGACCAAGAGGGTGCAGAGAATATGAGACATGGAGAGCAGGTAATTGTTTAGCAGCGTCAAATATAGCTTGCCCTTGGAGTGGGTTAAGATGGACTAGGTTTCCGAGCTCGGCTGCTGACATCCGCACCAGCTCTGAGACAGAGTAATCCATGGCGTATTCCTCTAGTCCATAGATTACATCCTGCTTCAGATTGAACTGCTTCAGTTCGTGCTCAGAAGGCCAGAGACGCTTCTCGATAGCCTTGCTCATTCCCATTAGCACAGCGCTTGTGCTAGCCAACTTCCTGCTGATAGCTATTTCAAGAAGGGCACGAACGATGCGTCCAGCGTTCTGGGCGACGAAATGCATATCCGATACCAGGGCAAAGTCTTCCACAGGAATCCGAGAAATATAGCCCTGGAGCAATACGTTAACTTTGCCCTCTCGGGTGAACAATAGTTCTGGTTCGTCGGCGGATTTTCCTGACTTGTTCCGAGAACCCTCTCCACTTATATGGACCTTGCCTGAACTGTTCTCAAATGCATTCTGTACGGAAAGAAGTCAGACTGAGCACTCATGCAGTCTTCCTACTCACTTCCACCTCATGTGGTGCCAGATCAAGCAGCGAGGCAAGCTCCTTTGTCTCATTGTCTCGAACTTGGATCTGATCGAACTGCAGATCGTTGTAATGACCGTTTGTATAACGGTGTGGTGTGTGATCGAAGTAACTTACCTCAGTGCTGAGGCTGACCATGGCAAGAACACGTTCCTCCGTCATATGGGCTCCAAGTTCCCGGTTAAAGATCATGATAGACTTGTGACTGATGTAATATTTTGCCGCAATTCTTCCTAGATCGGTGATGGTAAAGGAACCGCTTCCCTTAGCGTGATCAATCATGCGGGCCTCCACAAGGCTGTCTGCTGCTGAGAGAACCAGCTCGTGTCGCTTGCCGTTTAGCGATCGATCATCCCGGAGGACATCATAGGACATCCCTTCATGCCATAATAAGTCGTGATGGTCGTCTCAGGGAGATAACTCACCATATAGCCAAGGGTTTTTTTGCATCCGCGTAAAGAGATAGGTGTACCCTAGCCACCTGACGCCATCACCTACTGTTGCTACAGTACCAAGAGCGATTTCTGCATTCATTGCATCGATCCTGCCTTTTATGAAACTCCAAAAGAGGATCTCAGCCACAGTCTTGCCGAAAAATACAATACATACTTTGACTCGATGGGATTCTGTACATGTTGTCAGACGAGGTGTGAGATTCCAAACAAGACGCCCTTACCTGGGAGGTGATTGCATTCAAGTAATGCTGTAATTTGTCTCCGGTAGTACAGATGAAACCCTGTCCACTAGTCTCCAAGCCCGGTCTCCCGGCGCGACCGAACACTTGGAGAACATCTAGCACAGACAGGTCCACGAATGAGCCCTTGGAGTTGTCATATACTTGGGTGCCTTTGATGATGACTAGATAAATGCAAACGGGTAAGGCCGTACTTCCATGGCGAGTCATGAGCCCCAACCTGCGTGCGCTGGTAGGTTGACTCCCCACGCAAGCGTGGCGGTGCAACATAAAACCTACTTCGATTCAGAGAACGTAGCAGCCACGACAAGTGGTACTCACCTTCATGGCTCTTGCACTGAACATCTTTTCTATCATATTTCTATCTGTGCGTAGCATTCCAGCATGGTGAATCCCGAAACCATCATCGAACAATTGTTTCATCTCTTTGTTTCGCGAAGTACTTATTTCATGGCGAAAGTGACTGTAACTCGGATGGTCTTGACAGCTGAACTCTGACAGGATGTCTTCCTTAGAGGCCGCCTCCTGGAGAGCTAAAGCAGCCTTGACTGTTTCCTTCCTAGCATGCACGAACACCATGACTTGGTGCCCAGCTTGAACGAGCTCGGAAACTTTCTCAAAAGTCACGAGATCCAGGTTCATTTTTGACTGTGCGCTTCCGGGCTTTCCCTTGACGCCAATAAAGTGTTGCTCGAGTGGGACCGGTCTAAACGATGAATCGAAGAAGAACAGTCCTTTCTGTCGTGAGACGCTAACACCAGATAAGCTCATGATATTAACCAAGGAATTCCCAAACCTTAGAAAATCGGCAACATCGATGTAATTCGGAAGCGTAGCACTCAGGCCCACAATACGGATAACAGATTGACTTGATTCCACCTGACAAAGGTGAAGATGTCATGTCACAAAGCACGTTCAAGATCTTGATGAGACATACCTGGCGCAACGTTCGCGCAACAATAGCTTCTATGACTGCACCGCGTTCTTCGCTCAAAAGGTGAACCTCGTCTATAATCAACAGCTTTAGCAGCTGCGTCGGAAAAAATCTTTCAAGGTCATATACTTCATTAAGGGAGATAAGCATACTGATGCAATGTCCCCTTCACCGGTTGGTTTCCTGGTGACGACGTCCCACTTTTCTGGCGTGGTCACGATGATTTGTGTCTCCGCTATCTCTGCTTTCGTCAGTTGCATGTCACCAGTGAGCTCCCGGACACGGATCGCAAGCCACTGGAGCCGTTTGGTGAATTTCCTCACGACCTCAGCAGCCAGGGCCTTCATAGGAGCCCTGAAATGATTAGCGTAATAAGACTCCTGTCCCTACGCAAAGTCGGACATTTACACGTATATGATCTTAAATTCATCTCGTTGGATAGAAGCGGGAAGTGATTGTGACCCGGAGCGAGCGCGATGTTGGTCTAGCACCCGAAGAATCGTTAGCATAGCGATATCCGTTTTACCCTAAATAACAGCAAATGAGATGAGGCGCTGGACTGCTGTCAGGATGACGGCTGACGGCTGACGCACAGCACCGGTAGGAGCTAGAAGAGGGGGAGTCAACAATCTGCGATAGGCCGCATAGAAAGTCCTTTATTACCACACACCAACATGTTCTCATTTGAGCCATAGGCTGTTGGATAGATGATGGATTGCATCCTATTCAACGTCGAATAACCCTACGCAGTTCTCAATAAATGTGAATCCTTGTCATAACCAGATCGGATGTACCGGGAACGACTTCTTCGCCAAGTCATCAAGTTCGTCCACGGAGACAAGCCTTTCTGTAGTCCGTGGTGGGATTGTCCTTGGAGGTGGAACGACGAGTTCTTCATAGTACTACTACCCCGTAAGTATGACATATAGATGATCACGTGGGACAAGAATTGACATACGTCTCGAACGTGGTGAGTGGTCCCAACCGGAAGAGTAAACTTTTTACCGGAATGCGACAAAATATTTCCTTGAGAGGACGCCGAGCTGTACACGTGTGGTAGAACTTCTGGGGCGGGCGCCTGCTAGGATGAATAATGTGAAGTTGTATGTCCGTAAGTGGGAGAAATTACGAAACTGAAGGTCCCTCAAACAAAGGTCGTTCCACGTTGTGTCGAAGCGTCTCCTCCATCCGTTTTTTCGCGGCGATTTGTGTGAGATTGGCTCCACGATCTGAAATCAAATTCAATCGTCAAATTGTGTGGGAAAGAAAGGAGCGTTTACCGGGAACACCATGTCCATCAATGGCCGCCGTGGGATCTTGAGGTCTCTTCAGAGCTATTTCCAGCTTGTCAATATTGACATCAACGGACTCTCTCTGTGGGATGTCAGGTTGGATTCACCTCCGCCACAACGTAAGACCTTTTGTCGAGAATCTCGACAATCATGTCCATGTCATCATAACCTATCATGTCGAACAAATCTTCCGAAATCGCCTCATTCGAAGCACGAGACGCGAGGGCCGCGTGTAGATGCGACAGGATTGGTTGCAATTTTACTTCTCTAATTAGAACCCCACATTGGGAGAGATGATCACACACCCCGGTGATCAATGGTACACGTACGAAAGTAGCTTGCTCATCAACCTGTCACGCGGAGCCCCCACATTCTGCGAACGGTACAAGTCGAGCACCGTTTCCTGACACGAGGCTTCTGGATCATCGGATAGCTCAGACACAACTTCATGGCCACCTTAAGCGATTGGCATCAAGTCTGCAGCGACGTCAAGGGGACACGCGATCGGTACCTTTCTCGGATACTTTGAGACTGGGGTGAATTATCACTCTGGTGTTAGTTTTGGTGTGCATGTTGCACTATGTGCGTGCACCCAGACGCACGATGTCCAGCGCTCCAGTGCGCGATCTCCCGAGTGGTCTTGAGAAGGACTAATCAGAAATTCGATATGCCCAAGGAAATCGGTCATGATGAGTGAATGACGCGGTCTGAGGCAAGTCGCAATGGACGCGCGACCGGTCCGGAAACCCGCGTGCGTGGTTGGTTTACAAGTCCACCGCCACCGCCACCACTCGGCCCATCTCTTGCAACCACCCAGAGAGCGCCAGTGGACACAATGGGTTCCACGTGAGTTCACCTCTAATTCCAGCTCCATAATACTCAAGTCCTGCAAGCGTGCCATCTCTGTATCTCGACCCCCAAATTCGGGACTGGGTGTTATTCCCAATCACTCTTGTTATGGTGTGACCTTCTTCATTCTCGCTATACTTGCACTTATATGCTAGTCTACTTTAGATACTCGTAGGGGTGTTAAGACACTATGTCGTCGTCCTTTTACAGTCATCTCCGACAAAAATTCCACGAGCGGCTATCCGGGAGCAGTGCGTGACTACGTAGCAAAGCACCGCGCGACGCGGGTTCTCTAACGCAGCCTCCAGGCGGGCCCTCGTGCGCTCTAATGTCCTACGCGCGACATCTACGTATTCCCCTATACCACTTCATTTTTACCAAGCCATCTCGCAAGACTTGTCGAAGGCATTTGCCGAGGGTACGTACCTGAAGGACGGTCCACCGAAGCAAGGCGAACAGCCGGCACCACCCAATCCACTCTCTGATCCCGCGGCCATGGACGGGATGATGGCGGGAATGCGGACACAGATGGTGATGATGGTGCCGCAGATGATCGTGATGGGATGGATCAATTTTTTCTTTGAAGGGTTCGTCTTGAGTACGTACTAACTTACTTCAATCCGATATGCGCCTGTCGGTCGTGGCTAATGAATTTGGCAATTGACAGTCAAGCTGCCGTTTCCATTGACCCTGGGTTTCAAATCAATGCTTCAGCGCGGGATTCAAACCACCGACATGGATGTCCGCTGGGTGTCATCATTGTCCTGGTACTTCTTAAACTTTTTCGGACTTAATGGTCTCTATCGTATCATTCTTGGTGGAGACGAAGGTGGGTCTTGGCATATCGGATATTTCTTTGGTCCGTGCCTGACACATACACCAGGGGCAGATGCTACACAGAATCTTGCTGCCAGTCCTTTCGCCGTCACTACGCAACCAGTAGGACAGCCTCAGAACTTCAACAAACTACTTAAAGCGGAGCGTGATCACCTAGAGCTTGCGGAAGGGATGCACAAGTGGATAGGAGATGATGTCGAGACGCGCATATTGAAAAGATATGGTAAATTGTGAAGATGATTTCTCGAATTCTGTGATAAGGCTGCGCGTGCGCTTCTATTGTAATAAGATGTGAAAGCGAGCGATGAGGTGGTTCTAGCTGAATACAACGTGAGAGCCAAGCATCGGGTGTAATGTAAGGATACATGTCAGATGGGGATAACTAAGGGTTGCAAGCCACGTCAGGGGAAATATCAAGTGCCGCCGGGCTATACAAGGCCATCATACAATGAGAGTGCCTGTGACGGCGTGAGAACAACGTGAGGTAAGTTGCAAGGGACGATGGACGGGACGTACATCCATCACAGTGGGATCCTGTTTACTACACTCGACGAACTCACTATACGTGATGTTAGAATCCTTATCCTTGTCCATGCTTCGGAATATCTTTTCCACCCGCTACGCAGAAAAATCGGCGCATGTTTAGAATGGAAGGGAGAAACGGACCTTTTCCGGCGTTTCTTCGTTTTCGGGGAGCCTCAGCATCTGGCCAGTCATCTTATAAATGGCTTGAACTATTTGTAGCATTTCCTGGTAGGATATGTGGCCATCCTTATTGATGTCGTACAACTGAAATGCCCCTGCGGATGCACGGATGAGGTCAGATAGGGAACGTCGGGTAGCGACAGACATCTTAGTTTCTCTTCTAGGGTGCCTCTGCTAGTGGCACTGAGAGCACAGATGAACTCCTTGAAGTCGATATAGCCGTTCTTGTTCACATCAAAGACGTCGAATACGTAGTTGGCAAATTCGCCAGGGTCACCGAATGGGAAGAATTGAGTGTATATTTTGCCGAAGTCCTTCTTGTCTAGACGGCCCTCAGGGCAATCCATTATGAAACCTTGATACCTGGAAGAGCCATCGGCATGGATAGACTGGGAACGTCGGAATGGAAACCAACCATTGTTGAAGCTCTCGCTTGTCGACTGGTGGATGAGAATACAAGGATAAGGCGGGAGAGGACGGATGAGGAAGAAAGCGGGGCTAACAATAAGTGTTTCTCTGAAGATCTGAGAGCTGTTCTGGAGTGAGCTTTGACTGAGATTTGCCCATGATGAGAGAGAGAGAGGAGGGGAGGGCGGTGCCGGACCGGATATGGGACTGGGAGGGACGTCATGAATGGCCTGATTGGAGTGGCCGCCTCATGTTGTTGTAGTCGAGTGGGCGAATTACGTG
>Ga0137362_10000712_pt1 | contig 18725 bp, 28 predicted proteins | sample MadtaG_2_FD_104801 | JGI IMG/M metagenome (GOLD analysis project Ga0137362, IMG submission 104801) | Vadose zone soil microbial communities from Angelo Coast Range Reserve, California, USA - Mad1_100_16 metaG | ecosystem: Environmental > Terrestrial > Soil > Vadose zone | place: USA: California... | reverse complement strand
GGGCTCAAATAAATAAATAGATGGTGTTACATAGCCGTGACGCGACCGGCTCCCGAACTGCTCGTTTCAGGAACCCGTAGTGGCGGAAGATCCATTGCCAATAACTCCGTCCAACTCGGAAGACCGATGACACAGGGCAACTCCTCCCAGAGCCGCACACGCAGCGCCGTTACGTCGCGGCGGAATGCACGTTTACAGGGTCCACAAATTGTGTCGTCGTCGTCGATCCATTGCATTGCCTGTGCCATGTTATGGAACGGTCCCGTGCGCGGCGTGAATGACTGGTTGATATTGGAAGCAAGGCGGGAGAACACTCGGCGACATTCTCTCGGTGACCGACAGTGTGTGTCGACATTGCGTTCCCCGCATGTATTGCGAATGAAATCAAGGATCATGTTGATGCGATGCTGATACATGAGTGTATACTGAGAGACGTCATGAAGGGAAAGTTGACTGGATGGGCGGGAGGGATGGTCATGTTGAAGCTTAGGATGCTCGCCGCTCAAGAGCTGTTTCAGAGAGTAGATGGACAAGAAATACAGTGCGGACGGGACGATGACGTTGACATTGACTTCGCGGGCAAGGTTGAGAACGTGTAATGGATGAACATAAGGATATGTTGTGCCGTCGACAGAAGGAGCTGCTAACGCTTGAGCGACCATTTCGTCGTGCCCACGGATGGTATACGACCATGTTTCGGTTAGAGATCGGATGGCCTTGACACGCAGGTGGTTGATAAAATATTTGGAAGATAAACGTAGAATCCCAGCGAGGGAAAAGAAATCTTCCGCTTTTCGTTGGTGAAACGTGCTGTTCAAATAGGTTGAGTCGAATGGCGTCAAACCAGAAGGGATTGCACGACTTACACGCCATCATAGAGAGCTTTTATTAGGTCTGAGAGCTCATTGGGGAGATCATACATGCGGACGACCGGACAACCGTCTATCTGGTCTATTGAATCCAAGCCAGATGCGGGTTGAGGAATATCGAACATGGCTTCGAAGACTTCGGATTGACGTGCCAAAACACCACGGTGGACTTTAAAGGCCTTCAGCAGACGGTGGTCGTCATCCTCAACCAAAAGGATGATGTTGCCATCTACAAACCAAGGGTCGCCACGAATTGTTGGTGGTACAGTGGAGCGCACGCCGTCCATGGGTGCTTGGGACACCCCCGGGGCCTGAAGCGATGGCGAACAAGTAAAGGAGCCCTCTGTTGGAGTGAAATCAGAGACGGGTTGCTAGGGACAGTGATGAAGCCATTTGGGGGATGTTATATTGGCACACGGATGTGTCTCAATAAAGTACTGTATGCCGGAACTGGCCTTCCGAGTCAGTGCAATGACTTCCCCCCCCTCCCATTCAAAGTCTCCTTCACGCGCAGCAACTCCCAGTCCTCATTCTCCTTCGCGCCTCGTCGTAGCGCCCTCCTTGAGACCAACTCATTCCCTCTCCAATCTGCACGTTCATATGAGTGGCCTATCTCCTGGAGGCACAACGTCCCATACGGGTGAAGAGAGCTCTGCATCTTCCGTCATAAACGTCGATATGGGCGAAGGAATTCTCGTCCCAGAGGCAGATGCAGAAGTAGGATTGGTCGACGAAGCTGGGAACGCGTATGTTACTGCGAGCTCCCCCATTGGCGACGAGGCGTCGAAAAAAGCATTGAGGGATCATCTAAGAAGGACGCTCAACAAGAAAGACTCGTATTCTGGTGTGTGTTATCCATAATTAAAGTATGTCTATACCCAAGAACTACAGATACGGATGTCGCTTCGCGTCGTAGTCGGAGGAGAAAGGTGTCTATAGATGTGGATGAGGTATCCTTGGAAATAGGTTCGTTACTCGTATCTTGGGCCCTTAGGCGGCTTTCATTGATTGCATCTCAGCGGACGTTTACCCCCCAAGACAATACTTTGTCCTGACAGATGCTGGCAAGCCCGTGTTCACAAGGCATTTGATTATTGTTCCCGCTGACAACCCCGACCATTAACTCATGTCTCTACAGTCGTTCCATCGACCACGACTCTGATGACCTCGCATCGATAATGGGCATCATGCAAGCTTTAATATCAGTCTTCCTCGATGACGGGGATAAGTTACGATGTATCAACGCGGGCAACACCCGCATAAACATTCTTATGCGCTCACCTCTGTATTACGTTTGCGTTTCATCCTGGGCTGAGCCTGAATCAGTGGTCAGTTTCCAGCCCTCTGTGCGGCGTGTTTTGTCTCACACTTAAGAAGCAAGACGCGTTCCCATCTCGAGTATCTATACTTGCAGGTCCTGAGCATAGTTACTGTCAGCCAGCTGCGGCGAATATTTGAACGTCGCACCAATTTTGATCTTGGTCGTCTCCTCGGCGGTGGGCATGACTTTAGTCTCACCTTCCATTTCTGACATTCCTATTTTCTAAAAGGATCGGAAATTCTCGTTCATTCATTACTGGAAAGAGCGGAAAATGACATGGCCATGGGGACTTCCTCACTTCATTGCTTGAAATTAGACCCTGTTGTGCGGTCACGCGCCGCTAACCACCTCATCCCTACGTCGAAGATGAAAGTGAGGTCCATATTATACCTGGTCTAATACCTTTCTAATATTCTGTCATTTTCTAGGACCTTCTTTACCTTATTCTCGTCGCCCAGGGTCGTGTTATAACCCTTGCGAGACCCAAAAAGCACTCGATACACCCCGCAGGTAATATCAGTCGTATTCAATTCGCTATGTCTTACGTTTGGTCCTCGTTAGATCTTCACATATTGATGAATACGGCTCATTCTCCGTCAATAGTGAACTCGGCAGCATCGGCATCCTGGCTCCCTCTCTGCTTGCCTAAATATAACCCATCTGGCTTCGTTCACGTATTCGTTACGTTTCTGGAGTCAGAGGTGTATTCAGATTCTGGTGTATCTGCTCCGGAACCCAAAGCAAAGTCAAGAACAAGCCCTTCCGGCGATCCGCTTACTGAGACCTTGGCTCAAGGGGATGGTTCTAAACCGGTGCTTTCCAATCGAGACACCATTTCGGTCCCTGACGTAGGTCTCGTCTGCGTAACTGCAAATGGTGATTTCGAGTCTATACGAGCTTGGTGCGACATCGTTACTGGGGTGAGTTGTTCCGGTATCTATCAGACGAGTCCTCATTGGCCTGCTGTATTAGCGTCTCGAACATGACGGCACATTGGCAAATATCGATAAAGCCGTTCGCAATGGGCTGACAGAGTACAGCGTGGCTGATTTAAGCATACCTGGTCTTCGCCATTTCATTTACAAGTCAAGGGCGCATGTCCAGATCACGACACCTACCTATGAAGACCTGTATGATGATATAAAGGAACGCAGACGGTCAGGGTCCAATGGCTTGTCGCGTTCGTCCTCTCTGAAGCTAGTTTCAGGTTGATCACACTCTACCAAACGATGCATGACAATATCCACGCGAAGTCGGGACAGGATCTACCCCTCAAACTACAGTATATACGCACGGAGAAGGAGGCTGTTATGGGCTGGGTATGCTTAGGGTTTCTCTCAGCCGGAGTTTTCTCACGTCTCGGAATATGCAGATCACCCAACCCTTCGAAATGTACATTGCCGTGTCACAAGGGCTGCCGAAGAGTGCAGTTATCAGTGCAGCAAATGCCGTTGCGCGATGGGTGAAGAAGGAAGAAGCGAGACTCTTCTTGAGGGATGCGCCTATTTTCTAGTCCAGTGTACAACGGAGGTATTGCATATATTAGTAATTTATATACGTTGTATAGGGTCAAGTGGAACCATGCGTCCTGCGCTATTTGGGCGGTACTGGTACTGCTGCTGTGGGACCATTATCGGAAGGTTCCCAAGACATGGAACGGTACAAGAAATCGTATATGTGTGTAGAGTACGTGCCCTCGAGCACGACCGAGACCGAAATTACGAGAAGATCATCCCCTTCCATCGCGACCTTCAGAGCTTGCTGCAGATTCGGTCTCGTATGGTTCTCCGTAAAGCGCATGTAGTCTTGCACGGCCTTGGTGTACTTTAGCAACCCAGAAGAGGCGGACTCAAGTTATTGACGAGAAACGAACCTCATGGAAACTAACGCAAGCCTCGGAGGGGATTTTGCGTAGCGGCAAGGTGAGCTGCTTCGCACTTGGAGGGACATACGACGGGGTACCCGGCATGGCAACGAATGTCATGTCTTGATACACAGGGAGCTCCTCAATGGCACTGATTGCGTTGAAGAGATGTTCCCAGTAGTAGAACTTGAACTCGATAAACCCACGCACGCCCCACTTTCTCCAGTAGTCATACTCTTCAAACATGCACTTGGCATACTCTGGTATACTTCGTAGAAGCCAGATCAAGTACGCCATCTTCAGTCTGAGCTGAGCCACTGTGATTTGCCCGTTGTTGGCGGACGATACCGCCCAGACTTTACAGAATTCTTTGTGTTGGCGCCAGTGGCGCCTCTGACAGCTCTGTAAACGCTTGTAGCACAACGTTTATGACAGGGAAGAGAAATGGCAATACTCTATCACAATATCTTGCCGACCTTGGTAGAATTAGCAAGCTAGCCTCCTGATACTAGTAAACTCTTTCCGCTGAATAAACGTACTTGCAATTGGCGCACTTATGAGGCGCCTTGTCGCCTGGATGACCGTACCGCTCACAGGAGGAATTTGAACATGTTACGAGCGTTCGCTTGACAGATGGTGGTAGCCCTGACATCGTTTACGAGTGCCAAGTGATAATACGAAGTTCGTCCGGAGGAATGTTGATTACGTCATCGACACCATCTGTTTGACTCGATATGGCGATATCATCCCTCCCGTACTACTTCACAGCATCTCATCCCACCGCGCACAGACTGGGCCGTCAGACTCAAGCCGGACCCCCCATCGCTGCTACAACGAGTCCAGCGACCCTCCGCACAGGTCACCTTCCCAGGTGACTGTGTTGCAGGCGTCCTCTCACCACTCCGGACAACTCTCCCCTGTAATGAACAGACCAGAAAAGTTTAACGCAAAGGCGCGTCAGAGTAGTTCGACAGCCTCCCATAAGCGAGGGAAGCAGCGTCGTTTCAAAGGACATTCTGTAGTGGATACGAATCCAGAGATCCTGCCACGCAAGTCCACTGAGGAAAAGGAATTAGACCGTAGAGGACAACTGAAGAAGGATGTAAGTGTTTACCTTCGACATGCTAGCCCCGTCTTACCCCATGCAGTTACTCTCGCAGTCTCAGTCAAAAGCATCGAGCAAGAAGAGGAAAAGGTTGGATAAATATATTGTGTGTGAACAACATCTGTCCCATAAGAATGCAGAGAAGTCACACTATTTTTCAGGAGAAAAAGCTGAAGAAGGAAGAGCGTGTTGAGTTGTTCGAGAAACTTGCGTAGGTGGACCTCTGTTGGCCTCTATTAGTTTCATTGATTCGTGGATAAAGTAAAAGTCAGGTTGAGTTGCCGAGCACACTTCAATTACAGTCCTCGTCTACACTGGGTTCTGGTAGAAGTCTTACGGTTCAAGAGAGGTTAGAGAAGACCGAAGACAAGGAAGTTCGGTGTGCTATATATTCGGGTCGAAGAAGAGGTGGACACTTTGCTGGCCCTGCGGAGAGTGACGGAGACGACGAGGTTGTTGATGACAGCCAGGATGTCCACTCAGAGCGCAATATGATTCAGGACGACGAAGGTACATCACCCCGAGATCAAGTCGCCGTCGTTGACTCAGCATCGACTGTGGCGCGAAAACAAGATGTGCTGGCCGATGTCATTGTTGCGAGTGCACTACAGCGAAATGCGGATGGGTCGATTGTGAAGCCAAGAATCATGAAGAAGAGCACCAGCGTATGTCTTGTAGCTCCTCTTTGTGGTGTAATTCTCACTTAAGCCGATTCAAGACCATCTTGCAAACGTGGAAACGTGCCCGGCCCACGACTGTACCAACCAGCGCAGATGGTGATTCTGAATCTTCGTTCGACAGCTCAGATTCTGCAAATGACACCCCGGAAGCTGAAACGGAGACAACAAACTGTAACACGAGTGAACGACCTCAAGATAACATCTCAGACTCGGAGACTGAGTCCGGTATGTCTGGGAATGAATCTTCTCGGGATACTGGTACAGGCTTGCCTACCCCTCCACGGAGGAGTGTGGGGTTCAAACAGTGGGCCATGACTCAGCTGAGTACTGTCAAGGGCTACGTTGCCCCAATACAAGAATCTTCCTCTCAGCCTCGCCCTCCCGAGGGGGATAGTGTGCGAGGACCGTCCCGGCCCAATAAAAGGAGGAAGACTGACCCTTCATCACCAATGGAGATGCGAGGGCCACTTGGCGAAGATGTCACCCTCCCATCCACGTCCTTCGCTGAACACCTGAAACGCCCCGGGTCATGGATGGAGGCTAGGAGGAAAGTTGTTGTTGTAACACGTCCTCCCGAAGTCGGTGATGCACGATTTCTCCTACCTATCGTGACCGAGGAGCAACCGATAATGGAGGCGATACTGTTGAATCCAGTTGTCGTGATATGTGGTGAGACAGGGAGTGGCAAGACGACTCAAGTCCCTCAGTTTCTATTCGAAGCGGGCTTCGGGTCGCCTGAAAGTGGTACGTTATTAATCGCATTGCTGGTCAATTAATTCTATATCACCCTGTAGACAATCCGGGTATGATCGGTATCACACAACCTCGTCGAGTGGCCGCGATGTCAATGGCTTCACGCGTAGCTCATGAGCTTTCACTACCGTCATCCCGTGTCTCTTACCAGATCCGCTACGATGCCACTGTATCACCTTCTACGTCAATCAAGTTTATGACGGACGGGGTCTTACTGCGTGAGCTGGCGTCAGACTTCTTGCTTTCCAAGTATTCGGTCCTCATTATCGACGAGGCCCATGAACGGAGCATGAACACAGATATCTTGATCGGTGTCGTCAGTCGAGTCGTGAAGTTGCGCGAGAGCATGTGGAGGGAAGGAAAGGACCCAATAAAGGTTCGTTTAACTCACCGTATACGACAATCAGTTGACGTCTTCAAAGCCATTGCGTTTGGTCGTCATGTCTGCTACGCTTCGGAATAGTGATTTTGTGGAAAATGCTGCGCTGTTTTCCACACCACCCCCAGTCATCAAGGTCCCAGCCCGACAGTATCCGGTAACCGTTCATTTTAACCGGCGAACGTCGTCAGACTATGTAAACGATGCTATCCGTAAAGCATCCAAGATTCACACTCGACTGCCTCCTGGAGGCATCCTCATCTTTCTCACCGGCCAACATGAGATATCTGGCGTTTGCAGGAGGCTGGAAGAAAGATACGGCGCCAAGAGTATCGCAGAGCGGAAGAAACGCCGGCAGGGTGTACAGGTTGCTCTCGACGCCCAACGTCATTTCAGAGATCATGAAGATACCATCAAAATCAATCCTTTGCAAGGTTCGGGACACATCACAGCTGGAGCTGATTGAGCTGATCAGAGCCGGTATATTCGTCCAGTTGGATTCGAAGCCGAGGAAATTGACCTTGGTGATGCGCCGGAAGATGACCCTACTCTCAATATAGAGGGCCAGTCAAGCAACGAGAAGAACGCGGACATGGATGCGTTGGATACTGATGATGAAGCGGAAGACCAGGCCCTAGGTATCGATACCGAAGAGTCAGACGGTGAGTTGTCTTTTATTGCCTGTACCTCATATCTGAACCCCAACTTCAGTCCCAATACACATTATCCCATTATATTCTTTACTACCCACTGAAAAGCAGATGAAGGTTTTTGAACCACCTCCCGTGGGAACACGCCTCGTCGTCGTTGCAACTAATGTGGCGGAGACATCGCTAACCATTCCTGGTATCAGGTATGTCATTGATTGCGGGAGGGCGAAGGAGGTATGGAACATTAGTGCGTCAAATTCGATAATCGTCTGACGGGCTTTATAGCGCAGGTACAACCTCACCAATGGGATTCAATCGTTTCAAGTTAGCTGGATATCCAAGGCTTCGGCGGCCCAGCGTGCCGGTCGCGCTGGTCGAACGGGACCAGGACACTGTTACAGATTATATTCTTCCGCCGTATTCGAAAACTATTTCGAGGAATTTTCTCAGCCCGAGATCCTTCGCGTGCCCATCGAGGGGGTGGTCTTGCAAATGAAATGCATGCACATCGAGGCCGTAGCCAACTTCCCTTTTCCCACCCCGCCTGATCGCCAAGCACTCAGGCAAGCTGAAAAGATGCTGATGTATCTTGGAGCACTGGAGGCGCCTCCAAACACGACACCCTTCAGCGCTACAGGGTGTACAGTGACTGACATTGGGCGAACAATGTCCCTTTTCCCTTTATCCCCACGATTTTCGAAGATGCTTGTAAGCAGCCGTCGGCACGGCTGCTTACCCTACGCAATTGCAATCGTTTCTGCAATGTCTGTAGGGGACCCATTCCTGCGCGAAGAGGCACTTGGCATTGATGAAGATTCATCGGGGAGCGAAGAGGTGGAGATGGTCCACATCAATCAAGAAAGGGTACGAGCAAAGGAGATATCGAAGCAGCGCCGACGATCGTATTTTCTCTCTCAGCGGGTATACTCACTCCAACAATTTTGCAATAAATAAACTCAGCTTTTTATTCAGCATCACGCATCACTCGGCAAGTCAACGAGCGATCTGTTTAGGGTCCTATCCGTTGTTGGTGCCTACGAGTACGCTGGTGGAGGCCAATCATTTTGTGCAGAGCATTTTGTGAGATCTAAGGTACACACCAAACCGACCGCGCTGCTCCACTTTTCTACTAATAATGTACCGTAGGCCATGGAGGAGATACACAAACTGAGAGCACAAATCAGCAACATTGTCCACACCAATTTCCCCGACGCTGACGCCGGCTTCACCCCTAAACTCCCCCCGCCACGAGACATTCAGGTACAGTAACAATTCCGTCTCGTAGTATGCCTTGACGTAGACCCTATGCCATCTCTCTACGTCTACTTCACAGCTCAGGGTACTTCGCCAGCTTGTCACGTCGTGTTTCGTTGATCACGTCGCTGTACGCAAGGAGCTGGTCGAGAAGGATAGCGCGACCGGGATACAGCATACGACAGCCAAGGGCGTCCCGTATCGAACGATAGGCATATCCGAAGACGTATACATACACCCGTCATCGGTGCTTGCAACGACTTCACCACCACCCGACTACGTCGTGTACCACGAGGTTGTGCGGACTAGTCAAGTTTGGCTCAAAGGTCCGCGGAATCCATTAGTGGGAGAATAACATCTGATGACTATTGACTTTTTGAGTAGGTTTGACACTCATTAATCCCGCTTGGCTGCCCTCTCTTGGAAAATCCTTGTGTACATTTTCGAAGCCCTTCAAGAACAAGGTGGGGGATATGGTAGTGACACCAAAATTCGGGCCTGATGGATGGGAGCTACCGCCAGTGAAGGCAGACAACCAACAATAATTTACTTATAGTGATAATTGTAATGATACAGTACATGCTTGCAATAGCCCGAGTGAGCTAAACTAAATAATTGATACATCTAACGGGGATTCCGCCTTTGCTGGTATAGAGGGATGATATCCAATCCGATGAAAATATGCTTCTAGACATCTAATAAAAGTTCGCTTCAATAGCCGTGCTATCAGGGACACACTATGCCCGCTTTTTGTTGGGAGGTCCTCCGTTCCCACTACCAGGGGCGGGGCGCTGAGAACCAAATATCAGGAATAAAATGTCATCAGGAGGATACGAGTTGATCGAACCTTCTTGGGAATAAAAAGACTAGGGGGTTGCTTTGGACGTTTTACAGGCTGCGCAGGTCTAGAATTTTGCGTGGGTTTCGAGCCACTGCCGGCAGTGGGTTCGCTGACAACAGGCGGAGTCGTACTTAATTCCGTATCAGAAGACAGCACAGCTGGTTTCAGCGGGATCAAGGAGACATCGGGGGTTGTAGTAAGAGGTTGAGTTGATGGGGGATTACGCGCAGGAATAAGCATAGGTGGCGAGGGATTGGGGTCTGACGGAGAGATGTGAGGTCGCTGTAGCGATGTTGAAGTGGTTGTTCCTTGGGAGCCGATGCTGCGTGCGGCAACAAGTGTAGTCGGGATGGGCTGTGACTCGATAGCTACCTTCTTCGGGGGTTTGACAGGCGGTTTGAGAGAAGCTTTCGTCATCGACCCCGTGAAGAGGTTTACATCGGCCTGGAGAGCGAATTTACTAAGTTTCTGTGCGTCGCTGTGAGCGTCAGAAACTCTTACCTCAACCAGGCAACCGCGCTCACGAGCATCGGTTATGATATCTTTCCACGTTTTATCACTGCGCTCTAGAGTAGGACAGTGTCCCAAAACGAACAGAGAGGCTCGCGCGCGGGTCAACGCAACGTTCATACGCCGAACATCTACCTGATCTGAGTCTTGCACAAACCCAGCAAGGTTTTAAACGTACCTGATAAGAACCCTACGTTCTGCAGACCCGGGCCAGCACGGACACATGAAAGGATAATTATGTCCTTTTCTTGTCCTTGAAATCCATCCACAGTGTTGAAGTCGACTTGACTCGTAATATCAACCCCAAACCGTGACTCGAATGCACGGCGCAGCTCCAGAATCTGGGCACGGTACATGGAAACGACTCCTACGCGGAAATTGAAGTCCACGGCACTAAACTCTTTGAGCAGACGATCGTATAGGGTAATGGCGACCTGAACTTCGGCCTTGTTTATCAGTGAGTGCGACGATCCTGGTGATTCTTGTCCGCGAAGGATATTGAAGAATTTATAGGGCCCGAACAAGTAGCTTGCGTGCCATGGACGAGCGGCTTTCTCTGCCATCCCCGGGCCATCTTTGAGTCGTCCTTTGTAGAAAACTCGGCTTGGTAGTTGGCTGATCTCCGGGTGCATTCGGTATTGGATACTAACATAGATTTGCCCGTATTGGCGGGAGATCTCTCAGCGGTATTAAAAGCAAAGGGCATACCCAAGCAGATGGACAGCATCTGGGTCGAGCTTCTGTAGCCGTACGAAGAGCGATTGGTTGTAAAGATACTTGCTCGCCTAAACGAGGATATAAGCGATAGCCCAGCGAACACAAAACAATGAATAACCTCCTGCGAGATAACGGTGGGTGGGAGTTGTTGAGGGTCTACGTAGCGTACGTTTCAACGGAACTGGAAAGGACGAGACAATCGCACCTCCGACCATGACGCAGCGCGTCACATCATACTTGAGGGGTATCAAGGAGCTCAATTCAATAGCTTGCGCTGCTTCATCTATAATAATCATGTCAAACTCGAGAGCCTCTAGGATTTCATGGCCTGAACCGGATAACGTGGAACAGATTACATCGGCTCCTGCGAGAACGTCCATCCGAAGTTTACGGCGAACGGCATCCAACGTTCGGTTGTCGGATTTCTGTTGGTCTCGTAGTTTATCAAGTTTCTGAATAATCATAACTCTCCGATAGTTAAGCCTTTTGATCTCTTCATCCAAAGTCGCAAGCTTAGTTGCATTATCGTGCACGAGTGCCAATTCAGCCTGCTTTTGCTGGCGTGACTGCCGAACCGTTTCTAGCTCGGAGCGCAGCCGCGCAATCTCACTCGCTGAGTCTTTGGAACTACTGCGGGCGCTTTGACTCGAATCCAACTTCTGGTCGACAAGATTGTCCAACGAAATGTCCTTCACGCTCACATTTATGGCTTTGTCTGTCCCGACCCGAACAACCTTTGGAATGACACTTCGTCTGCCGGCTCCGGAAACGCCTTCCTTTAGTCGATTCGCTATCTCGTCAATTGCAGCGTTGCTAGGTGCACAGAGAAGAATCTTTTTTGTCGAAACCCTGTCTGTTGTTCGGGTGCCATTTGCTTGTATAGGTTGTGGGCGATTGGACAGAAATGCCTGTACCAATCCGCAAATGGTCGACGTCTTGCCAGTGCCGGGAGGTCTAACATCAAAATCATCAGAGGAAATATTGTGGGCAGGGAGAAAACGTGCCCTTGTATTAGAGAGAAGCCATCTGTCCGCAAGGCACTTGAAATCGCACGCGCTTGAGGTTCGTTCACGTTGTACTTAGTCATAGTGAGCTGGACTTCCTTATATTCAACAGGCATTGGTTTCGGTAAGTGGGGCTTCAAAATGAAGTCGGTGCATTCATAATGAGGCATTGCCATTAACGCGGCATATTCCCGATGCAGTGTGCTCAGGCTAAATGATAGAATTAGCACGGTGACATGAATAGCCGGCAGTGCATAGGCCTCTACCTGAATACCTTTCCGATCTGCACGGTAGTGCCGATTTGCAGACCGGGATCTCCTCTCTTCCCGAAATGGCATCGTGCTGACACTTGAATTGCGTGCTGGGAACCTGTAGCACCGTTTTGACTGAATTGCTGCTGCCCAAACTTATTAATCTTGAAATTCAAAACCTTCCCCATTACCGACTGCTTCCCTCCGGGCTGTCGGAAAAGAATAATGTCGGTATCCCTGAGCGACCACCCCTTCTTCAGAGGCTCGAGGATAGCCAAGTCAAAATCCACGAAGTCGTCGATGAACTGGCGCGAAACGATCTTGGACTCGAACATCTCCATCGGTTCTTCTTTCGATTGGAGTATTTGAGCCCAACATTCCAGGAATAGCAGGGGTCCAAAAACACTCTGGAAATGGCTATGATTTGAGAAATGATCGGGGACGCGGAGCAGCGGCACTTTGGAATCGGTTGAGGGAGGGTCGGGTCCGCTGTGGTCATAATCCCAGGACAATATCGTACGATGAAGGCCGGAAATGTCGGGCTTCATGCGCAAAGCTCTTCTTCGGGCATCATCACGTTCGCGCATCCGCCGCATCGCAGAATTATCCTGGATTGCTGGGATTTCTAGAATCTTCGTCTGGCGACGCTCGGCCGGTTTCTTCATCTGAAGTGGACGCTGGACCTTTCCCAACGCGGCGAGACCACGTTCACGACAGCTTCCGTCGTCACTCGAATCATCGCTGGAAGGTGGGTATTTCTCTGCGGGAGAAGAGTGTCTTGAGTCTTCGGATTGAACACGCCTGGACGAGGACGATGCGATCCCTTGCAACCTGGGCATGCAAGTGTCTTTGGAGAGCTTTTCTTCGTCCTTTGAAGTGAAATAACTCGCGTGGCGCCGGGGTAGTGATTGGTTTAATGGCACTTTGGGCAGTACGGATGGTTTCATGTCAAGTGGTCTCGTTCGACGTGAGGACTCGGTGTGCGTGTCTACACTAAGACTCTTTTTCGTTGGAAGTTCCTGCTGTGCAGCCTTGGAAGGGCGCGACTGGGATATGAATACAATGTCGTCGTCATCGTCGTCTTCAAATGCGGCTAAAGTGGCCTCAAGTTTCAAGATTCGAGTCGAATCGAGTCTGGTCTGGACCTTGGCGTCTTTATTCTGCGAACCTTTTATGTGTCGGGTGAGTTTTTGTACACCTATTTCTGAGGGTCGTACGCCGGTCTTTTTAAAACAATCCAAAAGCGACTGTAGCAGAGCGAATGACTGATGGAGTAATTCTTCATCAGTTAGACGCAACCACTTAGTGAGCTCCGGTAAGAACTGCTGTAAATCGTCAATCATTTTCTTTCCGATACGTGATAGCGCCCGCCCCGAAGGTTTCTGGGAAGATGAGGAAACGGCAGCAGATTCGAATGTCCTCCACTGAGCGAGCATATCGCGCCCAAAGATGAGCGCGTCGCGCATCCACCGGATCATATCCTCAGTTTCGAAATAAACCGACCACGCTGGCGTTCTCCTGAAAATGACAGAGATGGATTCCGTCATTAATGTCCAAAACTTCGGGAGCGCTAGTCGCAGGCCCGTGCCTTTATCACTTCTCGAGAACTCGTCATCAAGTAACAAACTGTCTGGTGACGAGCAGAGCACCTCGATGATGTCCGTCAGACATCGGACCAGAGCTTTTGAGGTATCACAGGCCTCGGGCACAGTGGTTGCGTATGTTTTGAACGTTTCCAAGAAGGCGAAAATGCCCTCAAGGGCGTCACTGGTCAAGTTTCGGAGCATGGCATGAAAACATTCCACGCGCACGTCCGCATCGAAAGCTTGTCCTACTAGTGCCTGCGCGGCGCCTTGAAGGTCTTCGCTTGGACAAAGCATTAAGATTGTCACGTCCTTTGCGACCCCGGATTGGCGGAGAAGCGCTTCAGTGGCCGCGGGTGAGTTATAATTGGCATACTTCGAGATGACCTCAGAGTAGCCAGTACGTAAAGCCGTCAAGGCACCATTGACTCCGTTGAATGCGATTTTAGCTTTGGAGCCCTGCTTGCTGAGGACTTGAGCAAATGCATTCTCAGTGAGTGGGTGAAGATGGGAAAATCGTGCGGCAACAGAGATTATTGTCGAGGTAGCATGGGGATCATTAGGAAGAATACTGGAAAAGATCTTGGACCAGGACTGCTTGCGTACATCTGGCGCAGTTATTTCCACGTCGCGGTGCGATAGGGCCCGAGATAATTGAATGATGGTAGTTGAAACATCTTGACCATCCATCTTCAATACTTGAGACAAGAGAATCCGAACTGATGTGCGAGCGGTGACCCACTCCGGACTATTGTATGTCCGTGAATAGGCAACCAAGACAAAACGGTCCATGTGGGTGTCTAGTGAATGGAGAGCGGGGCAGGGTCTGATGGCATTCTTCTCGCTCCCGGATTTGGAGAGGGCAGAGCGAAGTGACTGTCGTCAAATGGACACGTGAGCGTACAGTAGATGGACAAAGAGGACAGAACGTACGTCGGCCATGACGAGCACGGTGGAAGGCGACGCATCGTCGTGAGAATTGCGTAGAAAGTCTGGCATCTTCACCAAAACGTCGTCGAGAAATAGCCAAGTCGTGAAGACAATGTAATGTAACGGTCGTGGAGATCGCGTCAGCGCGTTGACGCCCAGAAAGTCCTCACGCTCCTATTGTTGTTCCCACACTCCCATGGATCCTCGAGATCTCGAGTTCATCAATGAGCTATTGGAAGGCGAAGCAAATCTCAAAGAAGTGAATCGTCTTTCGCCGTATGGCATACTCTCGAATTCACCCGACATCCATTTACACAGAGGATCCGCGAGCAGAGTGGAGAATTTGAAAAGAAAACACGAATAATGACCAGTACGCTCGATAAGGTTCACTCAACCTCGAAATCTGCAAGTACGGACGTCTAAACGGCCCCTCTTTGATACACGGTTTCTTGATGCCTTCAGTAGTTCCTGCTTTGCTTGAAACCATTCGACCAGTCGTTCGAAGCTGTCACAAAATTACGACTACTCTAGCAGAGATGATTCCTCAGGATGAACTATGGAAATGGAAAGAGTTGTGGACCGCTCCCCTTCGATCGGCCGTGTTCTCCGTTGTGCTGGCATGCTTTCTCACAGACGGGACTCTCGCACCCTTGGCTGCAGTCGCTGAGCAGCTCGGCAGTACGTTTATTTCCTCATGGAGCTTAATGTGATGTACGTTCAGTTCAGTCAGAGAAGAATGGAAGGACCGGTTTTCATTGACACCCGAGGATTACCTTCACGGAGTGATAACCGTGATCAATGAACTAGTACGCGACTCGTCATTCTTTTCGCTTTACTGACTCGGAGTGCTGAATCAGAAAAGCAGTCTCGTTTGGCGGTGAATGCGGTCACGCTCGGTGATTTTGAAGCACCGCTGAGGATATCTGTTTTCGCCAAAGAGGTGTTCACCGGTTTCTCCATGGTGCGTGGCATTCTTTGGCCCTTTCCCCGAGGTTAACGCAGCACGGTCGGCTTAGCTGAACCTCAAAAATGATTTACTTCGTCGCCGCTTTGACAGCCTCAAGTATGACATCAAGAAGATCGAGGAAGGTGAGATGGTTTCGCCACCGACCAGAATATCTCTGTAACAGACGTGTCACGATCCAGTTGTTTACGACGTATCGCTTCGGAAGCTTGTACCAACAGAAAAATCTACGGCAGAATCGCACGGGTAGCTAGTGAAAGGGGTGTATGGCGGGTTTGTAGACACCAGATGATACACATAGCGTTGGGTACCACGACGGGAGCGTGTGCCCCGACCCACAAGCCTGTGAGATTGCAAGGCGAAGGGAGTTGTTTATTGGTGTCGCCGAGACCGGATGCGCTTGCCGAATTGCACGGCAGGTCCATGGCTGTTCAATGTTCTGCCTGAGCAACCAACTGAACCTGAACCAAGGAGGAAAACCCGCACCCTCTTATTTTCTTCTTTGGTTTTGTCTCATGAGCATAGTCGGAAGGGTCATCCCCCTGACGATAATGTTCCATCGCCCAGAGAATGTATCTATCGCGAATTACTCATCAATCAAAGGATTCTTTGGTGAATGCGACGCACCTGCGATCGGACACGGCCAGTCCAGCCTTCTTCAAAGCCTGGCCATTAGTCTTCCACAGATGATCCCACGTTTCGAACGATATCTTCGTTTCAGATCTCCGGCCAATAGCCTTGAGGAAGCCTTCTGGGGTAGAAATGTCGCCTGTGACGAAAGTTGAGCACGATATGTTCAGGTCCGAAACAAATCATGCACGTACCTCTTGGCGGAGGTACCGCTCTATGGAGTGCGATGTTCTGAAATGTGCGACATGATGGCAGGAATGATGAACGAACTGCGAGTGCAAACGACATCCGACTTGGGTACTTTGAGTCGTTGCCCCCGCGGTGTTGGTCGAGTTGGTCACGGTAGAGTTGGTGGGGGGCGTCGCGCCAACCCACGTGGCTGCGCAGCAGCCTCTTCTCTCGAATATCATACCATGGCTGAGAAGTATCAAAACATCCTCTCCTTTCTTGACCAATCCTCTTCTTCTTCTCCCTCAGAAAGCGATGAGAGGGTAATGGCCCCTTGCTGACAAGTGACTTCATGGTCCTCATCAACTTTTCACACGTTAGGCATTAATGGAGCCATTCTCCTACATCACCTCAAACCCGGGAAAGGATTTTCGAGGAGGAATGATGCGCGCTTTCAATGCGTGGCTCCATGTCCCGGAGCCCAAGTTGCAAATCATCGGGCGTGTGATTACGATGCTACATAATGCCAGTCTGTTGTGAGCAGCGCTTCTGCTCCTCTGTGGCCTACCTTTTTGCTGTTCTCAATAGAATCGACGACATAGAGGATAATTCGCAGCTACGCCGTGGGAATCCGGGTACCGCTCTATGATCTACCCCTCTGTTTCCAGTCTTACTCCTCGTCACAAGTTGCGCACAAGATTTTTGGTGTTCCACAGACCATCAACTCTGCCAACTATGTTTACTTCCTGGCCTATCAAGAAATCCTCGCTCTTAAAGCGCAAGGACACAAGCCCGACGATGTCCAGAACAGATTATTCTCTGAAAGCGACATGGACCTAATTGTAACCAGTAGGTACACTTCTCCACACCCTTAAATATGGGATTGACAGGACACCATATCAACAGCTGAACTACTGAATCTTCATCGGGGACAAGGACTTGATCTGCTGTGGCGAGACTCACTACGATGCCCTACCGAGGAAGAATACATTGCAATGGTCAATAATAGTTGAGTAGTGATGTTCTTGATCCTGGTTTCAAAGTCCCTTACGCTTAAGCAGAAACGGGTGGCCTACTTCGCGTAGCCGTCAAACTTATGATGGCCTGTGCTGGCCATAATACTGACATGTTCGCTCCTTCACTTTTTTTATCAGAACTGTCCCTAAATCCACTCCAGCGACTACGTCCCTCTGGTCAACTTGATTGGGATCTACTTTCAAATAAGGGACGACTATATGAACCTTCGGGATGATAAGGTCTGCTCTATCTCTACGCCCAACTGCCGTGTCTCACTTCATACTAGTATTCTGCAAACAAAGGTTTCGCTGAGGATCTTTCCGAGGGGAAGTTTTCTTTCCCCGTAGTGCATGGCATTCACGCGGATACTACAAACAGAAGACTACTTAGTGCGTTGCTTATCCTGGCTTGGATGTGTGTGGCTAATAACATGATATCCCGCAGACGTCCTTCAGAAGAGACCAAGCACCCCAACATTAAAGCACCATGCAATAGATTACCTTCGTGATCATTCAAAATCTTTCGAGTACACACGTGAGGTCCTGGTAATACTAGAGAAGCGTGTCCTCGATGAGGTAGAGCGACTGGGTGGAAACCCCATGTTACAAGATGTTTTACAAGCACTGCATATCTAGCCAACTTTCCTTGGGCATCTGGCACTCCTATTTGTAGCATCGCTTTGTCTTCTCACTGAAAATGCAATACAGAACAACTTCATGACCCAAATAGACTCGTCCGAATTTTGCAGAATGCAAGTAAGTACTTTTAGAATATGCGATATCAGCTGAAGCAAAGCTTCCCAGGCTTTCTCACCGATGTTCTCCCTGGAACTCTGAATCACACTGTATAGGATAAGCATTCTGAGTCGAGTTCGCTCCGGTTACCAGTATCAGTCCGTCGCCCAGACCATTGTCGGTGCCGCAGGAAATATTCGGACGTGAGATCGGTATTTCATGAGCTTTCCAAGTGCTTGAGGACTACACTTACATCATGCTCCTGACGAACGTGGGTAGGGGCTGTGGGAAGAACGGCCTTACAAAAGCAGGGATGTGCTGTTGAATGCATTCAATTGCAACTGAAGTTGGCAGCGCGCGGAGCGCACAGTGACGGGGACAGAAGTTACTGATATAAAAGATAGAACCATAGAATACATACCGCCACAATTCCGTATTTCCAATACACTCAGGGCCTATACCCTCATGCATTTTGTAGTTTAGTACCATTCTTCCAGTCAG
>Ga0137362_10000709_pt1 | contig 18735 bp, 26 predicted proteins | sample MadtaG_2_FD_104801 | JGI IMG/M metagenome (GOLD analysis project Ga0137362, IMG submission 104801) | Vadose zone soil microbial communities from Angelo Coast Range Reserve, California, USA - Mad1_100_16 metaG | ecosystem: Environmental > Terrestrial > Soil > Vadose zone | place: USA: California... | reverse complement strand
GTGTCATGGCTCTCAGAGGAGTACGCAACATTACGCGATCAGTGGGTTCGGTAGGTCTTCGCCATCTTTTGTTCTGCGGAAAGCCCCTCTTAATGACTCACCCAAGTGAGGGCCAAGGATTCATCCTTGTATACTCGATCGCTTCACGGGCGACCTTCGAGCGCCTGGAAGTCTTTCGGCAGTCCATGTTGAGGGTTAAGCGCCAAAAACCAATATTCATGTTGGTTGGCAACAAGGCTGATAAGCAACTCGAGCGCGAAGTCACCCGAGAAGAGGGGATGCAAATGGCCAGGGAATTTGGCTGCGAATTCCTCGAAACTAGTGCCAAGACGGCCCAGAATGTGGAACGACTTTTCACGAACCTGGTTCGCAGTCTCCGAAGTACGAGGCAAGTAGAACAAGGCGCGGTACCCCCCCAGCCACGAGTTAGGGAGCCGAGAAGGCCGAGATGTTCCATCATGTAGGAGAGTGGTCTCGCGTTGTCGCCAGAGACTATAGACACCATCCTCTCGTTTCTATTTTTACCTCTGCTTTGATGATACCACTTTCTCTCACTCCCTTGCACTGCATCGTGACCTTGTGCAAGGTTATCGGTCTCGCAGGTCCCCCCGCTTCATCTCATCGCGCTCCTTTCATGATCTCCTTTTCTTTTCATGCCGCTACTGAACATTCCGAATTTGACTCACTTGTGACGTACGCACGAAGGAAGATCGTTTCTGTTCTGACATGTGTTCTACTACCGGGTACCTCGATGGTCGTTCCCCATTTTTCGCTGCTGAAAAGGGTGCCCGCCGGTATGGCGTGCCTGACAGAGTACCCGGATACGTTGCCTATGTTTACGTCCTCATGTCGACGTACCCACGAGGATCATCTTTATCGATAAGTATTTGCACAATGCGGGATCACCGAATGAGCTATGCCCAAATAATTCAATAAAAAAAATTGATGGGTGCTGAATCCGTAAACACTAAAAAATCTAGGGTCTGCAGAGAAAAAAAATTCGCGATCATCTATTGTACCACAGCAGCGTCCGCAGATTTTGCCATCTCTCCGAATCCTCGTAGAGATATGTCATCGAATTAAACATCCCTGGCTGAATAGTTTCGCCACGGTGTTGGAACAGCCACATCACTGCACCCCATGTTATCGCCGCAAATACAGAAAAATAGCGCGAGTCGGGAGGTATTGGTTTCACCGTACCACCGCCCGCCGTTACCGGGGCATGTGGCGAGCGCGCTCGGGGAATAAATGACGCGAGCACACGGGAACAGACGTACAGGACAATCTGTCGGAGGACAATTATCATGGAGAAATTAGATTTTTGGAACCCAAAAAGACGACGACGACAAGGGACCATGCGGCGTGTGCGCACAGCACACAGCAGTAGCCAGCATAGCCGCGCAAAGGGATGCAAGGGGGGGGGGATACGGTTGTAACAAAGGCGGTACGAACCTGTTCGTTGATCGCGTTTCGCTCTCCGAATACGAGGTAACCGCCGAGCAAACCCGCGAAAAAGGAATCATGCGGTCGTCCCTTCCCACCGTTTAGTTTCCGTTGGAGGAGGAGAAGCGACTTGTAAATTGCGACGAATTTTGCGAGATTCGTGGCATGCTGTTTCGATGCGCGCAGGATGACTTTGGACCGCTCGTGCCAACTTGTCGTTGCGTTGCGCAAAGTGAATAAAAACGAATGAGACGCGTGTCAGACAGAGGCGGTGGAAATCAGCCCGTCAGCATCCTGGCATTTTGGATGGGGAGGAGAGGGGACGGAGTGACGTGGTCGTGTGTGTAGGATGGGAAAGTGAAAACGACGTACTCTCCTCTCCCGAATAGGATGGCCATGATCAACGCATGGGGAAATCTGACCTTGAGACCGTAGACCAAGCCGTTCCGTGCGCCCTTGAGAATGGCAAGGTAGTCATGGTATCGCGGGTTGTCGAGGACGGCCTGCAGTGCGGCCGACATTGACATTTGGCGGACTCAAAGGTTCTATGCCCTGGAGACAAAAGCAGAAAGGCAGTTTGCGGGTGCGTGGTTGAAGCGAAAAGAGCTTGCGCGGCGCGTCGAATTGGAATGGCGGTGGACGCGCTATTCGGCACTCGGGTGAGCAGGTGGCGGGGCATTAATCACATGCCTTGAAACGCACGGGACTGGGATATGAACGATACCGTAAAAGTACATTGATTAAAAGTCAAGACGGGACAGGAGACTGTAGAGTAAAGAGTGCCTGTTCGACACTCGCCCAAGTCTTAAGATCATCCGTTCTCTCTTTTGAGAAAAACTCGTCCCTGAAGTTGAACCCATCAATATTCGTCCATTCGAACTGGTTGATCGCACGTCCGTCAGAGACACTCATATGGGAAATAAAGGTGTTTGAAAATATACTCACACCACCCCGATCTGGAGCGATCCTGTCCTGCTTTCCCGTGATCACAACATACCGGCGATACCGGTCCATCATGCAGGGCTGCATTTGTAGAGAGAACAGCATCGTTAACAATTCCGTGAGAACATTGAACGACCATTTCTCTTCGGGCAATTCGGAGAAGTTTTTGTTGAAGCTACGGAGACAGCCTTCCAGAATCCCACGCGGTTCAAGCATGGACGTTTCCTGGTGCCGGCGGATCCATTCTAGGAGTGGTCCCTCTTTGGAGCCATAATGAGGAGGTTCCATAAACAACAAAGACAGCTGTCCTTGTCCAATTCTGGACAAAAGATCTTGGTGTATCAACGTCCCCCTGACAATGCTCTTTGTTAAACTGCTGCGCACGCAAAGGAAACACATGGACCTACTTCTCGAACTCCGATACGGGGTCGGAACCTCGGTTTTGTCTTGCTGTCAGGGCCACGACACCTGGTGTCACAAAACAGTCCCATAAAGGGTGCTGCTCCAGCATGTCTAGGAGCCTGTGTGCGGTGGAAGGACACTCGGCAAAGACGCTAGGCGAAATGGTGACAATCCCCCCTGTAGCTGGCAAGATGATGCACGGACAATGCAGAGTGTCAGTCATGCTTACCGGCCGGATAAATTTGTCGTATCCCCCATCGTGCAGGTGGAATCGTGTGATGTGTCCCATAGGTCACAAATTGAATGTCTAGCCGCTTCATCCGCCGCTCCATCAGAGCAGGCAATTGATTCAAAGTTTTGATAGCGCCGACGTGCACGAAAACAAAGTCAACATCTGCTTTGAGACCAACGTTTGTTGCGCGGCGTTCATCGAGAACGCGTATGAGCGCTCTAGTTTCAAAATGCGGTTCGCCCGGGGACCCATCGCCGTCTTTGTTCCAAATGCAATACCTTGACTCGGACATTTCGTCGTACAGCCATTTGGGAAATCCAAGAACAGAAAGGTCGCGGTGATAGGACGGGTCTTTACGAAGGATATGTTCCAGCCCTGCCATCACAATAGATCCCATTTTCCCAGGACGAGGGGTGTCATGAATGCTATCACATGGACCGCGGAACAAACGGTGCGAGCGGGCCTTTATCCCTACTACTTTCCACGGGAAAAGAGCAACAATGAAATGGCCGGCTTTCCGAAGATCTTGGCGTACATTATATTCTTTGCACAAGACCACATTCGAAGCTGGAAACACGAGAAGCAAAGCGACTTGATTGTCATCAATATATATGTTGGAACAAGATACCTTCGCCACGCATCAGTTAACCAGATCATTCATAGAAGAGGGCTAGGGGACATGCCAGTTTCCGAGAAGACATATACATGAACAACGGACTCAGCAGTTTCTCGTCAGCGGGGGTGTCGGGTCCTAATTTGGCGATTTCGGTAACAGGAGTTAAAGCCGGCCGAAGATACTGCAGCTCTCCGAGCGAGAAAAGCTTTTCAAGTAGCATAAAGCTGACCGAGGAGTTAAAACAGATGGAGAAGCGCAGACGAGCAGCAGAACCATCGGTCACATCCGAAAGTGTAACATTGCAGAGTCGCTCTTTATGATCTTTCTCGGTGTTGATACGAAGTTCGCCACTCCACTTGAACTTCCTCGGGATTGGTGTTTTCCTGCAGAGAATTATTAGCTTCTTTGAGGTTAAAGGACTAACCCAATCACTTGAGAAGGTCTGAAACCGACGGCTTGCGAATAGGGATCGAAGGAGATCGGCTGTGTTCAACGCCGTCACTGAAGGGTAAATACTTAATGGTCAAAATCACCCTCGCACTCGAGGGTCAAAAGTCGTACATCATCGGTTCTGACATCCTACGGTAAAGGACACATGTGAGTCAAGTGCACAAACGAGGGCAGAAGGCACGGACTCGGGAGGCATGACATCGTTCAAAAAGGCTTCTGTGTCCGCCATTGATGCGGGTGGCAGTCGTGGCATACTTTGCACAGAGGACGTGTGTGCGCCAGCTAACTGCGGGGCGCTGCCCTGGCGCTGAGCATCTGCGTTCGATCCCGGTTCAAACGCTGCACCTCCCTCTAGTGCTGAAGGTGTGCGGGGACTAGACATCTCAATGGGTGATTGAACGGAGTCCCTTCTACCCGAGGTTGAGGGCTGCGCGATATTCGACACCCGCATGGCTCCTAGACTAGCTTTCGTTGGAAGAGAGCTCCCTGGTTTGAGGTCCGGGGCATCGAAGCGCTTGATCTTGGGTCCAAGGAGCCACGTCGGCTTACGGACGACCTTTGGTTGGGAACCTGTTGGCCTGGAGGGAGGTAGTTTCTTTGGGGGTTCTGTGGCATTGGTCCCCAAGGAGGTAGATATCGAGAGACTGGGAGGTTTCGGCGCTGAAGGCTGGGCAGGGTGGATAGGGGCTGGAGAGGAGGGAGCGGAAAATAGAGGGTCGTGGGTCGGTGTGGTTGGCTACGATAGACTCAATAACAGCTAACAGACGACAAAAGGACGATGGCCAACCTCTGAAATTATTATGGGCGGAGAGGTTTTGGTACGTTTCCTTATTGTTTCATGAGAAGACTACACGATAAGTTGGTAGCCCCTTTGTTGACAACGCTGTCGACTTACTGAGCCTCTTTCACCTTCACCTTCAGGGCTAGCAAGTCGCCGTCGCTTAATTGGCTTTGAACGAACCCCCGTACCTGTGGATGTACCGGGCGCACTGATAGTATGCTTCCCCTTTGATGGCATTATGTCTGTGACAGACAAGCCATCGTCATGCGTATCAGAGTCATCCGGTGGCTCATTGGTTTTGCGATGAGGTGCGGGTCGCGTTTTCCCCTTGGACTTGAACGCCAAAGATCTCGAAAGCGGGATCTCGTCAGAATTGTCGGTGGTGGTACCCTTCGACTGAGTGAGATACAAGGAAAAAATGTCCTGAAAGCAGATGCTTACATCTGATGCCGCGTCGTTTTGTTGCTGAACGAATTCTTGCAGTGCTTTGTTCGGGTCCTTTGCAGATTTTTTCGATCGACTTGACCCAGCACTCGAGATCTGCAAAGAATGAGATATTTGTCTTAACACAACGAAATGTTACTGACGGTGAATGCGTAATGTCTGTCTTTTGATGCCTTTTTCTTTTTATTGCTTTTGTCACGCCACATGTTGTCGGCGAAATACTGTCGCTCCCGTGCTGTCGCTTGGTAATCAGTAAAATGTAATGAAAGGTCGAACACTATAACACACAGATCCACCATTTCTGAGCGTCGAACTGATCTCCGGGTGTATAATCAACGCTGTCCATACCTATATGCTTCCAGAAACTGCGAAGCAGCCGATCGCATTGTTCAACGTTTTCTGCGGGCTCCCAACTACCTAAAGTGTTGAGCCGAGCGTAGACAGGGACGTGAATTCCTCTCACCTATCGTGCTCAGAGGAATAACCTGCCCACTGGCTGTGTTTCAGTGGCAATGCTACACGAGTGTCGCAGACATACCGAGACCCGATATTCCTATGGTTCACAGGGGCGAGTTTAATAGCAGATCGACACGAGGGTACACCCCACTCACCCACTCCGCATCATCATTGACTCGCGCACTGGTTATGACCTCTGTCATATGCAACGCGTTCATGACCGGTCAAATCAAGTCGGTCAAGGACAAAGAGCTTGCACGAACCAACATGATAGACGTCCTCGTCGGAGGAGCTGAGGTCGCGTTTTTTGGGCATAGTACCTTTTCTGTATGTTGTTGAGATCGCTCGTAGCAGAGGATCAAATGGGATGACTTCCGGTCGGTCGCGTGGTCGCGTGACAGCCCCAGGCGCTGCGCCCGATGTGTGCGTTATGTAATCCGCAGAGTGCTCTCTCAGGCTGCTATTCCAATGAGCACCAAATCCAAATCCAAGCAACAGGAGGCTCTCCAGATCCTCGACGACCTTGACTCACTCTCACCAGATGCTCGCCCACCCGGTGTTGACTCTGCGGCCGCTCCCGCTCCTCGCGTTGCTGCCAACCCCGGTGAAGCTGCCGAGGTCCTTGCCTTCCTCGACGAGATCACCCAAAAGAGTTCAGAGCCCACCCGCTCTACAGCCTCTCTAGTTGACAGGCCGCTGTCTAGGTCGGGCACCCCGACGCTACGCAAGAGTACAGAGCGTGTCAAGGTCGGCGGCTCGTCGCTCACAAATCCTGGACCATCCTCTGTCAGAGGCGTTTCACCCTCGACGTCCTCGTCTAACCTGGTACCTGCTGATAAGCAAGAAACTGCTCCAGAACATGAGCGACAGCCGTCTGGTGACGGATGGGGATGGGGCAGCGTTTGGTCAAGTGCATCCTCGGCATTACTACAGGCCAGGTCAGTCGTCGACGAACAAGTAAAGAGTCTCCCAACGCAGGACGCCAATAAATGGAAAGAAGGTGTAATTGGGTATGCGAGAAATGCGCAGGAACGGGCTCAGGAGTACGCGAAGAACACGCAATTAGAGAAACTAGGTTCGTCCCCTGACTTTGTTGCATGGCTCGAGTAAACGCTCCATTCAGGGAAGGACTTGAAGCGAGTCGGTCTTTCGACTTTCAAGGATATTCTTAATGCTGTTGCACCCCCGATTTCTGAGCACGAGGTCATTCAAGTTTGGCTGAGTCACGACATGCAAGGTCTGGCAGGTGTCGAGTCGCTCGTTTATTCTGCGCTCGCCCGGGTTTGTTCTCCAAGTAGTATCTCGTTCCCTTTCTTATGTCCCGTTTCCAGATATTGGAGCAAGTGGAAGGCGGTGACTTGGTTGTTAACAAAGGAAACGAGTTAAAACCAAAGGAGACCTCGAACAATCGTGAAATCAACGCGGTGGAAGGCTTCGAACAGGCTCTGAAGCTCGCACAAGTATGCTTCCATTCCTTGTGGCATAAGCAAAACTAAATATAAGATAGGCCAACGTGGAAGAAATTGTCAAAACGAACGCGCCCCCTGATCCACAACGTCCCTCATCAATTCAGAATCCCACTACCACTTCATATGTTTATCTTCGTATTCAACCGTTTACTTCCGCCATTACCACGCCTGAACCAGACTCCACGGAGTTAGCGCAGCTTCAATTCATTCTTTGTCTTTCGGATCCTGCACACAATCTGTCTTATATGACCGTCACTCAGGCCATTCCCGAACATTGGCTCAACGTCTGGGACCAATATGACTGGGTGGAAGACAGGGTTTCCGAGGCGCTTCAACTCGGAGTTGAGGTCATTGGTCAGGAATATATCGTTGGACGCATGGGCTGGGTCAGGGAGACTTTAGCTGTGACTACGGGCGAGGACGCTGCTGAAGCCGATGTGGCTGACACTTGAAACTTAGAACTCTCACACGATATCCTTCTTGTATACTACGAGGTTTTTGGGCAGATGCAGTAATTCAGGATGAAAGTATGTGTCTATTTCTTCTGAGGCTCCTCTGCCTTTGGTGGTGGGATGGGTTTGAACTCCTGGGGCTTCCGCGGTTCGGATCCCTCGCCAACCTGTTCCCACGGCGAGAGAGCTTCGAAATTTCTGAAGACATGTCAAGTTTGAGTCAGTGATAAGAATAAAATACTATACCGGAATGCCTGAGTTAGCTGGAGAGGCTCATATACGACACGTTTTTTCTCTTCGTCATATCTAACCTCGGTGTATCCCTGTAGTTAAGACAGTCAGCAGCCTGGTATCAATTGAATTCGGATATAAGCACCGTTAGAGGGAAGTCCTTCCGAAGAGGGTGTCCCTCGAAACCTTGAATAGTATTAGACAATTATATTGACCCGAAAAGAACTGAAACACACCATAATCTGTGAGGATACGGCGGCTAGAAGGATATAAATAAGGAAGCACGATGGAGAGCTAGGGAGGCGTACAGGTCGGGGTGGTCTTTAAAAAATATTCCAAACAGGTCCCAGGCCTCTCTCTCATACCTAGACTCTATGTTAACACTGGCCAAAGGGAGTCAGGTTAGCACAATACCAATTGGCACCGCTGAAGACTGGAGTAGCACTTGGCACCGCGTCTGCCTCACCAGCGTACGTTTTGACCCGTATTCTCGCGGCGTGTTTGATGCTGAGCAGGTGATAGACCACTTCGAACCTCTTGTCTCTTTCTGGGAAATCAACACCGCTGATGTCCATCACGGACTTAAACTGGCACTGAGTGTGGTCGCGAAGAAATGTGAGGACGGGGATAACAGCGGACGGTGAGACATAGAGCGTCAGTTCATCCTTCAGCACTGAGAACTGCTGGATAAATTTCGGTAGACACTGCATGAGATATGAGCCATAGTCGTGCAGCTTTTCCGAAGCTTCAGCATATCGCGTGAGTGTTGGGTTTGGAGAGGTTGGTTCTGAGAACGGAGAAGCGGAAGCTGCAGATAACTGGCTCAGTGTGCCTGTTGACCACACTAATCGAGTAGTGAGGCGCACCTCTCAAGGACGGGGATGAATGCACCCCACGCACGGTACTGGCGAGTACAGGTGCATATCTGAGTTGTCGTGCCGACCTCGCAGCGACACGGAGAGCCATCTTGCGTCGAGTTCGGGGTTCCACTCGCAATTCGGGAGGGAGGGTCGCCAGTCGGCCATTCAGACTCCGCTCCGGCCACGGCCACGGGACATCGGTGAGCGGTATTAGGTAAGCAAATCCACGGCTATTATTGGTCCACACCGAAATTTGAACAGTTAGGTGAAGGATTGCAGTGCCATTGTCATGGCTCCTGAAAACGACGAGCAACCTGCCCCATTATTTGACTCTCTGCCGTATTATGATAATGACTTGGAAACACATCCCATTCTTAGGGAAAAGGTACAACATGAATTAGCCGTAGAGACGCAGAAGATTCACCAGGAGGCGCTCCATCCGCGCGTCTCACCTCCGATAGATTTATTTGCGGTTAGTCCGTCAAATGAATGATCACAGTTGTTCCAAATCTCTTAATATGTTTTTCTCAGAATAATCCTCTTCTCGCTTCAGAGCTTGACCGTGTCGGAGCACGTCAACCGCTTGCTGCTATCGACACATCCCGATATCAATTGACACCATCAGCAACACCGTCAAGCGACGAGGAATGGAAGTCGGCACTGGATGGTGCGTATGCACTGTTGGAGCATCAGCGCATCCGGTACCGTAATCTATCCTCTTACTGCGACCTCCCACTCATTTCCTCGTCAAGGCATAACAATCTCGCTCTGCTCCAACAATACGGGAACAACGCATGGCGCGTACATAACTACTTACTCGAGGCGGACACTAAAAACGCGGAGAACCTCCTGGAGGAGCTGAAGGAACGAACAACTGGCTTGAACCGGGAGAGGAAAAGCACTCAGGTACACGTTCTTTGTGACTTACAACACACGCGATGCTGACTTGTTTGCAGACGCGTCTGGGGGACCAGTTAACCTCGTTAGAAAGTCGCTGGACTGAGCTCATCTCTAGCATACTCCAGATAGAGTTGGCCAACGTAGCATTGGAAGCAGAGGTCGCGCATTTAAGCAAGAGAGAAACAGAGCTTGCAGGTACCCTGTGATGCTGTAGTAGGGTAGGCCGATAAATGGCTATATATGGCACCGATTTGCCGATACCGTGTCCGGCCGGGGAGACAGCGAAGAGGAGCGAGCCAACGCCTCTCAACGCTGCCTCAAGTATCGCGTCGCTCGTGCGACTCGGGGAGAACGATCTTTTCGCTCCTTTTCCACTCTATCGTCCGTGGTGTGTCGCTGTCAACCAGCTCACTTTCTCGTATACAATAACTTGGCCAAGTCGCAGAGGCACGACCAGCAAACCTCGAGCGGGTCTTCCACCCAATTCTTTCAAAGTGGTGTCCAACGACGTGCACATGGAGACTCCTGAATCTCAAGCACTGGACACCCTAATAGCGAATGGCGCAGGGGAGGCGTCCACTAGTTCCCCTCCCACTAGCCCGCCCCCGGCCGTACCCCCGGCGCTATCAGACATTTCCACGACCGCGGAGCAGGGAAAGGATGGTAGGCGATTTGTCGTCGCTTCCAGTTGGTTTCATTCACCCATGTCTGAACCTTTTTGCAGCAAGCACTACTGTTGTCAGTAGCTCAATTGCACCTCCCAAAAAGTTCAGCGCAGTCAAAATCAATAAAAGATTCATGGAGCAGAATAGCTCCACTCCTGGAGCAAGTCAAACACTCTCATCATCGCCGTCTTCAAAAAGTGCAAGTACAACAGGTGCGATTCGTCTAGTGTTGCTGGGCCTCCCTAATGAGTGGTTTAGCCAAGTCTCCGCCACCGCCTGCCACATCCCACCCTCGTCTTGTTACCAAGCTAACAAAGTTACCTTCGTCGTCCGCGAGCACCGCCCCAGGATGGACTCGTCCATCTTCAACCACGCCGTCCCTGGCACCCTCGCCCGTATCCGCTGGCGTATCTGTTGCTCCCCTTGCTGCGCCTGCGCCCGTCTCCCATGGACCGCCGCAGCTTCCTCACGTTGGAAAGGTTATTCAGCCACAACCTCGTGGGGCTATCCAGACCCCTTCTATATCCAAGGCCGAATCTGCAAACGGTTCAGGCAAACCAGCCTGGAGGAATGTCAGACAGGGTGGGAGTACCACTGGGGTTGGGCCACCGCCTGGGGTGCAGAGCGAGTTTCCGACTGCTGCGGAGGTTGCTCAGGGTGCGTTTGTGCGATCCTCTACATTCTTGTATGAACCATTTTTGTTGTTTTTCATTCGCAGGTCGCCTGAATGGCGTGCAAGAGAAAAAACACCCTGCCCACGTTCCTGCGGCCCCAAGTCCGGCTACCACTGAAGCGGATACTTTTCGTGGAGTCCATCTAAACCCTAATGCCCATCACTGGGATGAGGTCTGCTCTTCTTTTTGGATTCGCGAGATACTAGAGAGACTGATATGTAGCAGATGGAAGAAGACAATGATGACTTTCTTGGTGGAGTCATTGAATTTGGGGACGGCCGTTCATACCAGATCCAACCAGTTGATGTACCTCAGACTACGCAGGATCCATCTCCTACTTCAGTTACCGCTCCTGAAACATTAACTCCGGATGCCCAATCTCCTTCAGCCCCAACAGGGATCAACAAGGAAGATCGGTTTTCCGACGACTACGATCGAAGTTGGCCGCGTTCTGCTACACTTTCATCGAATATACGCCCGCGCGTTGGCCCGCCAGCTGGCGCATCCACTTCTTCCAACTCGTCGCTGTCACCTCAAGAAGCATCGCGTGTGCTTTTCAACGAACGTTCCAACAGACGGGAACCATGGTCAAGCAATAATCGGAATGTGCCCCCTGGTAGGTTTTTGGTATATTTGGAGGATCAGATGTAGCTTAGCCTCTGTTAGATGGCCGATTAGGCAGAGACGCATCACTGCATAATAATGTGCAGCTGTTGCAGAAGCATGGACATGATCGCTCGCGGGAGCTCAGACGTGACACTTCCTCGCAAGGGACTGAGGATCAGCGCTGGGAACGGGGAAGGCGTGCCTCGAACGCTACCACAACCCATTCGGTGATATCTGGTGGTCGAGATTCGTCCCGGGAAAGCTTGCGACAGTTACCTCCTCACTTAGCATCTATTCCTAAACCATTACCACCATCACACCCACACCAACTGCCGCACGTACTCCCACCTCCTGGTCGGCATGGTTCGACTAGAGAGCCATGGCGTCCGGGTCGCTCCCCTGAGCAGTCCCCCGTGATTCCCTCCCCGTTGGACACCAGTTCACATTTTGCTCCTTCATCTACATCGAGTGTCGTAGCACCTTCGCCGCAGACTGCGACCCCTGCCGATGTCGAGATGGTACGAAAAGCGGCCATGCATTCAGCAGCTGAGCGTGCAAAGATCCGACGACAACAAGACGAGGAAGCGCGGGAAAAGGAACGGGAAAGGGCGCTTAAGAAGGCTGCTGAGTTGGAGGGAAAAATCAAGGCGGAGAAATCTCGGACTCAGGAACCTCCTGCTGCACAGGTCGGGTTTTGTTATAACGTTGGGGAGATTGTGATAACTGATCATTGCTATTGCAGGAAACTCAGCGAGAGCCCACCTCCCCCAAGAGTCCCACAGCGCCTGCCCTGCAGCCCCTTACCGGTCCGCCATCATTAAGACAATCATCACGAGGCCCAGACAATGAACCGACTTCGCCGATAACTGGTACAAGAACTCAGCGAGACACTCAGCCGGCTGACCAACCATCGTCGGTCAGCAGTACAGTGACGTCATGGAGAAGCAACGCAGCACCATTACCGCCAGTGTCTCCGCCTCACTCGCCTGTCCCGCTTACTGTTACCTTTCCATCAGCTTATCAGGTTCTTGGTGCACAATTACTCAACTCCAGTAATGATGAGAGTCTAGAGGAAGTGGAATTCACTGATCTAGGAAAGTTCGTCGGGGTGGAACCTAACCCTAACGAAGCTGTGGTACCCCGTCCTGTTCAACAAGTAGATGCTTCAACAGAAGATGATCAACCTCCACCTACCCGTACTAGAAGTGATCTTGATCCCTCTTGGAGGCGCAAAACATCACTTGCGCCCGTGAAAGAACAACCTTCTGTCATCACTGTGCCTGATGCTACATCTGAATCGTCGACTAGTAGAGAAACATACACCGTTCCCGCATCTCCATCCGTACCCACCACATCAATAGGTACGAGCTCTCCAGCCAGGCCCCCGACCGACGGTTCCTTTTCCAGCCATACTTTGCCTGTTCCGTCGTCACTGCTCTCTCAGAGATCACCACGAGCACCATCGATATCCGCATTTGATGATACTATGTCAAGAATTAAAGGAGCGATGCAAACCAAACCCTACCGGAGTGCACACCATGCCGATCGTGCAGCAGCGAATAGTACTGCGCACTCTGCTGAACAACCAAGGTTCGGCAGGGGAGTTACCCATACTTCGCGATCGCATCCACCACGGGTCCCTGAACCTGACGAACCATTCACCACATTGACTGAATTAGATGATGACATACAAAGTGGACAACCAAGCCGGGTAAGGTTACCATTTTTTTCACGGCCTCGCGGGCCTCTGTCAAAGAAAGAGCTGGCCAACCTAAAGAGGTCAATACTGCCGCTCCGGTGGGAAGTTCTTTCTTGGGACCCTCCAGTCGAGGGCATGTCAGTTAGGGACTACTCGGTCAATAGTGTGCTCTTCCAGAAGCCCCCACCGCAAAAAGGACACCCTCGTTATCCTGTCTCGCTACCACCTTCCGGGACATATCTCATCAGGCGGAGTTTGCCAGCGACACCCAAAGTACATCTTCCTGCAAAACCTCTTGTAAATAAGACTCTGGCAAGTGCTGGTGCATTTGGCCGCCCCCGTGTGGCGGACGAAAACTCGAACTGGCGGAGGATTCTGCCTTCAATCCCAGATCAGGTTGAATCCACCAGCAGCAGCGAGGGTCTGGTTACTCGCAGTGGGTCGTCGCCACCCGACACAGACAAGACCAGTGATTTTACGTCCGGCGTCGAGACCGAAACCACAGTGGCGGTACAGTTGTCCACCAAATCCAGGGCAGAGCCCAAGATGCCTGCGGGAGCTAGCGTAGCATTCTACCGCGAATCGACCTCATGCCCTTCAGTGAGTTTCACGGTCTCTAGCGAATTGGAGGATGCCAGGCAGCCCGAAATGCCTACAACGTCTCTTCCGACTGAGGAACCAGCACCCATATCGCCTCCTTTGGGTGGTTCCAAAGGCAATGCAATGGACGGAGCTAGTACACTACTTACGCCACGTGAAAAGGCGGAGAGTAAAAGTTCGGATGGTTCGGTCAGTACGATAGGAGCTTTTCCTTATGACATTTGACTGAATGTAGGCAACGGCTAGTCTGATACCCCTTTGACACCACCGAGTTCAACAGGCTGGACAAAAAGCCTCGTGAAGGATTCACCGGTGCGACAGCCAGACCCCGAACAACTCAAGTTATTATGGTCACAGACCTCCGAGAAGGCTGTTCCTGGGGTGAACTCCCTTGAGGGAATCACAGATGACTTGCCATCCGTACCGTTCTCGTTACAAGACGTCAAGTCCGAGGATGGCGAGACACCACCGCCTACGGGGTCAAACGGTGCTGGGCCTTCACGAATGTCCTTACACGACGTGACGCGAGCGTTCCAACAAGTACCACCTCCACCAGCTGGCTCTATTGCTGGCAAGGCATCCCCTCAATCCCCCGTGGTATCTACCAACTCAGGATCAGCGCGGCATCCACCATTCCATGCCCAACCCGTACACTCCACCGTTGGCGGCCCAGCTTATCCACCGTACCCACCTATGCTGAGCCACTCGCCAGTGCCGACGGTGTTGTACCCGCACCCCATGGCGCCCAACCATATGATGGGTGGCTCATCGCCGCAATATCCTCAACCGATGTGGATTCCCATGGCTGCTGCTGCTGCTCCCGGCGGTCAAACGCCTGGGCCTGTACGTCCACTACCTTCACCATATCCTGCACATCCATCATACATGTCATACCCGTCCCCTGGCGCGTACGGGGCATCCCAACCTGGACCACCGAACGGTGCGCAGAGCCGGCCACGGCCAGCTGCCCATGCAGGTCTGAGTCCTAATATGTCGCACTCCCGAGCGCCAGCCCCGGTACCTATGTATCATCAGGGCAGCCCTGTGCTTGTGCATCCGCAGGTCATGCATGTGCAACCTTCATACGCTGGGACGATGCCGGCGGGTCGTGGCGTACCTATGCAAGCATCTCATCCAACACCGAACCCACATGCGGGTGGATACACACCTACGACGCATTCTCCTTACGTGCGCGCACCGTGGCATCCGCCTGTTAATTAGAATGTGGCAAGTGCATTTTTTCAAAAGTTGTCCGTATTGTTTCTGAGCGTTCTACCATTTCGACTTTCTTCCCCTGTTTCTGCGTTTTATCTCGCTTTGTATCCATTTCTCGACACGAATATTTCTTTTTCCTTTCACACCCAACTTTCTCGCACACTGACGGGCCGACATATACTCTATTGTGAGATATCCCAGGAGACTACATGGCAAAAGGAGTCTAAGCTGTGGCCAGCTGGACAGCGCGTTCTGCGGCTTGGTCCAGGCCGTCGAAGGGTATGATCGTCAAACCTGACTGGCGAATCAACCTAAGGGGCGGTCAGCAAAGGAATCGATCCTGATTAAGGATAAATGACGAGTTTACTCTTTCGCTTCGGCTTCCTTTGTGCCCTTGAGACGGACGACTAAGGGAACTGTCAAGGAAAGTTCTTTGGTTGCCTTGATGACGCCTTCGGCGATATAGTCGCAGCGCATGATGCCACCAAAGATATTGATAAATATACTCTTCACTTTGGGATCCGCAAGAAGGATCTCGAATGCCTTCTTGACCGTTTCGGGTGTGGCACCTCTGAAAACCAGTGTGAATGCTACCTGAAATGGGAATGGAAGGTGCATACCCTCCCACGTCCAAGAAGTTGGCGGGCTGACCACCGTGTAAGGAAAGGACGTCCATCGTGGCCATCGCCAAGCCAGCGCCGTTGACGAGGCACCCAATGTTGCCATCGAGTTTGATAAAGTTCAGGTTGGCTTTTTGTGCCTCAACCTCGGAAGGTTCCTCTTGCGAGATGTCACGGAGGTCGAAAATATCTTTCTGGCGGAACTCGGCGTTATCGTCAAAGCCAAACTTGGCGTCCATACTGCGAAATAAAACAAAACAGTCAGACAAAATCGATACTCTCGAATGTGTTACGGACCAGAGAACGGCGCCGTCAGTTGTCTCAGCGAGAGGGTTGATCTCAATTTGCGTTGCGTCTTTTTCTTTGAAGATCCTATATAGATTAATGAAGATGTCCGCTGCCTCGTTCGTCGCTTTTTCAGACGAAAACCCGAGCTTCTTGGCAACGCCGATGGCAGCCTCTTTAGTGAGGCCAGTTGAAAACGGTATGGGAGTGGTGATGATAGCGCTCGGGTCTTTCGCGGCGACGTCTTCGATGTTCATCCCTCCTTGATTCGATGCTACGAGGACGACACCTTGTGATGCGCGATCGTTGAGAACGGCAACGTAGTATTCGCGCGAAGGCTGGCGGAGCTCTGCGAGCATAACCTGACCACCACCAAACGACCATGCTCGATTATTCCGTACGCATATATCATGCATTTTTAGCCCCACTTACAGCATTGCATACACGACCGCCTGCACCAGTCTGTTTGGTGATGAGACTCGAGCCAATCATCTGACTTGCCAGCTTCTCTGTATCCTGTACGCTGTTGCGGAGGTGAGTACCACGTACACAGCCCCGGTCGGACTCAGACCTACGTCTTGACGACGTGTACTCCGCCCTGAAGACCGTTGGAGAACTTGCCCTTTCCTCGCCCACCTGCAAGAACTTGCGCCTTGATCACTGCGCCTTTCTCACCTGCAGAATATATGTCAGTTGCATTGCAGACGGTGCGTCCAAAACTGCCAACGGACCTGCGACCTTGTTGAACGCTTCAATGGCCTCCTTGGGCGATTTTGCGGCAATCCCTTTCGGAGTTGGAACGCCGTACTAAGACGCGCAAGTAAGAGACGAACAATGGGCAGTAGAAGAGGCGGAGCGCATACGGAATTGAGAAGATTCACGGATTGATATTCATGGATCGAGAGAAAGCGCCTCTGGCCCGCAGATACAGCCTGTGAAAGAGATAGGTCAGCCGACAGTCCGCGCGCGCGCAAAGAGAGTTGAAGTGGACTGACTCGGGCGGAAGAGCCTGCTTTCCTGAGAGAGGCGAGCATGGCAGGAGTGAATCACCAGTTGGCGGTCGCAGTGACACACAAGTACGGCTAATTAGCTTAGTCAGCAAATCCAGAAATGACCAGAACGACGACGACGGTTGGCGGTTGACCCATACCCTTTCCTGTCTCTCACGCTTTCCCATCATTTGGGGGGTCGATAGTTCTGTGAAAGCATTGATCTCGCTTTGAGTGAGGGCAGTTCCTCTCGGTCAGTGGACTGCCCATAATTATGTAGAGACACATTTTTTTATTGTATCCTCCTCCGTGCGAGTCGGATTCGATTTGAATGACAGCCGCGTTTCGTACAGCCACAACTTATACGTTAATAATCTACACGCACAGTGGGTGACTGTAATACGTATGGAACCTGCCACCACCACCCACGACTCATCCTCTGGTCAACCGTCTCTGGTTCAGCCTCAACCTGCGCAGGACGGCCATCATCATCCAAAAGACGAGATGAAGGATTCGAATCTAGAACAGCTTATCGACGTTGGGACCACGATCCTGAGCCAGGCATTAGATCTCGTAAACGACTCACTCACGTCAGACGAACAGCTCACCGTTCATTCTCAATATATGCCCGGTTCGACCATTGGTACGATGTCTGTCCGACTCATCTGCTCGATTTATCCTGAACACACGCCCTCTCACTCAGGCAAACATCTCCGTCACGCACGAGACCACTTTACACTCCTGCTTGACTGCGTGGCCCGTCCTCAGCCATATGTTCTCTCGTATGATGTACGGTCTAGAAACACCCCCATGGAGACCAGCCGTGAGGCTGCACGCGTCGCCCTTGAAAGCGCGATTGCGCAAGTGAAGGAGGTCGTATCCGGCGTCCCGCTAGACGCACCGATAATATTGAATGCTATCACGCCATATTCCCAGACCATGCAGACCACCTTTGGCCGAGAGGTAGTGCACCGCAACGTCATCCATTCTGCTAATGTCAATTCCCTGATATCGGTTTCATTCTAGCTGTGGTTTGCTGGGTTACATGCCGTTCATCACTGGTCAATGGTATGCGTGTCTCAGGCTTACACTTATCTGGTGCTGAAGGCTGATCTCGTCTTCCCCTGATAGATTAGGGTAATTGCGGGAGAGCAGGTTCGTTGGTACCGTTTGTCGCTTGTCACATTGCTAAGCACTGGCTTCAGGGGATAGAACTGGATAAATCGTTTGGCTTCGCACCGTCAACTTTAGTCCACCAAGGCAAGGAAGCCAGCTTGGGCAAGGCAAAAATATAATCCCTGTGTCGTCATCTGCTATATGTTACGTACTTGCTGTTTGCGTCTCGGACATCAGACATCATGTTTCACTTGGGCAGATCAATCACACGCGTTGGAATCTCAGTACACCTTAGCATTATATCCTTCATCTACTCGTGGCATCGTCCACGTCTCAGCATAGCAGAAGTGTTTATGACACGTGGTCGAAACCCGAACCGACTGAGGGAATTCTGTACCATAGATGGTATGCCGTGGATAGATTTTGAGAGGACGGTTGTGCAAGGGTACCACTGTAGCCAGGACCAGTAATGTGGAGTGATGAGCAGCTCAGACTCACATGATCAATACACGAGCGCTCGTGCCTTGCGGACACAGACGCTCGGCTATCAACACATAATACCTCCCACTCGGTCTGATCTCCAAAAAG
>Ga0137362_10000706_pt1 | contig 18759 bp, 27 predicted proteins | sample MadtaG_2_FD_104801 | JGI IMG/M metagenome (GOLD analysis project Ga0137362, IMG submission 104801) | Vadose zone soil microbial communities from Angelo Coast Range Reserve, California, USA - Mad1_100_16 metaG | ecosystem: Environmental > Terrestrial > Soil > Vadose zone | place: USA: California... | reverse complement strand
CAGACGTGACGCCAGATACTCCAATAGATGAACAGCCCACCATTGGCCTTATCGGAATGGGGTCAATGGGAAAAATGTATGCCGAGTGTCTCTCAGACGCTGGGTGGAAAAAGTGAGCCGTTTTTTTTATACCTCTGCTGCTTGTTTGGTCAGATAGAGCTCTGTAGTATCAATGTTTGCGATACTCCAGCGATGTACGACTCGTTGAGATCTGCATACCAGAGTAACATTAGCCAGCCCCGTATCTATAGTCATGGTCAATTGATTTCGCAACCTAGACACTCCTGGGATTAATGTTCTTCGCGATGGACATTACGTCTCACGAACCTCGGATTTTATCGTGTACTCTGTTGAGGCGGAGACCATTCACGACGTTGTTGCGGAGTACGGACCCTGTGAGTTATTCGGCTGTGTTAGAATCGCTTCCGATCTTGACCGTCATCAGCCACCAAAGTTGGGGCTGTAGTCGGAGGTCAAACGTCGGTCAAGGCACCAGAACGCCAAGCGTTCGAGAAACATCTACCAGATGATGTACACATCATTTCTTGCCATTCGTTGCATGGCCCGACTGTGCCGACGAAGGGCCAGCCACTGGTACGATCGCTCCCCAATCATCAGAGGAAGAAAGATACTTACTTTCGTTAGGTCCTGATCAGGCATAGGGCTCCTGACTATGCTCTCACTTTGGTAGAGAACATCTTGAGACCTCTCCAGTCGCGTTACGTCTACATGACATACGAAGAACACGACGAGGTGACCGCCAATACACAGGCTGTCACCCACGCTGCTTTTCTCAGGTACTTATACACGTTGATGCTGATGTGTCTATGTCTGATTTGATTTTCTCGTGAAGTATGGGGACTGCGTGGGCAAGTGCTGAATCGTACCCATGGGAACACGGATACTATGTGGGTGGTATCGAGACTGTGAAGGTCAACATCGTGCTGCGTATCTTCTCAAACAAATGGCATGTCTACGCTGGCCTGGCGATTCTCAACCCATCGGCAAAAAAACAAATCAAGCAGTATGCTCAAAGCACGACGGACATCTTCAAACTTATGCTTGCGGCAGATGAGAAAGGGCTCCGCAAGCGCCTATACGATGCAAGAGATGTGGTGTTCGGCGATGCTGAAAACTCGGCTCGAAGACCAATTCTCCTGTCCGAGAACATATTGGACCAGTTTAGCCTGGCCAAGAAGGACCCACTTACCAACTGCAACCATCCTCTTGCAAGCTCCAACGGCCCTCTTGCAAACTCGCACCTCTCGTTGCTTGCTATGGTAGACTGCTGGGCTCGCCTCGGCCTCAACCCATTCAAGCATCTAGAACTGGCGGCCACGCCCATATTTCGCATGTGGTTCGGGGTCGCCGAATACCTATTTCGGAGCCACGAGCGCCTAGAGGCTGCCATCCAGGCCGCGTTATATGATGTGTCGCACCGATATGATGATGTCGAATTTGTGGTATCGTCCCGCGGATGGAGCCAATGCGTCTCATTCGGTAGCTTTGACTTGTACAGGACGAGGTTTCAAGAGACGGCTACTTTTTTCGAGTCACGGTTCGAGGAAGCAGGGAGGGTTGGATCGGAAATGTTGAAGGTGATTATGGATAGCTCTACGGAACTACCAGATAGTACGCATGTACCGGTCGACAAACAGTCTTGAAAATGTCATTGGAGACGAAGACGAAGAGTTTGTAACTGATAAGATAAGATGCGAGACTGTTAGTGGCAAACCCCACCATCTCAAACCTCATACCAGGCTCCATGAGCTCAACCACATTGTACCCCGTCGGCACTGCCCCCGTTAAGGCTGAGTTCGTACGATGCGTCGTGACTCCACTCCTTTATTGACAATATCGACAACTCCATGTTAGATTCCTGCTTTCGGCATCAGACAAATTGCAACCCCAGATCGATGATGCTTCAGCTGAGGAAGGACTCAGTCATCCTGCGACAAAACGTAAACAGGAGGGCAATTCAAACAACGATAATCCTCCCAAAATGACGAAGCTGAGTGGTGCTCAGAGGCGGAAACTTACAAAAGAGGAGAAAAAGGCGCAACGCGGTTCCAATAAGGGGAGGCGATGGGCCAAAGTGCGAGACGAAGTGGAGCTCTGCTGGAAATTCGCTGGCTCTAGAAAATGTGATTTTGGCTCAGAGTGCGCATTGCGTTTTGCCTCTCGACGGGCATCATTGTGTTGTGTTTCTGATCCACCAATCTCCAAGATGCCGCCTCTCGCACGATATCCCTGCCTATCTCAAAGCAAAACCCAGAGACATTTTCTTCCCTTCTGAACCCATGCTGAGCAATGAACCTCCATTCGTTGCCTTACCAAATACTGCGAAAGGAATGGAGGAGTCGGAAGAGCCTTTCGAGTCCGTTGACTTCCCGACACGGTGTCCAGTTTTCGAGGCGACGGGCTCCTGTCGGATTGGGTTGAAGTGCAGGTTCCTTGGTGGCCACATGCGCGAGGCCGAGGATGGATCAATCTCGTTAGTGGAGGACGAAGAAAAGAAGAGGGCTACTTTGACTGCAAATACGGAGCTCAATTTTGTCTCTCCACCAACGCTGAAACTTCTCAGGACGAAGAAGGTAGACTTGTATTCCTCCTCTCTGGACTTGAATTATTCAATGAAACAACGCAGTTTCCAACACCAATCTCTGATGACTACCTTCAAGAGCTCAAGGTAGCAAGCGGCGGTCAGGATGGCAAGGAGGATGACCACGACGTTTCTGCCGAGACGGAAGGCCTGGGCCTGGTGGCGACTCCTGATGCAGACGGTAAATCGATAATCAAGGAACTACCAACACCCAAGTCAATACAACCTAATTCTACGTCCTCAGCGCCATCTGGCGATGTCACCGGCGCCCCGCCCACGCCCACAAAATGGTCCCTAGAAGAGGCCGTTTCACAAGCCGACCTTCCGGACATGCCTTTCAGATTCTCAGAGAAAAAACGGCTCCAATGGATAGATAAGACTTGTACGTGGTCTCACACCGGAAGTGTCTTCGGATGAACTCTATCCCCATGCTAGATTTAGGACCCTTGACTACAGTCGGAAATCTTGTGAGTACATCGCGGCAGATTAACCCCTCGGGGTCTCATTTTCTCATTCCACATTCCAGCCCTTCAGACGACTTTGTGTTTCCGTGGGTGCTGACATTACATGCGGAGAAAGTGAGTACTTTGCGGCGTCTGTAGATGCTTTTTTGGAATGCTCAAGGGGGTCATAGTGGGACTGGCGACGTCAATTCTGTCGGGTTCCAAGGAAGAGTGGTCCTTGGTCAGACGACACCCGTCCGAAACAATGTTTGGGGTGCAAGTTGCAGGAAGCAAGCCTACCACCCTCGTCCCCACAGCTGAGGTGATAGCGAGAGAATGTAGCGGCGGCATCGACTTTATGGATTTGAACTGCGGTTGTCCAATCGACCTTGTCTTTCGAACAGGCAGTGGTTCCGCCCGTACGCTCTTCGCAGTGTTCGTCTTGGAGATAGGTCGTTGACACGCTTTCGACGCGTCACTCACAGTGCTGGATGCTGCCGGAAAATTAGGAAAAATCCTGATAGGAATGAACAAGGCACTTGGTGAGATTCCTCTGACCGTCAAGATGCGGACTGGCGTCAAAGAAGGCCGTAACAACGCCCACAAACTGATGCCTAGAATCGGTGCCGAGTGGAATGCGGCGGCCATGACAGTGAGCTACCCAATCTCCTTCTCGCTAGTATACGACACGAAATCCGATTCTTTACGGCGCAGTTGCATGGTCGGACGAGACAACAGCGATACAGCAAATTGGCAGATTGGGAATATATTCGAGAATGTGTCAACGCTGTTCGAGCACGTGAAGCCGATGAAGACTGTACGCTGGTTCCCACCATAATCTGTGTACAGCACATGTCATTCAGGGGACATACTCACACTACCCAGTACCACGGATTCCCATCTTCGGTGGTGGCGATGCTTTTTCCGCGCAAGATTACTGGTCCAAGGTTGAAAGTAGTGGTGTTGACGGCGTTATGATTGCCCGTGGTGCTTTGATCAAGCCTTGGATTTTCACCGAGATTAAGGAGCGGAGAGAATGGGACATCAGTTCTAGAGAGCGATTGGAACTCATACGAAAAGTCGCGCTTCTTCCGAAAGTCCTCTGTAGTTCCTTCTAACTAACACGTGGTTTCTCCAGTACGCCGAGTTCGGATTAGAGTACGTTACCCTCATTTTCAGAGACTGTTTCTCGACGGACTTGCTTATCATCCTACAGCCATTTTGGAAGTGATACGGCTGGTGTCAACACCACACGTCGCTACCTTTGTGAGGCACTGTCCTTCCATTACCGCTACGTCCCCGTTGGGCTTCTTGAATTCGTCCCTCCTCGGATTAACGACCGTGCCCCTCTCTTCCGCGGACGCGACGAGCTTGGTGGGTGTATTGTGATGTTTTTTCAAATTTTAAAAGTCGCTTACTGGCTCCAATACGAAAAGAAACGCTTCTCGCAAGTGGTGATAGCCGCGATTGGGTGAAAATATCCGAGATGTTCCTTGGTCCGGCCCCAGAGTCATGGACGTTCATACCTAAACACAAGAGTAACGCTTATGGTAGCGAAGAAGGACAGGGTTGATATCAACCCACAGATGAAAGTCATCCGTCCCAGAGGAAGTCTGTACAATACGTTGTCCCATCGCAACTAATGTACTCAAAATAACAAAACAAATAACAATGCAGGCATTTGCGTGAGCTCTCCCCAACGGTATGAAATCATCGCTGCCCCGACGTACAACTCCCATCTACGTCTACAGTTTCCTTCGAAGTCTCAATTGGACACGTCCATGGCCTCCCCAGGAGTGACAGGCATTTCCAACGGCGTAGTGAAGCCGGATACGGAAGTAGACGATGGAACCGAGATTTCAACGGTTTCACTCGCGGTGGTGGAACCAGTAACACTGGCATCTTGCGTGATGTTTCTAAGGAAAAGTTGATTGTGACGCTGAACCGCCCGCTGCAGTTGTAAAAAGATGTGCAGCGGTTGACATAGTGAGAAAACAAATAGAAAGAAATGGCGCTGGCACGTACCACAACGTCTTCCGGCCATTCCAGGGGTTTTTGGTCGCCTTCTGGAATGGCGCGGCTATAGATGAGCAAGTAAGGCCCTGCGCCCAAGTGAAAGCCGGTCGGGTCTGTTAGAACGGTCTCCTCTGAAACCTATGGGGAAGGAACATATTAATTTGTGGGCCCTTTCGATCTGTAAGGCAGATGGCACTTACCTCTGTGACGACCCAATCAACGGTCTTCCACCACGTGCCGTTGTCGTTTACGTATGAATAGAGGTGACTGCGTCCATACACTCCATCATGCATGAAGACGACCCGGAGATCGTACTACATGATCCATAAAGTTCATTTCGGAGCATGAAGATTAAACCACGAAACGGCGTACTCTATGTTCTCTGAGCTCCGGGCCGTCGTACAACCGTGAAAGCTGCCCCTTCAAGTCATCTTTCTGGGTTTGGATAGCTGGGGATATATCGTCATTGAGGCGTGGTGACTTCCGAGTTTGTAAACACAGTCCCAGACTCACTCTCGAGCTCATTTTCGATTCTGGCGATTATTTTCCTAAGCTTTTGAGTCTGCCAGATGATCGCAGCTGCGCGCTCCGGGTTTTCTTTGTTTGCCACGTGTTCATAATAATGAAGCGTTGCTTGAAGAAACTTGGAAATGTCCACGTTCTTAGCGCGAGAAGCTCGTTGGTTCAATAGACGGGAAGAAATACAGAGATGTATACCTGGTGCTTCTTGAGGGCATTCTCCCGTAGTGTCAAATTCTGGATCTTCTCCGCAATTTCCTTCTGCTGTCTCCATTTGGCAGAAGAAATCTCGACATTCTCTTTCATGTACTGGTCGAGGTATATGTGCTTTGGGTACCGAAATGGTTGCCGTGGCAGGGAGGGTGCCCGTGAATAGGATGGAAGCGCATCGTGTCGCACAAGTTGGAACGTGACAACATCCGAGGGTTCGAATATGACTAGCTGCTTCGAAGGAATCTCGCTGTGCGCCATCCTGGCGGACAATGCGGACACTAAATCTGCCGACTGTTCGTCATCGCGGATGTCAACTTTCACGATAGCCATATCTTGGCGTTGATCGAATGGGGAGTTGTCCGGCTGTGCGTCGGCAGGCCCGTAGCGAAAGTAGAACAGCCTGCACGGAACCAGTCAGTGTTATGTTACCGAAAAAAGTATGTTACATTGCCTTTGCCACTGCTGCGTCTCCGTTGCTACCCCATTATATAGCGACGTCTCAATCGTGTGAGTCAATCTCAGAAGGAAATCTGTCTCTCCGTTAATAATTTATTATAGTAAGTCGCGCAATAGAGTAGTTTACCGTAGGAAAGCTCCCCGGGGCTAGTAGTGGAGTAGACAGGCGGATCGAGCTGGAGCGCAGCAAGGCACGAATCAAGATTAAGCTCGCCAATCACAGCGAGGTCCATGTGAGTATAATTCTCGACCAACGTCCACATGAGCAAGTCTGAGCCCGTATCAACAGAGTCACTTTGGTCTGGGAATAGCAGGGGGCGGACCTTCACCACTAGTCGGCGGAGTGACGAACTCAGCATCTGGCCTTTCTGGCCGCGGACGCCACCTGGAGATGCTCTTCCGCAGTTGAGGAACGTAATACAGCCCTTGGAAAAGGAGAGCGGCATATACTAGCGAACCCTGGCTAGGCCTGATCGCAACTGGGCTTTGTGGTATTACACCAAGACTCAGAAAAGGAATATTCGAAGAATAAACGAGACAGACCGGTTGTCTTTCCTGGCGAGTTGTTCAAGAGTTAAGGTTGTATATCTTTCCTGGTCATTGTATGTTTCACGCATGCTCTCTTGAATGGCTCGGCTCAGGTATTGATCATCCGCTGAGGTTGAGATACCAGAAGGTTGCTCTACCTAGTAACACGATAGGTGACCTTCTGTATACTCAGATAGGCAAGGTACTGCACACATTCGAAGGGACCATAGCCCAGTTAGGGTCAGGTGCCCGATTACTGGGACGGAATTGGGATGAAGGTGGGTAGGCAGATGTGAAAAGGGATACTTCGAGGGCACGTTTGAGTTCAACGCTTTCGTCATCGCCCGTAAGGTCTATGACATTATCCCTCTCAGGCTTGGAGGCTAGTATGAAAACAGTAAAGGATATGGACAACGTAGAGGACATGACAATACTGACGAGGAGGGGTACTCGGGCCAGCGACAGAAGTAGAAGCATCTGTAAAACTTCCAAAATCTGCAGGCCAAGGATCCTCAGCTCCAGTGTCTCCTTCTAGGATAGACGTCGCCGCCTTTTGCATGTCACCGTTGTGCTTTCGAAGGACTCGCCTCGCAATCTCTGGATCTCCATCGCCCATCATGGACGTAAGGAAGATTACATTTTCCTCCTCATTGTATTCCATGATGGTTATTGCGAAATTGTGAGCTTCAGAGTCAAGTGGGGAATGGGATGGTCAATGGTCAAATGCAAATGGTCTGCCACTTAGCCACAGCACTAGACTATGGTTGGTAGATTAGATAAGATAAGATTGGAGAGGACTATGGGTGGGGGAGGTTTATAGATTTTATGATACGACATGACTCTAACCGAAATACTACTCTTGCCTGTCCAAGAAACCGACCCCAACAGCCCTGATCTTCGACAAGAAACTCTCATACCATCTCGCGATCAGATTCATTGGGACCATACTTTCTGGAGAGAGTGAGGTGCCACTACCTGACACGAAACCGGAGATGTAATTGAACAAGTGCTTGACAATCTTCTCGGCTAAAGCAGCCCCATCCGATGGGCCGGGGATGTGTTTGGACATCGCAGAGGGTAGAGCGTTGACTTGTTCTAGTATTTGTGGGAGAGGCTCGATTGAAATCCCTAGAACAGCCGTTACGCCTGCGCCAGTTGTAGGTTGCGCCGGGTTCGAAAACATCGCTTGAGAGGAGGTGGATTGTGACACGAAATTCCCACGCAAGCGAAAAATCGCCGAGGGTTTTTGATTCGACAGCCTGTACGTTGTCCGGATGTGGGTAAGTGGACGAGATAGCGAAAGTAAGGAACCGAGTGAAGACGAACATGCCGAGCAACTGGAAGCCTTTATCGGGCCAGAAGAAATGGACCGTCGCGCCGTATCCATCTGGGAATGGTACTTGAACGTAAAGGTTGAATTTCAATCATGAACTATACACGAGTGATGGTCGCCCACCTGTACCAAGGAGAAACACACAGATGTGATTGATAGTCTCGGCTGCAGGCAGCTCGAAAGCAGCCTTAGTTTCGTCGATTTGCTGTAAATTCGTCTGCAAGAGCCTTCCTGCTATGCAACAACCGAACATTGTGTTGTGGATGTGGGAGTCCGAGAGGGGTCGATATGATTTTGTACATCGTGACTTGATTGTCTGTGGCAAACAAACTTGATCCCGATCCCGCCCGGCCAGTTTCTCGCTTATAAGCAAGCCATGATTCCATACTCTTAGACACGTCTCGGCTGTCAACTGGGACCGACAAGTCCCGAGCTTGAACACTTTTCTACAACGATGCCCGCTTTTCAGTCCCAGTCCTACGTTTTTGATGCCAGACCGCTATACCCATTACTCGTCTCAGTGAAGCGCTATTGGGTTCCAGAACTCGAATCGAAGGACCCCAATGCAGCAACCTTGGTCCTTGCACATGCTATAGGTTTTCAGAAGGAGCTCTGGGAGCCAGTTTTGGAAGAGTTGTATGACCAGATGGTAGTCTCTTCCGGGACAAACTCGTTCGTGCCGAAGATTCGCGATGCGTGGGCTATTGATTGTCCCAATCACGGAGAAAGCGCTATATTAAACGAGGAAACTCTGTTGTCCGGGTACACACCAGTTTGTAAGTTCTACGGTTTTTCTCAATACGAGTGTCCAAACCTTCATGGACGGATCGTGCAGTCTCATCGGAGGGGTATGCGAAAGCCATACATCTCATCCTAAACGGGTTTGGCAAAGGCATAGATGTGGACTTCATATCTCGGAACTTGGTCGGAGTGGGTCACTCCATGGGGGCATCAGCCCTGTTAGTCCTTGCATTTCCGTTTTGTGTAATCTGTTGACCCATCTACCCCATAGTGTTCTGACTAGGACGATGTACCCCTTCGTGTCGTGGTCAAGCGCAATCCTAGTAGAACCCATGTTTATTCACCCCAGCTTTCTTTACAAAATGGGAAATTTCTTGGCAGAAGGCGCAATCAAGCGTCGCGATGTGTGGCCCAGCCGTGAAGAGGCCCATAAACTTTTCCGCGAGCGCTCCCTCAAGTCCTGGGATCCTCGCGCCATCGACTTATATGTGGTACACATCCGTCCTTGTCAGATGCCCCAGTAGTTCTTACTTCGGCACAGAGATATGGCCTACGAGAACTCCCAACTTTGGCCTACCCTGACAAGACCCGAGGAGTCACACTTAACTGTACAAAGGTGCAGGAATCTGTGCGTCAATATCGTCCACTTCTTCCGACTTTTATTGATTCCCATTTATTAGGCCGTATACCGTGAAAACGTCGGGCGTGTCCGCTCGCAACGGTTCGTCTCAACTTTTTGCAAGGATGTCCCGACACACGTCGTTTTTGGGGCAATTCCTGATCTGTTGTATGCCTTCGCCTGCCTCTGACCACAAAAGATTTCTAAAAACGTGGCGTCTATAGCCCAACTGAGAATCAGGGATTTGTAAAGGAAGTTGCAGGGGACGGCTTCCAAACAACATGTCTCGTCGAGAATGCTGGACATCTGGTAGGTCTGAGCCTGATTTCACACATTTCCATACTCAACGCACCCTTTTCAGGCCGTACAACATAACCCAGCTGGGGTGGCCAAAGTGATATGGGATTTATTGCGAAGTACCCCAGTGGTTAGATCCAAGCTATGAGCATATGAGCGTATACGAGCGATTAAATCTACGTAGACGAGTAAAACGACCATTAGAACACATGATTCATCTCCGCGCTTCCCCACTGCTTAGCACTCATGCTTCGCTTTCCACACAATCTCTAGAGAATCCCGTCTAAGTGAACATGTCTCTTAGAGCACCTGCAACAACTCTTCATCTTGCTAGGGCCGTGCGGACTTCTGCCCGTACTCCTCCCTTGAGGACCTCGCTTCCCGTGACGTGGAATAGTGCCTATGCGACCGCAGCTAGCGAACGGATCCCTGTGAAGATTGTTGAAGTGGGTCCCCGGGATGGGCTTCAAAACGAGAAGACAATCATCCCCCCGGATGTCAAAATAGGGCTCATTAACCGGCTGGGCCGCGCAGGTTCGAGGGTCATCGAGGCAGGGAGTTTTGTCAGTCCAAAGTGGGTACCACAGGTGTGTTCACATGCCCATTCACCTCACACATTCAATTGCTAAAGATCTGACTTAGATGGTTGGCACGGCCGAGGTGGTAACTTCTATGGATAAGCTCCCCGGCGCCACATATCAAGTCCTCGTGCCCAACGAAAAGGGCCTCGAGAGCGTCCTCAGTCTCCTCGCTGCGCATCGAGACAAACCCCCCGTCGACGAGATCGCAGTCTTTACCGCCGCTACGGATGCGTTCTCTACGGCTAACACGAACGTCACAGTGGCCGATTCACTAAAGCGCCTAGCGCGCGTTGTCCAAGGTGCCCTGGATAAGGGTATCCGGGTACGTGGGTATGTCAGTGTCGTGATTACGTGCCCGTACAGCGGCAAGGTAGACTACAACCGCGTGCGGGATGTGACAAAGGAGCTGCTGGATATGGGATGCTACGAAGTGAGCTTGGGTGACACGACGGGGACGGGTAACCCAACCAGTGTGGGAGAGATGCTCAGCGTAACTCTGGGTGCGAATCCAGTGGAAAAGTTGGCTGGACACGTACGTAACCCCCATCTGTCGCATCATCCTTCTCAACTCAAAAATCGCGCACATAGTTCCATGATACATTCGGCATGGGAGTAGCCAATTCCATGGCCGCACTCTCCGCGGGTATCCGTACCATTGATAGTTCCATTGGTGGGCTTGGGGGATGCCCATACTCACCAGGTGCGACTGGAAATGTAGCAACAGAGGATATCCTGTATGCGTTGCAAGATTCACCTTACTCTGCGCCGGGAGACCTTGATGCTCTGGTGGATGTCGGCTTTTGGATATCAGAAAAGTTGGGGCGTGATAATTCTAGTCGAGTAGCTAAGGCTATTCGTGCGCGTAGAGCACGAGAGAAGGCGAAATTATGATTCATATGTACAGTACTGTATCAGCGGATCAAGCACTGGTGCCGCCCAATCAACTCCCTTCGTATCGTCATGTCCCAGGTTTCCCCAATGGCTTCCTCCTCATCCAACTTCCAATCCATCTTCAATGCCTCCTTACAGGCATACGACAACAAAACCAAGAACCAACTTCTCGACCACCCTCTTGCCGCTCAGCTACAATCATGCGACTCGCCCAATGCCGTCCTTTCTGTCCTCCAAGACCTGATCCAGCAGTTTGACCAACGCCGCACTAGTGATGAGAGATTGAAAAACTGGCTCAACCCGACCGTGAACGTATTATATGCTTTCTCCGCCACTCTTGGCGAGGGTGTCGGCCTCGTTAGTCTCATCTCGCTACCTTCTCTACGATCCGTGCTCTAATCGTCGAATATCAGGCATTCTCGCCCGCAAAAGCGATATTTGCTGGTATTGGTGTCCTTCTCTTGGTGAGCGCCCTCATCGATCTCCTACTGCAGGCCATCGTGACATCAGTACCCATTAGGCCGCGAAGGATATGGATGCGAGCCAAGACATGCTCGTTGATCTCTTTGAGCGTATCGAGAGTTTTTTCAAGCGCCTTGAATCTTACACAGAACGGACACCATCGGAAGCAATGGCGGGCACAATGATAGAAATCATAGGAGAAGTCTTATCTATTCTTGCGATCGTGACAGTGGAGATTAAACAGAGGCGACGGAGTTAGTTCATCACCAACCAACAATTTGTGGGGGTTTTTTTTTACCCAGATTTCTTCTAGAAAAATACCTGAAGAAGCTACTGGCTAGGAACGACGTTGAGGATGCTTTGAAGAGGCTGGACAAACTTACTCAGGAAGAGGCAAGGATGGCAACAGCAGAAGTGTTGAAGATTACACGCATCGTCGACGACAATGTGAAGCTGCTCATTGATGGTACGTAATGTATTTTTTCCTGTCATCCATACTGTCCTGATGGCTTTTATGGCTAGACGGCAAAGAGGCAAAAACAATCATGCAACAGAAGGACATCAGTGCAGATGAAGAGAAACGTCTGTCATTTTTTAAAGTCACCGCCGTTTTTCTTGAAGCTCAGTCATTATTACAGGAAAGCAATTACGACAAGACCTCCGCAGATGGCTATCTCCCCCGGATTCCTCGACAAATCATAACATTTCCCACAAAGCTCATCACGAGGGAACAGCCACTTGGTTCTTTCAAAGTAGCATCTTTAAAGAATGGAGATCGACTCCTTCGTTCATGTGGATACATGGCAAACGTATGCTCACTCCCTATCGCTTAACACACCTCTCAGACCTGTAGTTTTGTAGCGGGCTCTGGCAAGAGTGTGCTTTGGTTAGTAACTCTATTGTTATTGAGATGGTTGGCTGAAGTTACTATAAGTTCCGAAATAATTGAAGACATCATGACGCTACGGGAGACAGGATCGACATGCTTGGCCTACTTTTATTGTGATTTTCGTGACGAAGATAAGCAAAGCTGTCGCAACCTCGTCCTCTCTATCCTTTCGCAGCTTGCTGCCCAATCCGATCATTGTTGCGACGTACTCTCTCGTCTTTATTTGACGCACGACGATGGTGGACGAAAGCCCAGTGACGGTGCCTTGACACAATGCCTGAAAGAGATGCTCTTACTCCCCACTCGAGGTCCCGTTTACCTTATCATTGATGCTCTCGACGAGTGTCCAAACAATTCTGGCATGCCGACTCCACGAGAAGAGGTACTTGATCTTGTTGAGGAACTTGTTGACCTCCACTTTTCGAACGTACATGTATGTGTCACGAGTCGCCCAGAAATCGATATACAAACTATCCTTGAGCCCTTGACACCTCTCCGCGTCTCCCTCCACAACCAAACTGGACAAACAAGGGATATCATGGATTATGTCAAGGCCGTCGTTTATTCGGACAGGAAGATGCGTAGATGGCGCGAGGAGGATAGGAATCTTGTTATTATGACACTCACCGAAAGAGCCAATGGAATGTAAGTACGTTACTGTCTATGCTCTTGATGCCTTCTTATGTTGTTGTACAGGTTCCGATGGGTGTATTGTCAGCTTGAGATTTTGCGGCACTGTCTCCCATCAAGTGTCCAGGGCATTCTTGATGAATTGCCAGAGACCCTCGATGAGACTTACGAACGGGTGTTAAAGGACATCAATAAAGTCAATCAAAAACATGCCATTCGTCTTCTCCACTGTCTCGCTGTCGCCATTCGGCCTCTACGTGTCGAAGAGCTTGCAGAGGTCCTTGCGGTTGACTTTGATGCCGCCCGACAAGGAAGAATACCAAAGTTGAACCCGAATTGGCGATGGGTAGATCAACACCAGGCGGTGTTATCCACGTGTTCAAGTTTGATTGCGATTGTCAATGCTGGGGGTTCTCAAGTGGTGCAATTCTCTCATTTCTCCGTCAAAGAGTACCTTACATCGGATCGGCTCGCAAATGCAAGCGGAGATGTCTCCCGCTATCACATCCTTCCCAAGTCTGCACACACAATCCTGGCCCAGGCCTGCCTCGGTGTTCTACTCCGCTTGGACGATCATGTCAACTGGGAAAATGCCAGGGATATCCCTCTTGCTTACTATGCGGCTGAACATTGGGTTGACCATGCGCAGGTCAAGGGGGTGTCATCATGCATACAGGACACGATGAAGCTTTTCTTCGATGCGGACAAATCTCATTTTGCAGCGTGGCTCCGGCTGCACAATATCGACGATGGTTTTTCTTCGTTTACGGTCGGACCCGGCGAAATGCCTGGGGGAAGGCCCCTTTACTACGCCTCTCTGTGTGGATTCTATGACATTGCAAAGCACCTTGCTATCAAACATCCGGAGCATGTAAATGCTAGGGCTGGTCGGATGGTGAGCCCGCTGGGAGTAGCATTGTATCGAAACCATTTCCAGGTCGCGGAACTGTTGCTCGAGCATGGTGGGGATGTCCATATTCGAGGCTATTTAAGACGGACGTTACTGCATTCCACATTATTGGGAGGCTACAATGATACTGTACTGTGGTTACTTAATCATGGTGCGGATGTGGATGCCCATGACGAGGTTGGCTGGAGCCCACTTCATCTGCTATGCTGGAACAAATACCTCGAACCTGTTCAGATGGCACTCAAGCATAATGCTGATATCCATGTCAGAAATGCCAGAGGAGAGGTTGCACTGCACCTAGCGGCGTGTGGCTGGCACTGGAAATACGATTCACATTATCAGACCAACCTGAATATCCCGCTGTTATTACTGGAGCATGGCGCAGACGTAAACGCCCGGGATAATGAGGGATCGACTCCGCTGCATCATTCGTCGTTCAGGTTCGAAGACGGTCTCTCCTTTGAAGGAAGGGGGTCGGTCGAGGGAACGCGCCTGCTGCTGGAGCATGGCGCAAATATCGATGCAGAAAATAACAAGGGCGACACTCCATTCCTAGTGGCGTTGGAAGCAGGCCACCATGAAATGGCAGAGTTTCTATGGGGACTTGGCACCAGGTTAGCATGAGCTACAATACTCATTGGTACAGTATTTCGTACAGGAACTTCTGTATGTATTTATCGTGGTTGGCATTGTACTATGGATTGTACTGCGTGGAAATGTATTGGAAGATGATCGATGATTGCTCGAAGAGGCATTACATCATTCGGCTGTTTCCGACGATAATTTCGCGCTCAACGTCGCAGCTTTGCTCAAAAGGACACCATGCCAGACTCGTTCTTCGCCACAAAATCGCGGAAGCGGAAACGCGTAGCTTCTAAGCCAACGGGCCCATCCTCCACCAAGAAAGTCCTGAAAGCGAGCAATGGTCGTCGTGTATCTGCGAATGGAAAAGGGAAAGGCAACGCTCGCGCTGCCGACGAAGACCTGCACTCAGATGGAAGTGAATCTGTTGCCTTGGAGGACATGGACCTCAGGGCGGACGAGGTAGACCCTAATGAAAGCGGTGATGAAGATGCGGGTGAGACACCCGCAGAGAAAAGGCTGCGTTTGGCGAAGCTCTATCTTCAATCCGTTAGGGAGGACCTCGGTGCGTCACTTCCCCATTTCTTACAGCCCCTGATCTTCTCACTCTAGTTGCTCTGAACGATCAGCGGATGGGGAGGCCGACGCGGCTGAAATTGACAAAGAGTTGATATCCGCTCGTCTCAAGCAAGATGTCCTTGAACATGCGGGCAAGCTACACTTATTTGTGGCAGACTCTGTGAGTACTCCCGGTCTCCTGATACTTTATATATGCGTGCGTGCGGCCCCCTTATCTCCCCGTAGTTTGACGTTTCACAACATCCCCCTACACTCCGGACACGCGGCCACCGATTTTCCGTCACCTCTGCTGTGGCCTCCAATGACGCACGCTTCCTTTTCACGTCCGGAAAGGAGGGATCTATCATCAAATGGAACTTGCACAGCGGTGCTAGGCTTGCTACCTTCCCCAAGTTACGGCCGGGAGGTGGCAAGGGCAAGGAGAAGGCAACAATCGCTGAAACGCCTGGGCACGGTGACGAGGTTCTCACTCTCGCTCTAAGTGATGATGGGAGGTACCTTGCCAGTGCTGGAAAAGATCGCAGGATATGCGTGTGGGATGCCGAGAAAGGTGAATGGGTCAGAGGTTTCGGCGGTCATCGGGATACGATATCTGTGCGTGCACTATTTCATCCAACGTCGCGACATTTTCACGCCTTACACTATCTTATTGATCAGGCCATAGCGTTTCGGAAAGGAACACAGCAATTATACACCGCGTCCTACGACCGCACGATAAACTTATACGACCTGTCTGTAATGGGTTATGTACAAACGTTTTTTGGTCATCAAGATTGTATCCTCGACCTCGATGCTTTGCGCGCGGAAACTGCGGTCAGCGTCGGCGGAAGGGACAAAACTGTGCGTTTTTGGAGGATCGTAGACGAAACGCAGCTCGTTTTTCGCGGCGGTGGTCGCAGCGCGGTCAGAGAGCTGCTGGAAGGCGGCGGATTAGCGGACGTCGGTGACGAGGATCGAAACGACGGGAAGAGAGTGGTCCCGGAGAAGAAATGCGTTGAAGGGAGTATGGAGTGCGTTGCTATGATCGATGAGTCGACCTTCCTTAGCGGGGGCGACAGCGGGTGCGTTCATCACGGCAAATTATCGGACGCGAATTGATGACTCGGTTATATCAGATCAATATGCTTGTGGACCACCCAGAGGAAGAAACCCATATTTACGCATGCCGTTGCCCATGGGTTTACAGAGACAGTTTCGGAAACGGAGGGTCTCATTCGTACACCGCGTTGGATAACCAGTCTGGGAGCATTGCGTTACTCAGACCTCTTTGCCTCCGGTAAGCGTGCGTTGGGTGATAGTTGAGCCCGAACCTTAACTCCATGCGTCTAGGGTCGTGGGATGGTCATATTCGTCTATGGAAGGTCGATCCGAAGATGAAATTTTTCTCTGCTGTGGGGAGCGTCCCTGTCCCAGGGGTCATCAACTCATTGCAGGTCGTATCGCCGCTAAAGGGTTCGTTGGCGGATGCCTCGTGGGCGTGGCGGCGGGCTGGGGATGATGCGCCTCGTAGTGCAAGCGGGCCATCAATGAAAAAGTTGGGACCAGTTCTCGTAGTGGCAGGGGTTGGTCAGGAGCCGCGGTTGGGTCGCTGGGTGACTGTGAAAGGTGATGGGACACGAAACTGTGCAGTAGTCATGGCTTTGCATCCACGGACGTTAACATGAACCGACCCGCATGTCTGTCGCATGGTCATCGATGTACCTGCGCATATCCAAACACGTTGCTCTGCAACGCGATGAGGCCCCACTTAACTTGCCATGTTTCAAAGCGCCACGGCAGTGACCAGACTCTCACTGCCTCGTGGTCGAGCCAAAGTTTTTTCTTCCACCCTTTCAGCAGCAGTAGTCACATAAACAATATGCGTGGACTCACAGTCGATGCGTTGAATCCTGCGATCCTCAACGTCCAGTATGCCGTGCGCGGCGAGCTGGCCATCAAAGCCGAGGAATACCGCGTACAACTCAAGACGAACGCCGCCCATGACCTACCCTTCAAAAAGGTCATCTCGACGAACATCGGGAACCCGCAGCAAACCGGGCTCGATCAACCTCCAATCACCTTCAATCGCCAGGTAAGGGCGCATTCCTTGGCACCTGATGATGTGCTCGCTCTTTTCTCTGTCTCTTACACCGATATTCGGATGGATCATCTGACTGTCTCTTTTTTCTTTTGGGGCATCCTTTGGATTGGACTGGAATGGAATAGGTAGCGGCGTTGATGGAATGGCCAGCTCTCGCTGAGCTGGCAAGAGATGTGTTCCCCGAAGATGTCATCGCTCGTGCCAAGGAGCTCCAGAGCGAGATCGGTTCCATCGGAGCTTATTCGCATAGTCAAGGTGTCCCCTTCATACGGAAGAACGTCGCGAGGTTCATTGAAGGTACGTTGATCGTCCCATCCCATCGTGGCGCGCCCCGAGGCCCGCGGTTCCTCCTCCTCCCCCCTCTCCCTTCACCCCGGAATCAAGCTTAATTGGAAACTCATACACCGTACCCTTTTCCTACCTAAGAGCGAGATGGCTATCCATCGAACCCAAACCACATTTTCTTAACCGCTGGCGCATCCGCGGGCGTGACGTTACTCCTCTCGATGCTGATCGCAAACCCAAAGTCCGGCATCCTCATCCCCATCCCTCAGTACCCGCTGTACACAGCAACCCTAGCTGCGCACTGTGGGGTAGGGATTCCCTATCACCTAGACGAAGAGGCCAACTGGGCCACATCCGCGCCGGAGATCGAGGCTGCGATACAGAAGGCGGTCGCGGAGGGCATCGAGCCCAAAGCCCTCGTGATCATCAACCCAGGCAACCCGACGGGCGCAGTGCTCGATGAGGCAACGATGCAAAAGGTAGTACGACTCTGCGAACAACACAATCTCGTCCTGCTCGCGGACGAAGTCTACCAAGTGAATCTACACGCACGAGCACTGCACCCCTTCACCTCTTTCAAAAAACTAGTCCGCGCGCTCGACTCGCACATTCCCCTCTTCTCGTTCCACTCCATCTCAAAGGGCGTCACAGGTGAATGCGGCAGACGCGGCGGGTACTTCGAATGCGCCAACATCGACGACGAAATAATCGCGCTGGTATACAAGATGTCCTCTGTCACGCTCTGTCCACCACTTGCCGGGCAAATCGGCGTAGACTGTATGGTGCGTCCACCGCGCCCGGGCGACGTAAGCTACCAGCTCTGGAAAGCCGAGACGGATGCGACGCATGCTGCGCTGGCGCAGCGCACTAGGACGATGACCGAACGCCTCAACTCGCTCCCTGGCGTGTCCTGCGTTAACTCGCCCGGCGCGCTCTATCTATTCCCACGCATTCGCCTCCCTCCAGCTGCGATCGAGGCAGCGCACAAGGCGGGAAAGGAACCCGATGCGCTCTATGCGCTCGACCTGCTGGATGACACCGGGATCTGCGTCGTACCTGGGAGCGGCTTTGGTCAGAAGGAGGGACAGTATCATTATCGATTG
>Ga0137362_10000703_pt1 | contig 18764 bp, 18 predicted proteins | sample MadtaG_2_FD_104801 | JGI IMG/M metagenome (GOLD analysis project Ga0137362, IMG submission 104801) | Vadose zone soil microbial communities from Angelo Coast Range Reserve, California, USA - Mad1_100_16 metaG | ecosystem: Environmental > Terrestrial > Soil > Vadose zone | place: USA: California... | reverse complement strand
GCGCAGGCAATGACATCGCGCCCGCGAGCGGCTCGGCGGGAGTGTTGTCGAGACTGCGCGACGCGCGCTTCTTCTGGGCCGGTGTGTGCTTCGCAGGCGACCTGGCGCTGTGGCACTGGTCGTTGCTCCTGACATCCATCGCGGCCTCCACGCTCGAGGCGAATCTCGCTCCCCTCGTCGTGACCGTCATTGCCTGGCTGGCTTGGGGAGAGCGGCCGCGGCCGCGATTTCTCCTTGCGATCGGCTTGGCGCTCGCCGGCGTGGTGCTGATTGTCAGCCCGAAGCTCGGTCACGGCGGCTCGTCACTCGTGGGAGACGCTCTGGGACTCGGGACCGCGTGCTTCTACGCGGCCTACCTTGTCGCGATAGCGCGATTGCGGGAGCGCTACCGCACAGGCATGGTGCTGTTCAGAACGACCATCGTGTTCACCGTGCTGCTGCTGCCACTCGCGCTCACGCAGAAATTCCTGCCTGACACGCTGGCAGGTTGGGCGATACTCGCCGGCTGCGCAGTGGCTGCGCAGTTCCTCGGGCAGGGGTTGATCGCGTACGCGCTGGCGCATCTGCCCGCGACGTTCGGCTCGGTGGGGCTGTATGTCACCTCGATCGCCGCGGCCGTATGCGCCCGGATCGTCCTCAATGAGCGTCTTGCTCCCGTGCAGATCGTGGGCGGGTGTGTGGTTCTCGCGGCGATCGCCTTGGCGCGCACGGCGCGCGCCTCGCCCGAGCCGGCTGCCGCTCACGCGCCGCGTGCTGCAGTGCAGCCGAGCACTGCTCGTGAGAGCGAGTAGCTCATCTGGCGTGCTCGGCAATCACCTTGCAGACGGCGTCGATGGCGGTCCGCCGCGCGCTCGTCTTGCGCCACACGGCACCCACGTGCCGCAGCGGCTGCGGCTTGCTGAATGGCCGGACAGCGACTCCGCGGGCGTTGCCATAGGCCCCGCGGCTCGCCAGCTCCGGAAGCAGCGTGATCCCCGCTCCTGTCGCGACCATCTGCCGCAGGGTCTCAAGACTGGTGGCGCGGAAATCCTGCTTCTCCTGCGCACCGATGCGGCTGCACACTTCCAGCGCCTGGTCACGCAGGCAGTGGCCGTCCTCGAGCAGCAGTACCGTTTCGCCTTTCAGTTCCTCCACGCGCACCGTGTCCCGCTTGGCCAGCTTGTGAGTGGCCGGCACGGCCACAGTGAAGGGCTCGGAGTAAAGCTCGCGCGCTTCCAGCCCGTCCAACTCGACCGGCAGCGCCAGGATGCCGACATCGATCTCCCCGGACTGGAGCTTCGCGAGCATCGGAGCCGTCTGATACTCATACAGGCCGAGCTCGAGGCGCGGCAGCGACTTGCGGATCGCCTGCGACACCCGTGGCAGCAGGTACGGCCCGATGGTCGGCAGCAGGGCCAGTCGCAAGCCTCCGGCGAGCGGGTCGCGATGGGCGCGGGCGAGCGTCACCACTTCCTCGCTAGCCTCGAGGATGCGCCGTGCGCGAGCCACGATCTGCTCGCCGGCATCCGTGAGCGTGACGTTGTTCGGCTGCCTCTCGATCAGCTGCACGCCGAGATACTGCTCGAGCTTCTTGAGCTGCGCCGACAGCGTCGGCTGGCTCACGAAGCACCGCACGGCAGCCCGTCCGAAATGGCGGCTATCGGCCACCGCCACCAGATAACGCAGGTCCTTGAGCTTGATGTCGATCATCGTGGTACCGATATATGGTGTCTATCGAGATTATAAAGTCAATCGATTGGAACAATGGCCTGCTCGTGGGCATCATGCCCGCCGAAGCCGCAAGGGCTTCGCTATCCACTACCTCGATTGATGGAGCTCATACGATGTTAGGCATTGGTCAGCGTTTTCCGGAATTCTCCCTCACGGGCGTCGTCTCCAACGACCTGGCCCGCGGCTTCCAGACCTTCACGCACGACGGCTTCCCCGGCAAGTGGCAGGTCGTGTTCTTCTGGCCGAAGGACTTCACCTTCGTCTGCCCCACCGAGATCGCAGCCTTTGGCAAGCTCGAGCGGGAATTCAAGGCGCGCGACGCGCAGCTGCTCGGCGTGAGCGTCGATAGCGAGTTCGTGCACCTCGCCTGGCGTCGCGACAAGGACGAGCTGAAGAATCTGCCGTTCCCCATGCTCTCGGACATCAAGCGCGAGCTGACGGGCAGCCTTGGCATTCTCGATCCGGAGGCGGGGGTTGCGCAGCGTGCCACGTACATCGTCGATCCGCAGGGCGTGATCCGCTTCGTGTACGTCACGGATCTCAACGTCGGCCGCAGCCCTGAGGAGGTGCTGCGTGTGCTGGATGCGCTGCAGACCGACGAGCTCTGCCCGTGCAACTGGAAGCAGGGCGAGGAGACTCTGAAGGCCGCCTGAGGCGGCGACGGCGCACATCACTTGCTTCAGCACATTGACCCTCGGGCACGCTGCTGTGACCGAGGGTCATGAGGGCCTTACATGACGACTCTCGACACCATCCGCGACGCGTTGCCCGAGTATGCGCGCGATTTGAAGCTCAACCTCGGCACGGTGCTCACTCCTGCGGGCGCTCCCGGCCTGTCGGAGAAGCAGATCTGGGCGGTGGCGCTCGCCTCGGCGATCGCCGCACGCAACGTGGAGTTTGCGCGCGAGATCGAGGCGCTTGCCGGTGCGCATCTCGATTCGGCCTATCTGAACGGCGCGCGCGCCGCAGCGGCGATCATGGGCATGAACAACATCTACTACCGGTTCCTGCATCTCGTGGAGGATCCAGAGTACGCCCGGATGCCGGCCCGCCTGCGCATGAACATCATCGGCAACCCCGGCATCGACAAGATCGACTTCGAGCTGCTGTCGCTCGCGGTGTCGGCCGTCAACGGCTGCGGCACGTGCGTGGCCTCGCACGAGCGCCAGGTCCGTCAGCACGGTGTCACCCGCGAGGCCGTTCAGAGCGCTGTACGCATTGCCGCTACCGTGCACGCTGTGGCGGGTGTGCTGGAAGCGGTCAATCTCCGCGGCACGGTCGAGGCCGAGGCAGCGTAACGGCTCGCCGCACCCGCGCTACCGAGTCGCGCGGGCGGGCCGCTGCAGCTATTCTTGAGGCCTCCGCCAGCACCAGCAGGTCTGAGGGCAAGCGATGCCAAGCACACGCTCTGGGACTCAGCGGCACGCACGCCGGTGAATGCTGGCCGCGTGCCGCGACTCTCCGCGGGAGTGGTAGTTGTGCGCCCCGCCGCTGCGCAGTGGCTGTTCCTGCTGTTGCGCGCGTATCGCAACTGGGACTTCCCGAAAGGTGTTGTCGAGCCCGGCGAGGAACCGCTGGCTGCCGCCCGGCGTGAAGTGCGCGAAGAGACGTCGATCGAGGACCTGCAATTCAACTGGGGCGAGGTGTTTCGCGAGACCGCGCGTTACGGCCACAACAAGGTAGCCCGCTACTATCTGGCCGAGACCCGTACGCAAGTCATCACATTGCCTGTCAACCCGCAGCTCGGCCGGCCGGAGCACAACGAGTGGCGCTGGGTCAACCTCGATGCAGCCTTGTCGCTCGCCTCCCCTCGCTTGGAGCCCATCGTGCACTGGGCGGCCGCAACGATCGGCGCGCTCGGGGAGCATGCGGCAGCGCCCCATATCCGCAGCCGCTGAACGTCAAGCGGCCGGCGGCAGCAGCTTGTACATCACCGGCGTGACGAGCCGCGCCAGCAGCGTGGAGGAAATCAGTCCGCCGATGATCACCCACGCCATCGGTGAGTACAGAGCGACGTTCTGCAGCGCGAGCGGCAGCAGACCGCCGATCGCCGTCGCCGACGTGAGCAGGATGGGCAGGAAACGGACTTCGCCCGCGCGCTCGATCGCCTCGCCGACCGGCACGCCCTGGGCGCGCAGCTGGTTCGTGAAGTCGACGAACAGGATCGAGTTCTTGATCTCGATACCGATCAGAGCGATGAAGCCGATGCTGGCCGTGAACGAGATCGTGTTCCCGGTGAGCAGCAGCATCACCAGTCCGCCCAGCACGCCGAGCGGCACCACTGTGAGAACGATCAGCGTGGACTTGAAGTTGCCGAACTCCAGCACCAGGATCGCGAAAATCCCGAAGACGGCGACGATGATCGCCGTGCCGATGCCGCCGAAAGCCTCCTGGCTGGACTGCGCCTCGCCTGCGAGCGCATAGCGGTAGCCGCGTGGCCAGCTCATCGCCTGCAGTCGCTTCACGAGCTCGGCGGTGACCTTCGCGGTGTTATAGCCCCTCAGCACCTCCGCATTCACGCTCACGGTGCGCTCGCGGTTGTAGCGCTCGATCTGCGTCGGCGCCTTCTCGAACTGCAGTATCGCCAGCTGCGAGACCGGCAATGTTGCGCCGGAGACCGCGGGAACGCGTATCTGGTCGAGGGAATCGAGAGCGGCGCGCGCACCGATTGGAGTGCGCACCACGATGTCGTACTGCTCGCCCGACTTGTCCTTGAACGTGCCGACGGGAACGCCGGCGACGGACAGACGAACCGCGCGCTCGAATTCCACCGTGGATACGCCCAGCATGGCGGCCTTCTGCGAGTCGACCGCCAGCTAGAGGTTCGTGCGCGCGACTCGCAACGGGTTCTCGACGTCACGCGTGCCCGGCGTGGCCGCGATGAGACGCTCGACGCGCGCGGCCAGCTTTTCGATGGTTTCCAGATCCGGCCCGATGACCCGCACGGATATGGGCGCCGCAATCGGCGGCCCGTTGACGAACTCCTTCACGTAGATGTGTGCGCCCGGGTAGCGGGCAAGCTGCGCGCGCAGCTCATCGAGCAGCCGTGGCGTCGCGCGCGTGTCGTACTCTCGCAGTTGCACGAAGACTTCCGCGTAGTTGACGGCGTCGCCGTGCGAGGTGATGTTGTAATAGATCTGTGGGTTGCCGTGGCCGAGATTCGCGAACCAGCTCCTCACGGCGGGCATCCGGGCCAGGCGCTGCTCGACGAACCGCAACGCGCTATCCGTGGTCGCGAAGCTCGTGCCGTCCGGGGTCTCCACTGTCACGAGGAACTGGGGTGTGTCCGCCTTCGGAAACAGACTGCTGCCGATAATCGGCGCCATCGCTGCCGACAGCGCGAGCGAGCCGCCGATCGCCGCGAGCACGGTCGCCTTCGGCCGCGCGAGGCAATAGTGCAGCGCCGGTCGGTAATAGCGGTGAATCGCGCCCATCACCCGCTGCAGCACCGAGTTGCCGTGCGGATCCGTCCCCTCGCGCAACACCCGGCTCGCCAGAAACGGAATGATGAACAACGCGATCAGCAGCGATCCGACGATGGTGGCCACCACCGTGAGCGGCAGGACCCGGATGAACTTGCCCGGGTTGCCGGGCAGCGCCATGAGCGGCAGGAAGGCGAAGATCAACGTGGCCGTGCAGCCCACGATCGCCACGAATATCTGCCGCGTCCCCTGCAGCGCAGCCTGGATGCGTGCACCGCCCTCACGCAGATGGCGTGCGATGTTCTCGGTGACCACGATCGAGTCATCGACGAGAAGACCGAGCGCTACGACGAACGCGGCGATCGAGATCTGGTTCAACGAGTAGCCGAGGAAGTAGATCACTGTCAGTCCGAACGCAATCGACAGCGGAATCGACACCATGACGATGCCCGCGGCGCGCACGCCAAGTGGCAGCAGCGTCAGCAGCACCAGCGCGATGGCGATGCTGAGGTCCGTGTACAGGTGATCGAGGCGGCTCGCCACGTTGCGCGACTGGTCGAAGCCGCGTTCCAGCCGGATGCGCTTCGGCAGGTCTTGCGCAAATCGCTCCAGGACCGTGTCGATTCGCCGGCTGACGTCGAGGATGTTGTAGGCTTCCTTCTGGTTTGCCGTGACGAACACCGCGCGCTTGCCGTTGAAACGCCCGATGTAGGTCCAGGGCTGCGTGTCCCAACTCACCTGCGCCACGTCGCGCACGCGGACGGTCCGCTCACCGGCGGCGGCGACCACCGTGTCCCGCACCTGCTCGAGCGAGACGTAGCTGCCGGTGGTCTTCAGCGCGAAAGTGCGCGCCCCGACATCGAGAGACCCGCCGGGCACATTGGCGTTCTCGCTCTGCAGCGCCTGTGTGACCTGCGCCGGCTTGACACCCAGCTCCGCCATGCGCGGCAAATCGACCTGCACACGCAGCTCACGCGCGGGGTACGCCCAGCTTTCCGCCGTGCGTACGCCGTCTACGGTCTTGAGCGCGTCTTTCAAGGCGCGCGCGTAATCCTCGAGCTCCCGGTAGGGGGCCTCTTCCGAGACCAGCGCGAGTTGCACGATGTTGACGAGCCCCGGACTGATCTTGCGCACCTCGATGCTGGTCAATTCCGCGGGCAGCTCGCGACGCAGTGCGTTGATCTCACGCGTGACCTCGTCATATTTCTTGTCGGCGTCCGTCCTCGCGTTGAACTCGATGTAGACGACCGAGGCTCCATCCCTGATGGTCGTCTCGATCTTGTAGACGTCATCGAGCTCGGCGAGACGATCTTCGATAGGCTTGGCGATGAGCCGCTCGAGGTCCTGCGGGTCCGCGCCGGGATCGATCGCGGTGAGCAGAAAGGCGGGGATCTTGAAGTTCGGGTCTTCCTCGCGCGGCACGCTGCTGAATGCGAACCAGCCGAGCGCGACCAGGCACAGAAACGCGACCAGTGTGAACTGATAGCGTCTGATGGGGAATTCGAGCAGCGACATGGGATGGGTCCTGTCAGCTCGCGCCAACGGTCTCGCTGCCCGCGAGCCGGGCGCCGTCCGCGACGATCTCGATCTGGTCGTCGTTCTCGAGGTACAGCGCCCCGTCGGTCACGACACGCTCACCCGGCCGCACTCCCTCCGTCAGGGCCACCGCTGCGGATTCGATGAAGGCGACCCGCACGTCGCGGCGCTTGACCCGGTCGCCGGCGACGACGAACACGCTTGCGCGGTCGCCATTTCCTTCGAGCACGGCGCTTACCGGGATGTAGGTCAGGATTGCGGAGCGGGCTGCGGCCGGATGCAGCCGCAGCTTGGCGACCAGACCGCTCGCCAGCGCGAGGGGCGGCGAGTCCAGACGGATTTCCACGGGGAACAGGCCGCTCCTCTCATCCGCGCCACTCGCGATCTCGCTCAACGTGCCGGCCATTGCCTGGCCGGGGTACGCGTCCAGACGGATTTCCGCCGGATCGCCGAGCTTCAGCCGCACCAGCTCGCGGTCCGAGAGCGCCGCGCGCACGACATAGCCTCGGCGGTGCGCGCCGACGACCAACACCGGCTGGCCGGCCGGGACGAGCTCGCGCTCCTGTGAGAGCTTACGCAACACGACGCCGTCGGAAGGGGATGTGATTACCGAGTAGCCGCGGTTGAACTCCACGCTCTCGAGCTGTGCCTTGTGCATCGCAGCCTGCGTGCGCAGGTCCTGAAGCTGCTCGAGACTGATGATCTCATCGGCGTAGAGTCGCTCGCCGCGATCGAGGTCTCGCTGCGCCTTCTCGGCGAGCGCGCGCACCTGCTCCAGCTGAGCATTGATTTCGGTGAGCTCGATTGCGGCGAGGCGCTGACCGCGGCGCACCGTGTCGCCTGCCTCGACGTAGATGGATCTGATCACGCCGCCAACCTTGAAGGACAAGCGCATCTCGTCTTTCGTAGCGACGGTGCCGTTGGTCACGATGGGCGGCGTCGCTGGCCCGGCCGTTGCGACTTGTACCCGCACAGGCGTCTTGCGCTGCGCAGCGTCAGGCGAGTGCGAGGAGCAGGCAACTGTCGCGACGGCAAGCAGCGCGAGAGCCGAGTTGGGGATTCTCATGTAACTCTCCATCACTTGGCTGCGGATGGGCCGATATCGAGCGGCAGCGTCCCGGCCGCCGTGGCGTAGTCGAGCTGCGCCGCGCGCGCGAGCAGCTCGAACCGCGTCACATTCAGATTCAGCTCGGCGCCCGTCAGGCTGCTGCGCGCGTCAATGAATTCGACCTGGTTGATCACGCCCTCGTCGCGCTTGCGGCTGGCGATGCGAAAGGCCGCATGCGCCGCCTCGGCACGGGCGCCGGCGGTGGCGAGCGAATCGGCGCTGGTCTGGAGGCGCTCGAGCGCCTGCTGCACTTCGAGCTGGATCTGTTGAGTCATCTCGTCCCGGAGTGTGGCTGCGCGGCGCGCCTGGGCGCGCGCGCCGTATACCTGCGCGCGATTGGCGCCGCCGTCGAAGAATTGCCAGTGCAGCAGGAGCGACACCGTGGCGAAGTTCCGGCCGCGGCCGAAGTCGTATTGCTCGTCTTGCGTGCCCGCATCCACTCCCAGCGACAGGAACGGCTTGAGATCGGCACGCGCGAGCTGGATTTGCGACTCTGCGGCGCTTACCGCGCGATCCAACTGCGCGATTTCAGGTCGGTTGATCAAGGCAACGGCGCGCAGCGCGCCAAGGTCATGGGCAGCACGACCGATCTCAGCGTCGGTTGCGGCGCTCTCCAGCGGCTCCTCCAGTGGCCGATTGAGCAGGAAGTTCACGAAGCTGTGCGCCTGCGACTCCCCGTTGCGCGCATCCCGCAACTGCTGCTCCACGGCGAGCAGCTCGGCCCGCGCCCGCAGCACCTGGTCCTGAGTGACCTTGCCGTTGCGGTACAGGGAGTCGCTGACGCGCAGGTTCTCGTTCAGCAATGCGACGCTGGCCTCCACGATGCCGACCTCCCGGGTTGCCTTGAGCCAGTCGAGATACGCAACCGTAACGTCACGCTTCAGGCGCCGCGCGACCGCCATGCGATTGAATTGCGCGGCCTCGAGTTGCGCGCGCTGGGCCCGCACGGCCGCCGGAATCGCGGGCGCATAAAGCGCCTGCCGCAGCGTCATGCGTGTGTCCTGCTCGCGCTCGCGCAGGAACTTGATGGTTTGATCCTGGATGGATCCGAATTGCGGCGGCCGGCCCTGAGCCGCGAGCAACTGATTCAACGTGGAGTACACCGGATTCACCAAGGTGCCCAAGGGGAGGTCGATCTCGCGGCCGCCCCGGGCGCGTGTGTAGCGGGCCTCGAAGGCAACGGTGGGGAGAAAGCGTCCCTTCGCCGCATCCAACGCCGCGATGTTGCGCTCGACCTCGAGCGACTCGGCTTGCAAGGAGAGATTGGAGCGCAGTGCTTCCCGCACGTAATCGTCGATCACCTCGCCTACTGTCCGCAGGTCCGCGCCGTTGGCCCATGGACCGTAGGCCAATGCCAGCGCTGCTAGCGCACAGGTCCGGACTGCCTTGAGCATGCTCATGTGTGCATTCATTGGACGCGTGTCAACGGGAAGGCAAAAAAAAGCTCACGGCCTGGCAGCAATCGCGCGAGTCGACATCAGCATCGCCTGGTCCAGCAGCTGCCGTGCCTCAAGCCCATCCGCAGCCAACAGGCGCGCCTTGGTGGACGCGAGCTGCAGGATCCCGTGAGTAAATCCCCACAACACCGTGGCCACCGCTTTCGGCTCGCCGACATCGGCGCGAATGGAGCCGTCGCGCACGCCGATCTCGAGCACCGCCACCATCAGCCGCCATATGGCCTGACCGCCCAGGAGCGAGGCCTGCTCGTTCGGCTGCAGGTTGGTGAGATCCGGCGAGAGCAGCTCGCAGCGGGCAATCACATCGAAATACACGGGAAACTCCTGGCAGAACGCGATGTAGGCACGCCCGATACCCACCATCTGATCGAGCCCCAGGCGGTTGCGCGCCACGGCTTCTTCGAAGCGCTGCTTGAGCATGATGAGCCCCCGCTCGCAGACCCCGAACATGAGCTCCGGCTTGTCCTTGAAATAAACGTACAGCAGCGCGCGTGACAGCCGCGCCTTGCGGGCCACCTGGTCCATGGTCAGCGCGTCCCAGCCGACGCTCGCCCCCACGGCCTCGGCGGCGTCGAGGATGTCGGCGCGCCGGCGCTCCTTTTCTTCCTGGCGGCGTTCGGCGATGTAATTCATGATCTGAACCGTAGCATGGGTCTGACACAGTGTCAATAACTGGAAGTTCGTACATCACAATGAGCTGCGGCCGCTTGCCCGTGCTCTGGGTCGTGGCATCGATGCTGACGGCAGTTGCAGCCGCCGCCGATTTGGCCGCGGCTGTCGCCGCGTCCAACAAGGCCATGCGCATCACTATCTCGGACGACACCGGCCAGCGCGTCACGGTGGTCAATCCACCCCTGCGGATCGTCAGCCTCGCCCCAGGGGCCACCGAAATGCTGTTCGCAGCCGGCGCGGGTGCGCATGTCATTGCCACGGTCCAGTACTCGGACCAACCGTCCGCGGCGCAACGCGTTCCGCGCATTGGCGACGTTACCGCCGTCGACATGGAACGGCTGGTTGCCTTGCATCCGGATGTCGCAGTCGTCTGGCCTGGCGGCGGCAATCCCGCGCAGATCGAGGAGATCGCCCGGCTCGGCATCCCGGTCTATCGCCAGCAGGTCAACGCGCTGGCGGACCTGCCGGGCTCGTTGCGCCGGCTTGGCGCGCTTGCCGGGACCGGCACGGCGGCCGAGCAGGCGGCACGCGATCTGGAGGCGCATCTTGCACGGCTGTCGCGCCAGTACCGCAGCGATCGCCAACCCTCGGTCCTGCTGGAGGTCTGGAATCGTCCCATCTACACCGTCGGCGGTACGCACTTGATGAGCGACGCCCTGCGTTTATGCAGTGCGCGCAACGTATTCGCGGATCTGCGGGATCTGGGGCCGGTCGTGGATACTGAGGCCGTCATCGCTCGCAATCCCGACATCATCATTGCGGTCGCCCCGCCCGGCGAGGGCGCTGCCTGGCTGGCGGACTGGAGGCGGTTCGGCAGCCTGAGCGCCGTGCGCAGCGGCAGGCTCATCGCCTTCGAAGATCAGGGGTTGACCCGTCTCGGCCCGAGCGTCCTCGACGCCGCCGAAGCACTGTGCCGGCGGATCGCGCAGCTCACGGCCTCGCGAAAATGAGTGCCACGGGTCATCTCAATCGCGGAAATTATTGAACTGCAGCGGCACCTCGATCTTCGCGCCGCGCAGCAGCTTGATCGCCGCCTGCAGGTCATCGCGCTGCTTGCCCGTGACGCGCACCTTCTCGCCCTGCAGGCTCGCCTGCACCCTGAGCTTCGAGTCCTTGATGAGCCGCGTGAGCTGCTTGCCGGTTTCCTGATCGATACCGTGCTTGAGCACGACCTGCTGGTGCGCCGCGGAGAGCGTCGTCTGCGGCTCCTGCACGTCGAGGCACGCGAGATCGATGCCGCGCTTGGAGAGGCGCAGCTTGAGGATTTCCAACATCTGCTGGAGCTGGAAATCCACCTGCGCGCGCAGCGTGACGCTGAATTCCTCGAGCTCGAAGCGTGCGCCGGTGTCCTTGAAGTCGAAGCGCTGCGTCAGCTCGCGGTTGGCCTGATCGACCGCATTCGCCACCTCGTGCGCATTGAGCTCGGACACGACATCGAACGAAGGCATGACGGCGACCCCAAGCGCTGCGGCAATCGATTGATTGTGCCGCAGCTCACGGCCCGCAACCACCCGCACGACGCTCAGGCGGGATGGCCCGCAACCGCCTGCCTGACGCTCAAGCGGGATGGTGGTGACTCGTGAAGGGACCGCCATGGGCGGGCGAAAGCTTGCCGTACGTCCAGCCCAGCACGGCGCCATACACCACGTGCAGCACAAGCATGACAAGCGGCGCGAGCAGCGTGAGCTGAAAGCCGAAGTATCCGGCGCCGGCCGCCGGCATGAACACGAGCATCATGACGAGCCACAGGAGCACCCCGAAGAGGATGCCGCCTTTGACGTGGCTATCGGCGCCGAGCCGCGGCTCGAGGTACGCAAACAGCCCGCCCCAGATCACCGAGCCGAGCACGCAATGCGCCAGCCACCCAAGCATGTGCTCCCGTGGCGCGGCGAGCACATCGAGCAGCAGCTGAATCAAGCTCAGCTGCGGCAGCAGCCCGGCTGCGCCCTGCAGCAGCACGAATGTTGAGATTGCGCCGGTAGCGGTCGCGCCGGCGACGATTCCTTTGAAGACTTCGCTCATCGGAAGTTGTCGGTCGAGCTCGCGAGCTGCGCTGTCGGCTCGGGGAGGGGCTCAACGATTTAGAACGTGACCGGGCGTGGCGAGTTCCATTCGCCTTGGGTCTTCAAGGCCGCGGCGTTGACTGCGCTTTCTTCAGCTCAACCTCGAGCTTCTTGCGGTGCTTGCGTGCAAGCTCCATGAAGCGCGGCGTGAGACCGGTATCCTCGTACACGGGATCGCCCTGCTCGTCGGTCGAGATCACCTTCCTGCCGGCGATGTACGGCATGGCCGCCGCGATTTCCTCCAGCGCGGCTCCCAGCAGATCCGTGATGAGCTGCTCGGGAGCGCGGCCCGGGAACATTTCAGCCAGCGCCGCCAACCTGGCGGCATCATCGACGGGCAGCCGCACGGCATACTCTGTCGCGGTGCGCTGCTCGGCGGCCGTTTCGCGCCAGCTCTCGAGCAACTCTCTGAAACCCACTGCTATGACTCCGGGCCCGCGGGAGCGTGAGGGCTCCATTGTAGCCGAAGCCTGGTGGCGGCCCTCGGCCTGAAGGCGCCATCTTCAAGGCTCCGACAGCAGTACGCGCTGAGCTGAAGCATTTTCTTGACGGCCGAGCGGCGGGGCGGCGATACTGCCCCATAGATGTCGCAGCAGCACCCGAACAGCTCGAGCACTCGTTGGTGGCGCACTTCGTAAACGGAGTGGGCTGACGGCGAGCTTTTTTCGCGCGACTGACAGAAGACTTTCACGGCACAGAACCCATCTCCGGATCACCTCCGGTGATGGGTTTTGTTTTTTTAATGGCCGAAAGTCCCCTGGCGGCGCTTTCAGCCAATAGAGGAACATGAAACCGCCATTCGACATAGCGGGCGATCTCGACACACCGGTGTCGGCATTCATGAAGCTCGCCGCGTTCGAGCCGCGTTTCCTGCTGGAGAGCGTCGAAGGCGGCGAGCGGCTGGCGCGTTACTCGTTCATCGGCTTCGGTGACGGCCTCGAGGTGCGGCTCGATCGCAGTGGGCTGGCAATCGGCGCGCAACGGCGGCTGCTGCCCGCCACGAGCGCGCAGCTCCTCACCGGACTCCGTGAGGCACTGGCGCGCGCGCCACAACCGCAGCCCGATATCGCGGGTGTTCCGCTCGCCGGCGGGCTCGTCGGGTACGCGGCTTACGATGTCGTGCGCTTCTTCGAGCACCTGCCGGCGCGCAATGGGTCGGAGAGCGGAGTGCCCCTGGCACACTATGTCGCACCTCGTTCACTGCTGGTGTTCGATCATCTGACACGCGGTATCGCTCTCTTGCACGCTGGCTCCCAGCAGGAGCGGAGCTCGCTTCGAAAGGAAGTTGTGCGCGCACTGCACGGTGCGCTGCCTAACGGCGCGCGGCCGGGCCGATATGCGGCGCCAACCGTCGCATACAACCGCAGCGATTACATCGCCGGAGTCAAGCGAACGCAGGAGTACATCGCCGCGGGCGACGTTTACCAGCTCGTGCTGTCGAGCCGCTTCTGTGGGCGGCACGCGCTCGACCCGTTCCAGGTGTATCGGGCGCTGCGGCTCATCAACCCCTCTCCTTATATGTACTACTGCACGCTCGGCGATGTGACCGTCGTCGGCTCTTCGCCCGAGGCGCTCGTCAAGCTGAAGGGTGGCCGGGCGCAGCTACGGCCCATCGCCGGCACTCGCCCGCGTTCCGATGACGCTGCCGTCGATCTGGCGCGCGAGGCCGAGCTGCGCGCTGACCCGAAGGAGAACGCTGAGCACATCATGCTTGTCGATCTGGCGCGCAACGATCTCGGCCGCGTGGCCCGCGCCGGCAGCGTACAGGTCGATCCGTATCGCGCGATCGAACGCTACAGCCATGTCATGCACATCGTAAGCGGCGTCAACGGCGAGTTGGCGCCGGGGCGCGATGCGTTCGACCTGTTCGCAGCGGCGTTTCCGGCGGGCACGCTCGTCGGCGCGCCGAAAGTGCGGGCGATGCAGATCATCGATGAGCTGGAGCCCGTGAGCCGTGGGCTGTACGGAGGCACTGTCGGCTACTTCGGCGCCCGCGGCGACATGGACCACGCGATTACCATCCGTACGCTCGTCTTCCGGGGTGATGAGTACAGTTATCAAGCGGGCGCCGGCATCGTTGCCGACAGCGTTCCGGAGACGGAACACGAAGAGGTGTTGGCCAAGAGCGCGGCGATGGTGCGTGCGCTCGAGCTCGCGGAGGGTGCGGGCATGTCGCGCACGGGCGACCCGTGATGGACGTCGAGGACCGACGATGAGCAGGGCTGAGCGCGCGCAACCGGGTGCGAGCATGGCTGTGAAACCGCGGCTGCTGCTGATCGATAATTACGACTCCTTCACCTACAACCTGGTGCAGGCGTTCCTCGTGCTGGGCGCGGACGTCCGTGTGTACCGCAACGACGCGCTCACCACGGCGGAGGCGCTCGAGTTGGCGCCTTCTCATCTGTGCATCTCGCCCGGTCCGGGCACCCCCTACGATGCCGGCGTGTCGATGGACATGATCCGTGCGCTCGCCGGCCGGATCCCGGTGCTCGGCGTTTGCCTCGGGCACCAGTCGATCGTGGAGGTGTTCGGAGGCAAGGTCGTGCGCGCCGGGCGCCTCATGCACGGCAAGACATCGCTGGTGACACACGACCGCCGCACGCTGTTCGTGGGGTTGCCTGAGCCTTGTGAGGTGGGGCGTTATCATTCCCTGATCGCCGCGCCGGCGATGTTGCCGCCGGAGCTCGAGGTGAGCGGGCGCACGGCCGAGGGCGAGATCATGGCGGTGCGGCACCGCTCCTTGATGGTGGAGGGGGTACAGTTCCATCCCGAGAGCATCCTGACGCCGGACGGTCCACGGCTCCTGCAGAACTTCCTTGAGTTCACTGGCGGCGAGCGCAGCCATGAGCCGACAGCTGGAGTAGCCCATGCAGTCTCCGCGTGAGCTGCTCGAGCAGCTGCTCGAGCGGCGCGATCTCTCGCAATCGCAGGCGGAAGAGTTGCTCACGCACCTGACGGATCCGGCCGCGGCACCCGCCATGGCGGGCGCGATTCTCGCTGCGCTGCGTACCAAGGGCGTCGTCGCGGACGAGGTTCGCGGCTTCGCTCAGGCGATGCGCCGCCTCGCGCGACGGCCGAGGATTGCCGCCGGTCTGCGCGCGATAGATATCGTCGGAACCGGCGGCGACGCCTCCGGCAGCCTCAACATCTCGACGGGGACGGCACTGCTGACGGCCGCCTGCGGCACGCCGGTGCTCAAACACGGCAACCGCTCGATCTCGAGCCGCGCCGGCAGCGCAGATGTGCTCGAAGCGCTCGGTCTGCAGGTGCCGCTTGATGAGCAGGCGGTCGGCGCCTGCCTTGCCACCTGCAACTTCACGTTTCTGTTCGCTCCTCACTACCACCCGGCCATGAAGGCGCTCGCGCCGATCCGTGCAGCGCTCGGTGTGCGGACTGTCTTCAACATCCTCGGGCCGCTGACCAACCCGGCGGAGCCGCAGTTTCATCTGATCGGCGCGTTCAGCCTCGAAGCGGCGCACCTCATTGCGCACACGATCGCGGGCATGCAGATCGAGCGCACGTTCGTCGTTCACGGCGCTGCGGGCTGGGACGAGCCGACGCCGATCGGCCCGTTCAGGGTGTTTGACGTGCGTCCCGGACACGTCGAGGAGCAGGTGAGGATGCCGCAGGAATATGGGTTCTCCCCTTGCAGCGCCGCAGATCTTGCAGGAGGCGACGCCCAACACAATGCGCGCGCCTTGCGTGCCGTGTTGCATGGGGAGGATCGCGGACCGCACCGGGACTGCCTGCTGCTTGGCGCCGCGCTGGCCCTGGAAGTCACCGGCGAGGCGCGCGATCGCCGTGAAGGCGTGGAGCGTGCGGCCTACGCGATCGACAGCGGCGCCGCGCGCCGGGTGCTCGACGCGCTGGCGGCGTTGCGGCCCGATCCAGCGGTCCGGCTGGAACAGACGCGATGAGCAGCGATTTCCTCGCGCAGATGGCCACGGGCAGCCGCGAACGAGTGCACGCCGCTCAGCGAGCATGTTCGGACGCTGCGCTGCTCGCGCGGGCGCTCGCTTCTGCGCCGCCGCCGCCGCTGCAACGGAGTCCGACCGGCTTCGACCTCATCGCGGAGCTCAAATTGCGCTCGCCTGCCGCTGGACAGTTCAAGTCGGCCGGTGAAGACGTGGCAGCGCGGGTGGTCGCGTATGCGCAGGCGGGCGCCGCGGCGGTGTCGGTGCTCACCGAGCCGAGTCGCTTCGACGGATCCTTGGCGCATCTGGAGACCGCCGCGCGCGCCCTGGCGCCGCTGCGGGTGCCGGCAATGCGCAAGGATTTTCTCGTTGATCCCTATCAGGTGAGCGAGGCACGGCTGGCCGGTGCGGCAGGCGTCCTCGTCATCCTGCGTATGTTGGCGCAGGCGCAGATTGAAGCGCTGCTCGAGCGCGCGCGCTCACTTGGGCTGTTTGTGCTGCTGGAGGCGTTCGACGAATACGACATTGAGCTGCTGCATGGGCTCGTCGCCCGGCAGGCCCGGCCGCTCAGTGGGCTGCTGGCCGGAGTCAACTGCCGCGACCTGACCACGCTGCAGGTCGTTCCCGGGCGACTCGAGCGACTCGCACCTCTACTGCCGACAAGCATGCCGCGTGTTGCCGAGAGCGGCGTTGGGTCGGCCGATGATGCACGGCGCGTCGCCGCGGCGGGTTACGACCTGGCGCTCGTCGGCAGTGCGCTGATGCAGGGCGGTGATCCGCACGCGTTAGCAAGCGCGATGCTCCAGGCCGGGCGCGCGGTGCGCAGCACGCCCACGGTCAGGTAGGCGTCCATGTGGATCAAGATCTGCGGTATGACCACGCGAGAGGCGATAGCGGCCGCTCTCGAGGCGCAGGTAGACGCGATCGGGTTCGTGTTCGCGGACTCGCCACGACAACTCGCTCCCCAGGCGGCGAGCCTGCTCGCGCAGCCGGCGCGCGGACGCGTGCGCTGCGTGGCCGTCACCCGGCACCCGACGCAGCAAGCGCTCGATGAGATCCTGGCGGCCTTCAAGCCGGACGTGCTGCAGACCGATGTGGCCGATCTGCGCGTGTTGCGGTTACCGCAGCAACTCGAGCTGCTGCCCGTGCTGCGCGGACGCGACGCTGACCAGGCGTCACTGCCGGCGCGATTGTTGTTCGAAGGGCTCACGAGCGGCGCCGGCATGCCGAGCGACTGGGCCACGGCCCGCAGGATCGCGCGCCGCGCCCAACTCGTGCTGGCAGGCGGCCTGAACGCCGCCAACGTCGCCTCTGCGATCGCAGAAGTGCAGCCTTTTGGAGTGGACGTGTCGAGCGGCGTGGAGGAACGCCGGGGGGTCAAGAGCCCCGCGGAGATCGTGAAATTCGTGTCCGCGGCACGGGCTGCATGAGAGATGAGCGGGCAAAAGTCACGTCTTTTGTCCGCGGGCTGAAAGGGCCGGAGGCCACTTTCGGCAGTAGATATAGCGCAGCACATAAGGACCCCCGTATGACAGCACCTGGTTCGACTCTCGACGCCGAGCGTCTGTTGGCTGACTGCCTCGCCGGAAAATTTCCGGATGCGCGCGGCCGTTTCGGACCGTTCGGCGGCCGCTATGTCCCGGAGACGCTCATCCCCGCGCTCGAGCGGCTCGAGCAGGGCGTGCGCGAGCACCTGCACGCCAGGGATTTCCAGGCCCAGTTCGCTCGCGAGCTCAAGACCTGGGCCGGCCGCCCCACAGCGCTCACGTTCGCCTCCAGACTGTCGGCGCACTGGGGAGCAAAGATCTGGCTGAAGCGCGAGGACCTCGCGCACACCGGCGCTCACAAGATCAACAACGCCATCGGACAGGCGCTGCTTGCAAAGAGGCTCGGCGCCAAACGCATCGTCGCGGAAACCGGCGCGGGCCAACACGGCGTGGCGAGCGCGGCGGCGTGTGCCCGGCTGGGGCTCCCCTGCACGGTGTACATGGGCGAGGTCGACATGGAACGGCAAGCACCCAATGTCGGGCGCATGCGGCTGCTCGGCGCGCAGGTTGTTCCGGTGACCAGCGGTGACCGCACGCTGCGGGCGGCGATCGACGAGGCGCTGCGCGCCTGGGTGTCTGATCCGCTGGAGGCCTATTACCTGATGGGCTCGGCCGTCGGCCCTCATCCGTACCCGTATCTCGTTCGCGAGCTCCAGGCAGTCATCGGCCGGGAGGCGCGCGCCCAGATACTCGATGAGACCGGTGCGCTGCCGGACGCGGTCATCGCCTGCGTCGGCGGGGGCTCAAACTCCATCGGCGCTTTCCATGCCTTCATCCCCGAGGCGCGCGTGGAGATCATCGGCATCGAAGCGGGCGGGCGCGGTGTGGGACTCGGCGAGAACGCGGCCACGCTGTCCCTCGGTCAGCCCGGCGTGCTGCACGGCAGCTTTTCCATGCTGCTGCAGGATGAGGACGGCCAGATCCGCGACAGCCATTCGATTTCCGCGGGACTCGACTACCCAGGGGTCGGGCCCGAGCACGCCCTGCTGCTGGCGGTCGGGCGCGTTCGCTACCAGACGGCGACGGACCAGGAAGCGCTGCAGGCGGTGAGAGCCTGCAGCGAGTACGAAGGCATTCTGCCCGCGCTCGAGAGCGCCCATGCACTCGCCGGCGCGCGGCGCTGGGCCTCTCTCAACAGCGGCAAGAGTATCCTCGTCTGTCTCTCCGGCCGCGGCGACAAGGACATGTCCACTCTGCAGAGCACGCTGTTGGCGACGGAGGCGCGATGAGCGCCCGTGAGAGCATCAGCGACGCCATCCGAGCCGCCGCGGCGCACGGTGAGCCGGCGCTGGTCGCCTATCTCACCGCAGGTTATCCGACCCGGGCAAAATTCCG
>Ga0137362_10000702_pt1 | contig 18773 bp, 13 predicted proteins | sample MadtaG_2_FD_104801 | JGI IMG/M metagenome (GOLD analysis project Ga0137362, IMG submission 104801) | Vadose zone soil microbial communities from Angelo Coast Range Reserve, California, USA - Mad1_100_16 metaG | ecosystem: Environmental > Terrestrial > Soil > Vadose zone | place: USA: California... | reverse complement strand
GCGGAAATGTCGCGGGTTCTCCTATATCGAGAAATGCCACCGCCGAGACCGCACTGGCTGGCTGGGGCGCCAGGATTCGAACCTGGGAATGGCGGAATCAAAATCCGCTCCACCTCGTCGAGGCTGACTTCGTCGCGTCGGCAAATCGTAGGGCTGCATGGTGGAGGCCCAGTGCGCGGACTTTTGTTGACTGACGAAAGGGCGAGGCGCGCTCGGGCAGTCAGCAACCAGTTCTGGGCGAACATGACCCGGAAAATCTGCCGTACTAAATGCCGTATTAATTTAAAGATTAGTACGGCGCGCATCAGCTAAGTAATTGAACGAGCTGGCGCGCCCGGAAGGATTCGAACCTCCGACCCCCAGATTCGTAGTCTGGAGTTTTACGAAGGCACGCCGCGCGCAGGGAGCGTGAGCTTGCCGCCGAGAGGGAACGCGGGACCAAGTGCGCCAGGCCGGAGGCGTGCGTTCCGCAGCGCTTATGCCGCCTGGCTTCGGGGATTGATCAGTTTCAAAAGCCAGCGGCGGCATGAAACGGTGCCGCAATCGGTGCCGGCGAGAATCTGAAATTCAGCTAAGTGCAGGTCGGAGTGGCAGGATTTGAACCTGCGACCCCCTCGTCCAGAACGAGGCCGGGCGCGGACGATCCTTAAATTTTCGGCGATTTTTGTCATGTGCGGGCGTTTGTTCGCATTCGGTTCGCCTGAAGCTGTGGCTGGACGTTTGAATGCGAGTTGAACATAGACAACGTGCGGGGGGCGAGTCGGAGGTCCGCTACATCGCATTTCCACTACCGATCACGCCGGCTTTTGCTATCTGTTACCTGCGGTGTTCGCCGCGAATGGTGGCCGAGTCCTCCGCACACGTGAATGCCGAGCTCAAGGCGAAGCGGTGTCAGCCTTCGCTTGAGTGCACCGGTGACCCTCGTCGTGATGCCGGAGGAATGCCAGTCCATGCCCATCACGGCGCCAAAGGACTGAAACCAGAGAGGATTGGCCACACGATTCGCACGGCCCCCGTGTGCATGGGTTACGCCACCGATTGGCTACCAATACGCTTGTAAAGCGGCATCGCCGCAGAGTCGATGTCAAGCGTCATCTGCCTGCGCTCAGTGCGTATTTGGGCCACGCACATATCACTGACACCCACCTCACTGCGATCCTGCAGTTGCTTCGCTACGTGTTGCGGCGGGTGGAGCGATCCGAACGCAGGGGTCGTCGATGAAAGGAACTGGCCAATTTCCCACTCTGCTGGAGTCGTTCTTCATGGATCGACTGATTGCGGCAGCCGCAGGCGAGTCCCCCCAACATCGCAAGCTACTGCGACACCTTTCGCCTGCTAATGCGGTATGCAGAGCAGCGGCTACGCAAGGCACCTTCACAGTTGACTGTGCCAGATCTGGATAAATCACGCAGCATCACCGCGATTACCAGCGGAATATTTGGGTTCGTTTGCCTGCCGGTCGCTGCGCTGACGGCGGTGCGCCAACGGCACCTGCAGCAGGCATGAGACGCGTGGAAGCCACAGTTGAATGGAGCTCTCAGCGACCGATATCAGACGATCCGACTCACGGATTTAGGGCCACTCGCCGCTCGATGGGGCAGCCGTTGTCACCATTGTCGACAGGAGCCGCACCTCGGGCGTCGCATGAACGACGCGGGCGCGGCGCAGCAGGCGCAGCGCGGCGGCGGTATTGCCCAATGCCAGGAGGTGCATCGCCGCGTCCATGAGTTCGCGTCCCCGACGTTCCACATCCTGCACCTGTTTCAACTCGGTGCGGCAGCGGCGGCAGGTGTCGGCGCCGTTGAGCAGGGCGCGGCAGATCGGACAGTGCATCATGACATCAGGTTTCGAGATAGAACAGCAGATCGCCGAGCTGCCTGCTTGCCTCCTCAAGGCCGGCGACATCGCCGCGCTCTTTGCAATCCCTGATGATCTCCACGATGTCGATGAGTTCGGCGCGGTCTTCATCGCCCGCCTCGTCGAGCTTGGCCTGCGCCTTGGCGACCAGGGCGGCGAGGCCGGTCTCCGCCGGCGTTCCGGTCGTGCCGCCTGACGGCAGCGTCACTCCGTCCGCGTCTTCGGCGTCGAACAGGTCGGAGATCCTCTGACGTGCGTCGTCCAACTTGTTCTCGTCATAGCGCGACATCGCCTTGTCGATGGTGATCCGGCGTTCGAGCCCGGTGTTTTTCTCCGTGGCCGAAACATGCAGGATGCCGTCGCGGTCAAGCGCAAGATCGATGATGATCGGGTTTCCGGCCGGGGCTTCGCTCAGCCCCTCGACGCGGAATTCGCCGAGCTGGATATTCTCCAGCGCGTCGGCGTTCTCGCCCTGGAAGACCCGCACCTCCACCGTTTTCTGGTCGTCCACGACGGTGAAGAAGACCTCGCCCTTGCGAACCGGGATCGCGGTGTTCTTCGGGATGATCGGTACGTAGTGATAGGGGTAGAGTTCTCCATTCAGTTCGCCAAGGGCGCTGGTGCCGAATGTATAAGGCGTGACGTCGACGAGGACGGCCGAGACCTCCGCGCCGGCGATGGCGCCGCCCTGGATCGCCGCCCCCAAGGCGACGCAGAGGTCGGGATCAACCTCGCCGCGCGCTTCCCGGGCGAAGGCCTCGAGCAGGCGCTTGCGGATCAACGGGGTTCTGGTGGCGCCGCCGACCAGCAGGATCTCGTCGACCTGGGAGGAGGTGAGAGAGGCCGACTCGAGCGCGACATGAACCGCCGACAAGGTCTCCTCGATGAAGGGGGCGATCATTTCTTCGTATTCTTCGCGAGACAGCTCCAGCGCAAGGTGGATCGGCTTGCCTGCCGTCTCGGCAACGTACTCTTCCTCGATGCGGGCGAACGGATGATCCGAGAGATGCTTCTTGGCGGCCTCCGCAGAGCGCAGGATTCTCGCCATCGCCTTGGGTTGGTCCGAGACGTCCACCCCCTGCTTGATCTTCAGGTGATCGAGGATGTGCTCGACGATCTTGTGGTCGAAATCGTCGCCGCCGAGATGGTTGTTGCCATGGCTCGATATGACCTCGACGACGCCTGCTTCGATTCGCACCACCGACGCGTCGAAGGTTCCACCGCCGAGATCATAGACGAGGATGCGCTTGCCCTGATGCTGCGCCGCCTCGTAGACCAGGGCCGCCGCGGTCGGTTCGTTGACGATACGAACGACCTCCAGCCTGGCAATCTCGCCCGCCTCGCGCGTCGCCTGACGCTGGGTATCGGAGAAATAGGCCGGAACCGTGATGACGGCTTTGTGCACCGGCCGCCCGAGGCTGCGTTCGGCGATGTCCTTGAGGCGTTTCAGGATCATCGCCGAGATTTCCTGCGGCGTGTACTCACTTCCCGCAAGATGGACCTTGTCGTTGCTGCCCATCCGGCGCTTGATCGATCTGATCGTCCGTTCGGGATACAGGATGAACTGGTTGCGCGCCTCCTCGCCGACGAGCAGTTCGCCGGTTTCCCCGACCCCGACCACCGAGGGCAGGATCTTGCACCCGCGTTCGTCCACCAGCACTTCCGGCCGGCCGTCCCGGTACACGGCGATTTCCGAATTGGTGGTGCCGAGGTCGATCCCAACGATGTCTTCGATCATGCGTTGTCTCCATTTCGGACGGCGCGTCTGGCAACGATCACTTCCGCCGGCCTCAGCAATTCACCCTGCCAGAGAAACCCTGGGCGCACTTCCTCCACGACGATGCCGTCCGCGGCCGCCGCGTCCTCGACGGTCCCCACTGCGGCGGCGTGGCGCGGGTCGAACGGGCGGCCCACCGTCTCGATGGCAGCGATGCGCTGATCCGCCAGGAGCCTGTCGACGCGCCGCAAGGTCATCCGCATCCCCTCCCGCCATGCCTCCGCCGCCGCGCGCTTCGCTTTAGGGTTAGGGAAGCGCTCATACCACCGCCGGGGCGGGGCCGCGACGGCTGGCTTCAGCCCGGCGGCCAGCCTGTCCCGGACGTCGATGATTTCGAGCAGCAGCGGTTTCAGCAGCGTGCGTTCGCGGTCGTGCGCGTCCGCCCGCGCCCGCTTCAACTCCTGCTCCAGCGTGGCGTGGCTGGCCTGCAGCGTATCGAACACGGAACGAAACCGGTCGAGCGCCTCCTTCACGATTCGGGATTGTGTCCGCACCTCGTTTCGCAGACCGGCCAGTTCCACGAAGACCGAGAAGAGGTCGGCTTCCTCCGACGCCTCCGCCGCCGTCTCCGCGGGCGCCTCACCCGACTCGTCATGATCGAGACCGTCCAGGTAAGCGACAAACTGACTGAGCAACTTTTCCCTGATGGTCTCGTCCAACGTTGTTCCCTTGCCCGGTGCGTGTTTCTTGCCCGTCTGTATTGGTTGTCCGATCGGCGATCGCCTCGAGGCTATGTCGATCGCGACCGCCCGTTACGCGCACGCCGCACCGACGCGACGGATGGGGCGGCAAAAAGGAGGAACTGAGGGGATCCCCGCAGCAGTCATAATTCCGACGAACCGCTCACTTTGGTGCACGCCCGATCTATTCCTTCGAGCAGCAGCGCGGTGACGGTCGCCTTGGTGGCCCTGCCGCAGACCGGTCTGGACGGCGCAACGACGGCCAGCTTCAGGCGCGACAAGGCCGCATCGTTGGTCCGAAGCAGTTTCGCCTCCAGACGTATTCGCTGGTCGCGCACAGCCTCGTAGGCCGCTCGATAGGCCTGGAATCGCTCCGGCTCGCGGTCCGGCGGAAATGCGCGCACCAGCGCCAGATAGCGCTGCTTGATCTGATCGTCGCCGGCATCGTCGCCGACCCCGAGAACAGTGAACGGGTCATTCATGCATCGGCCTGCCGTTTGTCGCGATCACGCTTTCGACGATGTTCTTAGCGAGTTCGCGAAGCAACGGCTCCGGCATGGCCCCCAGCGGCGACGCGCGGATCCTGTCGACGAGGGCCATGACCGCCTGGCGTTGCCCGAGCTTTTCAATCATGCGTTTCACCATGTCCGGCGGTGTACCCTCCAGACCCATGGCCAGCAACTCCGACAACGCGTCGAGCGACTCGTCGTCGTCATCGAAGTCCATGAGGTCGGCCCTGGAGACCCGTCTTGATCCTCGGCGCGGTGCCGAATTGGGGCCAGAACCCTTGATGAAACGTTGGATGCGGTTGACCGTATGGAAATCACGCCGGCGCGCCGCAGCCTCTTCGATATGGAACAGTTCCTCCGTCTCACCGAAGGACAATCGGCCGGGATCGCCCTTCGAGCTGGCCACCAACTGGTAATAGCGCCAGGTCGCGTCTTCGGGTTCCCGCCGGCCCGCGAGCTTCGCATAGTCGCCCAGCAGGTCGTAGGCGTTGACCCGTCTGAACATCTCGGCGATCGGGTGGAACTCCGCAGCGGACCAGGCGAGGCTGCCTCCTTTCAACAGCCAACCGCGAATTCGGAAGATCAGTCCTCCAACCGCCCTTTTGCTTTCGCTGGCTTCTTTGCCGCTCACGGCTGAGACGATTGACAGTATCCCCTCCTTCGTCGGAGCCGCTGCCTGCTGAGCCCGCGTCAACTCGTGGCGCAGCAGCGCCGCATTGGCATCGCTTGCGTTCATCAGCGCGTGTTCAAGCGAAGCGCGAAACCAGCCGGCAACGCCACCGCCCGCCAGCTCCACACCCTGGCGCAGCCGCGCTTCGGCGTCCGGTTCCTGACCAAGCTCACGCCCGACCAGCCCCTGATTGATGCGGAGCAGAAAGCTCGGAGCGCCCGGTCGTTCCCACTCCGCGGCCTCGGCAAGTTCCTTCCATGCCAGATCGGCCCGCTTCGAGCGGATCTGCTTACAGGCATGGGAGATATGGAGTTCGATCATCCGCTGCCGCGCCGCCTGATTGATCGGGTCGAGAGTCAGGAGCTTGCGGGCGAAACCCACCGCCTTCTTGTAGGCCTTCCGCGCTATCGCCGAATCTACCGCCTGCAGCAGAACTGCGCTTTCCTCGGGGAAGCGCTGCGCGGCGTCCTCCGCCAACCGATGCCAGTCCCGGTCCTGTCTGTGCGTGCGATAGAGCCCGATCAATTGTAGGACGGCGGGAAGGTGATCGGGGTCGGCCCGCAGGCTCAGCTCAAGATATTCGATTTCAGGAAATTCAGACGTTTGTTCGCCTTCGATCTCCGGATGTTCATGCGCCAGATGCGCGAGGTGACGATAGATCACGCCTGCCGAGAGTCCCGTTTCCGTACCGGCTGCGGGTTCGATGCTCTGTGCCGCAATGGTCCAGCATCGCTCGGCCCGCCCCCAATCGTTTCCGGCTTCGGCGGCAAGCGCGAGAACCCGGTTCCTGTCGAATTCCGATAAGGGACCGAACGTGCTCTCGAATTGCCGCAGACGGTGAGGCGCCTGAGGCAGCAGATTGAGGCAAGCGCACTTGACGTCGTCCGCCGGCAGGGTCCCGGTTTGACTTGCCAGAAAGGACAACAAAGCGCCTGGTCCGCTCCGCTCGGCCTTGGTCAACTGGACCAGCGACTGGGATGCAGCGCTTGGCAGCCCCTTGACTTCCACGGCGAACACCTGCTGCGCCTTGCTCGGTGAGGTCGGCATCGCCACGGGTTCAGCCGGCCCCGCCGGCAGCGCCGCTTCGACGGCGAGGCGGAAGGGCGCGAAGGCCGATTCGGGCGGGATACCGTCCAGCAGCTGGCGCGCCCTTGCGGGATCGTCGGCGGCAATCATGAGGCTCTTGAGGATCAGCCGCAGCGCCCTGAACGCCGACCGCAAAGGAATCCGGCTCAAGAGCTGGTCGATCTCTTGCGGCGGCTTGCCCTCGATCCAGGCGGTCAAACTCTGCTGGGCCGCCGCCGCGTGCTCTACCCACTTGCCAGCCTCGGATTTCTGATCCGCCGGAGGGGACAGCGGGACCGGCGCGACCAGCCACAAGCCAGCGGCCAGCTCGGCGAATTTGGGCGCGGCTGCCGCCGGAACCTTGTCGTTTCCTACATATTTCACCGCGAGTTCGGCGGCCTTGTGCAGCTGACTGCGTTTGACGAGGCATTGGACGTAGAGCAGCGGATCCTGGATCGTTCCATCCGGCGCCGCAGTCTTGCTCAGCGCGATCTCGGCCTCTTCGAACATTCCCTTGGCGGCAAGGATCCGTGCGCGGCCGGCATAGGCCTCGGCGAGCGCGTCGCGCCATTCCGGCCGGGCTTCCTGCTTGACAAGCCGTTTGAACAGATCGATCGCCTGCTTGAAGTCGCCAAGCCGCAAGGCCTCCGTTGCCTTCACCGCGAGCGGGGGTACCGAGGCCTCCTGAAATGAGCTTTGCCGCAGTAGGTTGGACATTCCTGGTACAGCCCGTCTCTATGACACTTAATCTCGTACTCGTACTCGGCTCTGGTCTTGATCAAGGGCACCAACGTCGGCGAGCGAAGAGCCGACGGGCAGTGTGAAAAATCAGCCCAGCTGGAGTCGCCATTTTTCGTGCGTGGGTTGAGATCCTGGCACCGGATTTCTGCTGTGTCCATCGGTCGGCCCGCGTACCCCCAGGAATTCTCGTCCTGCCCGCGGGAGGCGGGGATCAACTCTGTGCTACAATTATTTGTCGGTGTATGGTTGAGCGTCCTCTTTCCGGCAAGGCCGGAACAGTTCGACTGGCGGCGAGTGATCCACGTGCCGCCGACGCGCACAAGTTCGACTTGCCAAATGTGCGTCCACCGAGCCGGATCTTCCGCCACCACGGATCCAACTTCCGCTCGGCGCCGCCGTCACTCAGGTCAGCTGGGGCGCGGTGCAGTCACTCGCGATGGCGCCGAGGCTGCAGGCGGCGATATTGCGGGCGCGAAGCTGATCTGGGGAAAGGTCCTTGACCTCGTCCTTGGTGGCGGCCTCGTCGTCAAACAGCTTCGACAACTTGAAGGCCGGCCGTTTTTCGGTGCCTGTCCAGAAGCGCGCCGTGCGTGCGGCGGCATCGTTGCGTCCGTCGGGCGTAGGCCACCGATTGCGTCAGTGTCCGATTTGCACGCTACTGCGCGCGGAGGTTTCCGAACACGTCTTGCGCCCTTCAGCTTACATGTTGATTGGAGCGACCGCATGGAGGGCGCCGATTGACGAGGCACCCTGGGGCGGTCCGCCTCGTGGCCGCGCTTGAAGATTTTTCCGAGGAGCATACGGTGACGAGCGCGACGCCCCGGCACGTGCCAGCGCCGTCAAAAAATATTTTCCTTCCTCACCTTTCCGAAACTGCGACGACGTTTGCCGGAGGGCGTCATCGGTTCGCTAAAGCTCGCTATAATGCTATGATTTGATTGGTAAAATTGCATTGACGCCACGCCCCCTCGATCCCAATTCCAGCTCTCGATCAATTTGTTCTTGATTAGGGGCTGGCGATGAAGGACGACAACAGCCGCTCGACCGATAGCCCGTTCGAAACACCGGCCGCGAACGACAACATCGCTGTTGGGGGTGGCCCGATGCATCCGCGCATCGTCGCCATTGCCCGGCTCATTGGACGTCAGATCGCCCGGGAAGAGTATGAGAGGCGCCAGGCGGAGGCCGTGAATGACAACCAGCCGCCGCCCAAGGCCGGCGAGGATTGATCGAGGAGACCGGAAACCATGACACGCGTTGCGCTCTACGCGCGCTATTCCTCTGATAGCCAACGCGATGCCTCCATCGAGGACCAGCTTCGGCTGTGCAGCGAATATGCGCAAAAGCAGGGATGGACGGTGGTGGACACCTACTTCGATCGCGCGGTGTCAGGAGATTCCCTGCTGCGGGACGGTATCCTGGAGGTGATGCGGGATGCCCTGAAGCATGGCTTCGACGTCGTATTGGCCGAAGCTCTCGACCGCATCTCGCGCGATCAGGAGGACGTGGCGGCCGTCTTTAAGCGATTGCGGTTCGCAAGCGTGAAGCTCGTCACCGTCGCGGAGGGTGACATCAGCGAGCTTCACATCGGCCTCAAGGGCACCATGAACGCCCTGTTTCTGAAGGACCTCGCCGCCAAGACCCATCGCGGTATTCGTGGACGCGTCGAGGCCGGAAAGAATGCTGGCGGCAACTGCTTTGGGTACCGCGTGGTGAAGATGTCCAACACTTCCGGCGAGCCGATCCGCGGCGAACGCGAGATCGTCGAAGCAGAAGCCAATATCATCCGCCGGGTGTCCCGGGAATTTGCTGCCGGCCGCAGCCCGCGCCGCATTGCCCTCGATCTCAACCGCGCGGGCATTCCGGGACCGGATGGCGGACTATGGGCTGAATCCTCCCTGCGCGGCAACCGCCGCCTCGGCACCGGTATCCTCAACAACGAACTCTATATCGGCCGCATCGTCTGGAACCGGCAGCGCCGCCTCAAGAACCCGCAGACCGGCCGGCGCGTCCTGCGCCAGAACCCCGAATCCGAATGGGTCAGGGTCGACGCGCCGGACCTTCGTATCATCGATGATGCGTTGTGGACGGCGGTGAAGGAGCGGCAGGCCGCATTAGCCGTCACCTACGCCAAGATCGTCACGACGTCGCGCGAGGCCGTCGCACAGGCACTCAACGCCACCCACCGCCCGCGTACCTTGCTGTCGGGTTTGCTTGTCTGCGGATGCTGTGGAGGCTCGTTCGCTCGTCGCGGGCAGGACCGCTACGCATGCATGATGCACGTCAGAACGGGCCGTTGTCACAACAGCCGCACGATCGCCCGCAAAGCCCTGGAAACCCGTGTCCTTGACGGTCTGCGCAACAAGCTCATGGCGCCGGAAGTCGCGGCCGAAGCCATGAGGGCCTACGCAGTCGAGACCAACCGGCTCAATCGCGAGCGAAGGACCGCTGGCGATGCCGACCGCCGGGCGCTGGCCGACGTCGAGCGTAAGCTCCGGGAGATCGTCAGCGCCATTGAGGATGGCGGCTATTCCCGGATGCTATCCGACCGCCTGCGGGAATTGGAGGCCAAGCAGGACGAAATCACGAAGCGCATGGCACGCCCAACGGTCGATCTGCCGGATGTCCATCCCAATGTTGCCGATATGTACCGCCGCAAGGTTGCGCGCGTTGCCGATGCGCTCAACCATCCCGAAGACCGCCATGAGGCGGCAGATGCGCTGCGCGGTCTCATCGAGCGCATCGTCCTCAAGCCCGGCCCCAACCCCCGCCAACTTGACGCCACCCTCTACGGCGAACTCGGAACTATCGTCGAATGGGTTGCCAGAGTCGGAAAAGTTGGCTCAAAGAACACGACTATCACGTCGATTGCGCGTGTGTCGGCATCGGTGGATGCGCGGGCTTGCCCCGCGCATCCCGTTTATCTCTCTGTATTTACACAAGTGCAAGCGCTTGCAGGGAAGCGGATCAGGATTTCCAAAGCCCCCGCTAGGGACCGAGGCGCGTCCATATCATTGCTTATCAATCGCAGCGACGACTGCGCTTCGGATGTGGTCCGGCAATGGTGTGCCGGTGCAGCCTTGCCAGCTCGCTTCCAGAGCCGGGACGCCGAGCGCCGTGGTCAACCGCACAAGATGGCCCGGACCTGGTCCGGTCGCCAGATGCGGGAACTCGGAGAACAGCGCGATGCAGCGCACTGTCCAGTCGAGCGCCGTCGCGGCATCCTTGCGCAGTTCGGCCAGCAAGCCGAGTTGGCCATAGCTCATTGCCATGCCGGGTCGATTGCCCAGCGCCTCCCTGATCTCCAGCGACTTGCGATACCACGCTTCGGCCGCGGCAAGATCGCCCCGAAGCTGCGCCACGATGCCGAGCTGGTGGTAGCTCGACGCCATGCCGGGTCGATCGCCGAGCGCCTCCTTGATCTCCAGCGCCTTGCGATACCAGCCTTCGGCCGCGGCAAGATCGCCCCGCCACTGCGCCACCGTACCGAGCTGGTGGTAGCCCATGGCCATGTGCGGTCGATCGCCGAGTGACTCAGAGATCTCCAGCGCCTCGCGATACCAGCCTTCGGCCGCGGCAACATCGCCCTGAAGCTGCGCCACTATGCCGAGCTGGTGGTAGACCATGGCCATGTGCGGTCGATCGCCGAGCGCCTTATAGATTTCCAGCGCCTTGCGACACCAGCCTTCGGCCGCGGCAAGATCGCCCCGCTTCTGCGCCACCATGCCGAGCTGGTGGTAGCTTGCGCCCATGCCGGGTCGATCGCCGAGCGCCTCAAAGATTTCCAGCGCCTTGCGATACCAGCCTTCGGCCGCGGCAAGATCGCCCCGCTCCAGCGCCACCATGCCGAGCTGGTGGTAGCTCGTGGCGAGACGTTGATTCCGCGATGCTGCGCCGGAGGCCTCAAGGCGCTGCCGAAGGAGATCGTAAGTCGCATAGGCGGTGTCGAGTTGCCCCGCCAGGATGGCACGGTTCGCCTCGGCACTAACCGCGAACAGCCAGAGCGCACCTGCATTGCCGTCGAGGTCGGCTGGGGTGCCGTCGTCCACCTCCAGCGCCTTGCGGCAACGATCGACCCATCCCTGTGCCTCCGGCCCCAACCCGTGAGCGTTCCAGAATTCATTGAGCGGCTGCATCAGCGCTTGCGCCTCGACGTAGCGCTTTTCACTCAAGGCAAATCCAAGCAGCCGACCCATCGTGCGCCGCTGCCGCTCGATCAGAGAAAAAGCCACGTCGGCAGCACCTTCTTGAATTTGTTTCATCAACCAAGCCCCAAAGGCACTGTAAGCGCTCAGCAAAGCACGTTCCGCCGCACCATGCTCGGAGGCGAAGCCCTCGCCTGCCATCCTGCGCCATTCGGCCATGAGATAGAACGGCAGCGCCGGGTGTAGCCCATACATGCCGCCGCCAAGCGATGTCACCAGCCCGATGCCGGCCAGCCGCTGCAGGGTCGTCGACCACGCCTCCTCCGCCACGCCCGCAAAGCGCATCGGAACTTCCTTCACCGCGGAGAGGATCGCCAGCACGGCCTCGTCCGCGACGCCCTCGAACAGCGCCAGTGCCGGCAGGCGATCGCGCATTTCCGGCGCCAGGTGGTCGAACGAATATTTGAGACTGGCGCCCAGCGAGGCAAGCCGCCCTTCCCCGACAAAGCCCGGCGGCAAATTTGCGGTGTTGCCCTTCAATCCATCGAGCAACGTCGCTGCTGACACCGTTTCCAGTTGGGGCAGCAGAAGCCGCAGGCTCAGCGGATGACCATCGAGCCAGTTGAGCAGATCAGCAAACGCCCGATCGTGCCGCCGCCCACGGGCCTGCGGATAGGGGCGCAGAACATCCTCCGCCATCTCCGCCGCCTCGCCAGGCGTCAGTCCGGTGAGTTCGTGGCGGCGCACGTTGCCGAGCCAGTCTTCCGGTGTCCGGCTGGTGATGATCACGCCGGTCTTGCCGCCCTCGCGCGCCAGTTCGGTCAGGAAGTCCCGCATCTGCTGCTGCTGCGCCGCATCCAGTGGCGGCGTCGCCCCGGTCATATCGGGCAGCTCACGCACCGTCTCGAAATTGTCCCAGAGCAGCAGCATGCGCCGCTCGCGCAGCACCTTGAGAATCAATTCCCGCCGCTGCGCCGCGTCGCGCGTCCTGCCCACAAAGTCAGGGCCGAACAGTTGCAATCCGATTTGCGTCACCACGCCGTCGAGGCCGAACGATGCCACGCCGGGTTCGAACGAATGGAAGAACACCCATTCGGGTTGCTCTACGCCGCCGGTGGCCTGCCACCAGCGGCCGAAGGCCTTCGCCAACTCGGTCTTGCCCGTTCCCGCCGGCCCGTGCACCACAGCGACCCGCTGCCACTTGAGCGCCAGTTCCAGCGTGTAGAAGGCGGCATCACGCCCGACAAACCGTCCTACGGGTGCGAGCTTGTCCTCTGCCGCGGGGCCAATCTCGGAATCCTCGCGGGCACTCGACCGCATTCTGTCGAGCATCGCATCCAGCGACAGAGGTGCCGATCGCCGGCCCTGCTTCAATGCGGAAAAGCTGATCGAGCTGCGCAGGTAATGCACCGGGACAATCCAGTCCTCAAGCGGGAGCATGCCTTTCGGGCTCGGCCGCTCCTTGCGCCGATAGAGCCGCTGCCGTCCCGCCGCTACCGCGTCCGACACGGTGCGGCCTGCAAACAGCGCTTCGTAGAATTCGGCCATGAACTCGGCTGCCGCCACGGCGTAGACCGAGTAGCCCATCGCCACCACGGACGCTGCATTGGCCTCCAGCAACCGCGTCGCCACCGCAGCCTCCACCGCGGCTTCGCCGAGTTTGCCTTCGCCCAGCATGCCGGAGCGACAGGCATTGAGCACCACCAGCGGCACCTTGGCTTGACCGACAGGCAAGGCGAACTCATCCGCTGACACCAAGTGCTCGCCGCCGCTATCTTTCTCAAAGGCAAGGTAACCGCGCGCCGCTGTCGCCGTATCGAAGTGACTTGAACCCGTGGTGACCCCATCCGATCCATTGCCGAAGGTGCCGTGGCCGTCGAAATGCACAATGTGGTAGGGCTCGCCGACTGCAATTCCCGCATTAAGCGCCTTGTGCATCGCCTCCAGCGTCGGCGGACGCAGCACGTCCAGCTCCACGCGCCCGCGCACGGCCGATAACCGCTCGACGAGGGGCCGCGCGATCATCTGGTAGCCGACATCCTTAAGACCCGACGGCCGCGCGATCACCATCAGCACCCGCAGCGTCTCACCCGGCGGAACAGATGCCGCCGCGCCCTCGATCACGAGCGTGCGATCGATCGCAGCGAGATCAAGCGCCAACGGTGTCGCCCGTTTGGGATCGCGTAGCAGCTCCCACGGCAGACTCAAGAACGCTGGCGATCGCGACATGATCACCAGCTCTGCCTGTCCCTCGCGCGATTTGAGGTAGGCATCGTGACCGGGCTTGCCAGTACCGAATACGCTCTCGAACAGCGCCTTACCCCACTCAGGCAGGCGCCCCTCGATCGTTCGACCGCGCTCTTCGTAAACCGCGTACGGCGCGATGAGATAGTCTTCGAGATACCAGCGGATATCCTCGCGTTCCGCCGCTCCGAACGGGGAGTTGAAGATCACGGGATCGCCGGCCGCCTCGGGAAAGCTTTGCCCCGATCGCTGCAACGCCACCGCAACCCGGCCGTCGGACAGCTCTTCCACAATGAGGCGGTGAGTCATCCGACGCTCTCCCCACAATGCGCGGCTACTCGCTGAAAATGAATTTAAGTCAAATCTCTACTGACCCTGTACAAGAATGCCTTGCATCTAACAAGGTGCAGACGATCACGCCTCGGGCGGGTGCTTCATCAATTCATCGACAACTACGGTGATCACTTTATCGCGGCGCCCAACGTCGATCTCGTCAGCTACATTGAGTTGCAGCCGCATCCGCCGGGCAACGACTTCAGGAGCGGGAGCAGCCTTGGAATCCTTCTTCAGGTCCCGATAGATGTCCCAAGCGAACTTGGCGGCGCTGAGAATGAGTGTGGCGAGCGCAATGGTTGTCCCGGCATCAAATCGCCGCGGGATTTCACCGCCTTGGATGTGCGCTTCCACCGCTGCCGGCAGGTTGCGATCCAATTCATCGCCGAGCCGCAGAGCGGCGCGGCGCGCGAGATCGTCAGACGACATCTAATCCTCCATATGAGTGTCCCCACCCCTGTCCGGCGCGCCTGGGGCGAAGCGGTCGGCCGCGCGGTGCGAATATTACCGCACCGCAACGTGCTTATTTCCCAGCTTTTACCGTCATCCGGCCGGATCGAGACCCTTCGCTTTGAACACCGGCGCTGCGGAAGGCGCGGTGAGGAACTTGATCAACGCATTGGCGGCTTCCGCTTGCCGCGCGTTCGCTCCGACAGCGGCCGCAAACGATGTGGTCAGCTGAATCTCCTTGGGGAACGGGCCGACCAGCTCGGCGCCCGCATAGGGCAGGATTTCGCTGATCTGAGTCATGCCGATCTCGGCTTCGCCGTTGGCGACGGCGTACGCGGCGGGATTTTCGGGCGGCAACAGCTTGACCTTGTCCTTGAGGGCATCGGCGATGCCGAGCCGCTGCAGCAGCGCTTTCAGATAAATGCCGGTGCCGCCCTGCTCCACATAGGCGACCGATTTGGCATTGAGGAGCGCGTTCTTGAAGGCCTCGACCGTGGTGATGTCGGGCTTGAGGGCGCCCTTGCGGACCGCCACGCCGGCGCCGGAATTCGCAAGCGCGGTGCGGGTCGCGGCGACGAGCTTGCCTTGCCGGATGAGATCATCGATGGCCGCAGTGGTCAGCACCGCAAGATCGAACGTTGCTCCCTTCTCGATATCGGCCTTCAGCGGAACGGCGGCGCCCCAGGTGAACGCGAGCTTGTGCTCGGTCGCCTTCTCGAACGCCGGTGCGAGCTGTTCCAGCGTGGTCTTGAGCGCATTGGAACTGATCACCTTGATCTCGGCAGCGCCCGCCGGGACAGGGGCGGCGAGTATCATGGTGAGTCCGACTACAGCGGCAGTCAGCTTTGTCTCTTTCATGGCGATTCCTCCCGTTTGTGCCGCGCGCGTACGCGCTATACCTGCGCTCTCCTCCTGCGGGGCAGGTTAGATGGGCGCGATCGAAGTGATACACCCAGACCATCCTAAGCCCTGGGACCGCGGGCGTCTCGCCCGCTCTTCGGTATGGCCAAGAAAGAGCGGGCGAGACGCCCGCGGTCCCAGAGTGGCGCTGCTGCTGCGACAACATGCTTCACCCCTTATCAACCACCCATCACATACCAATATCTCGCCTGTGACAGTGTCCGGTCAAACACGGCCGGCGATGGCGCCGCGTGTGGGAGGATTTCATGTTCGGCAAAATTTATCGGGTTCTCACGGTTGTGGCGATTGTCGCGGCCGCGACCGGCCTTCTGGCGTCCGGCGCTGATGCCCGCATCGGCGGGGGGCTAAGCTCGGGCAGCCGCGGAACAACGCGCACGTTCTCGCCGCCGCCGCCGACGTCGACCATGCCGTCGGCGGCCCCGATGCAACGTACCGTGACGCAGCCGAATGTCGCCAATCCCCGGCCCGGCTTAGCGCCTTCTCCGGGCGGCTTCTTCGGCCGCTCGGGAATTTGGGGCGGTCTTGCGGCGGGCTTCCTGGGCGCCGGCCTGTTCGGTCTCTTGTTCGGTCACGGCATGATGGGCGGGCTTGGCGGCTTCGTATCATTCCTCGGGCTCATCTTTCAGCTTGGGTTGATTGCGCTCGTCGCCGTGTTCCTGTGGCGTTGGTTCCAGCGCCGCAACGAGCCGGCCTACGCTGGAACGCACTATCGCGATAACTCAAACTCATCCACGGGCCTTTTCGGGGCCCCAGGTCTGGGCGGCGGGCAAAGTGCAGCCAGCACCGGCGCTCGTCAGCGCAGCGATGACGTGGGCATCTCGAGTGCCGACTATGATGCGTTCGAGCGGCTGCTCGGTGACATTCAGACCGCCTACAGCAACGAGGATCTCAATGTGCTGCGGGCCCGCGCCACGCCCGAAATGGTGTCCTATTTCTCTGAGGACCTGGCGCAGAACGCAAGCCGCGGGGTCGTGAACCGCATCTCCGATGTCAAGCTCCTGCAGGGTGATCTTGCGGAGGCTTGGAGCGAGGGCAGCACCGACTATGCGACGGTTGCGATGCGGTTCGCGCTCAACGATACGATGATCGACCGCGCCAACGGGCGGGTTGTCGAGGGCGGCCCGCAGGAGGTCGTTGAAGCCTGGACCTTCCGGCGCCTCCATGGCGGCCCATGGCTGCTGTCGGCCATCCAGCAGGCGCGTTAGAGTTTCAATATTGAATCCACGTGGTGGCGTCGTCGCCGGGCTCGTCCCGGCGATCTCGCGTTTTTAGGCACAGAGCAGGAATATCCGAGGTGGCCGGGACAAGCCGCCCACGACCGGAGGTGCCATGTGCTTCAACCCGGCCGCAATCCGCGTTAGCCGGCTCTCAAACGTGCCCGCCCAGAGTGCGTTCGGGCATGTTGAATCATTTTGCCTCGTCATTGTCGGTTTGCCCCGGCCATCCACGTCTTAGTTAAGGAAGCCGTGCAGGACCGTCCCCTCGTTTTGGCGGCCTCTCGGTCCGCCCGAAGTCAGGGAGGTAACGTTTTTGTTAACGTTAGCGAACCTTCCGAAGGGCCGACACGACTAATAGATAACTGAAGAACGAGAAATCAGGAGGCCACCTTGAGCTCGACTTGCGCCCGCATCTTTACCGGACTTGCGCTCTCGGCGGCGGTCATTTTCGGCGCCCTTTCAGCTTCCAGCGCCGGTCCCATGAGGCCGGTACAGTCCGAGACCGCGCCGAACGGTTTCCCGGCTGCACGCTGTTCGCGCCCCGCCGATCAGGAGACGCTGCGCATCAAGCAACTTGCCGAGTTCCTCGAAACGTCGCGCCGCATGGCGGTGCAGAACCCACTGCTGTTGGCTGATGTCGGCTATTACGAAGCCGAGCTTGCGGCGAGCCGCCATTGCCTCCAGTCAGTCGCGGCCCGGTAAGTTTCGCTACCGCTGCGCCCCCACTCTACCCTCCCCGCTTGTGGGGGAAGGTAGAGGTTAAATCGCAACGCCGGGGCATGATTGGCCCGGCGTTTTGTTTTAGGCACCTCACGCCTTCCCGTATCCCCCCGCCGTCGGGGTCTGGATGATGACCGCGTCGCCGGCATCGAGCGTCGTGGCGTCGGCGCCCTGCAGGCGTTCCATGCGACCATCGCTGCGGCGCACCCAGTTCTCGCCGACCTGGCCTGGCTCGCCGCCGGCAAGTCCGAACGGCCGCACGCGGCGGTGGCCGGACAGGATGGTGCATTCCATTCTTTCAAGAAATCTGATGGTGCGGCGGACGCCATCGCCGGCATTCCATTTTCCGCGCCCGCCGGAGCCGGCGCGAATATGGAAATCCTCCAGCACGACCGGATAGCGGAATTCCAGCACCTCCGGATCGGTGAGGCGCGTGTTCGTCATGTGGGTGTGTACCGCATCGGTGCCGGGGAAACCCGGCCCCGCCGGCGAGCCCGAACAGATCGTCTCATAATACTGGTAGCGCGCATTGCCGAAGTTGAGGTTGTTCATGGTGCCCTGCGCGGCTGCAAGCGCCCCGAGCGCTCCGAACAGCGTGTCGGTCACCGCCTGGCTCACCTCGACGTTTCCGGCCACTACGGCGGCCGGATACTCCGGCGACAGCATCGAGCGCGGCGGAATGACGATATTGATCGGCCGCAGGCAGCCGGCGTTCATCGGGATGTCGTCATCGACCATGACGCGGAACACGTAAAGCACGGCCGCGCGGGTCACCGGCTCGGGGGCGTTGAAATTGGTGGGTTGCTGCGGCGAGGTGCCGGTGAAGTCGACGGTGGCCTCCCGTCTTTCCTTGTCGACCGTGATCTTTACGCGGATCACGGTGCCCTGGTCCATCTCATAGGCGAATTCGGAATCATGAAGCCGGTCGATGACGCGCCGCACGCTTTCGGCGGCGTTGTCCTGCACATGCTGCATATAGGCTTTCACCACCGGCAGCGTGAATTGCGCCGTCATCTTGCGCAGCTCCTGCACGCCTTTCTCATTGGCGGCGATCTGGGCCTTGAGATCGTTGACGTTCTGGAGCGCGTTGCGCGCCGGGTACTTGGCGCCGGTGAAGAGCGCGTAGAGTTCCGTCTCGCGGAAATGGCCGCGATCCACAACCTTGAAATTGTCGATATAGACGCCTTCCTCCTCGATGGTCCTGGCGTTGGGCGACATCGAGCCCGGCGAGATGCCGCCGACGTCGGCGTGGTGGCCTCGGCTTGCGACCCAAAACAGGAGCTCCCGCTCGGCGTCATCGAAAACCGGCGTGCAAACCGTGATGTCCGGCAGGTGGGTGCCGCCGTTGTAGGGGGCGTTGATCGCATAGACGTCGCCCGGCCGGATGCGGCCTGCGTTTTCCCGGATGATGGTCTCGACGGCACGGTCCATGGAGCCGAGGTGC
>Ga0137362_10000697_pt1 | contig 18800 bp, 17 predicted proteins | sample MadtaG_2_FD_104801 | JGI IMG/M metagenome (GOLD analysis project Ga0137362, IMG submission 104801) | Vadose zone soil microbial communities from Angelo Coast Range Reserve, California, USA - Mad1_100_16 metaG | ecosystem: Environmental > Terrestrial > Soil > Vadose zone | place: USA: California... | reverse complement strand
GGACGCCACTCGCATCGATGCGGTCATGAATCTTGTCGGCGAATTGATCATCGGGAAGTCTATGCTCAATCGCACGCTGACCGAGTTTGACCAGAAGCATGCTCGCGATCCCTTGCGCGCCAAGCTTGCCGATGCCATGGCGTTTCAGGCCCGCATCCTGGATGAACTGCACAAGTGCGTCCTTAAAATCCGCATGGTGCCCGTCGAGCAGCTCTTCCGCCGTTTCCCTCGCGTCGTCCGCGACGTTGCCAAGCAGTGCGGCAAGGATGTGGCTCTGGATCTTTCGGGCCAAAACACCGATCTCGATAAGGGCATTCTCGATGCTCTTGCCGAGCCCCTCATGCATCTGGTGCGCAATGCCGTGGATCACGGCATCGAAGCGGCGGACGCGCGTTTGACCGCCGGCAAGGCCGCGCGCGGCACCATTTATCTCAACGCCTATCATCAGGGCACCCAGGTGGTCATTGAAGTCCGCGACGATGGCCGCGGCATCGACCCTGTTCAATTGCGCGCCCGCGCTGTTGAAAAGAAAATCCTGAAGCCTGAGGAAGCGAAACGCCTCACCGACCAGGAAACGCTCAATCTCATTTTCGAATCGGGATTCAGTACTGCTTCCGAAGTTACGGAAGTCTCGGGCCGTGGTATTGGCATGGACGTCGTTCGAACCGTCCTCGACCGCCTCAAGGGTACCGTCCAGGTTTCTTCGCAATTGGGTCGCGGCACGACGATTCAACTTCGCGCGCCGCTCACTCTTGCGAGTATTCAGACGTTGCTTTTCCGCGTCGGCGGCCGTCTATTCGCCGTCCCGCTCTCTTCCGTTGTCGAAATCACCCGCATCACCGATCCCGAGATTCACCGCGTGGATCAGCAGGAAGTCCTGCGTCTTCGCGAACAGATTCTTACTCTCGTCCGGCTGGATCATCTCAGCCGGTTGCGCAGCATCGACACCCAGCCCGTTCGAAAGAAGCATTTCGTGATCGTCATTGGCGCCGCCGAAAAACGCTTCGGTCTCGTCGTGGATAGCCTCGTTGGTGAAGAAGAACTCGTGATTAAAGCGCTGCCTGGCGAAATTGTTTCCAGCGATTTAGTCAGTGGTGCCTCCATTCTCGGTGACGGAACCGTCGTCCTTATCCTGAATGTTCCCGCCGTTCTCTCGCGGCTCTCTCGGTCCACGCCGCTCGGAGCCATCGCATGAGCGAACGTATCCGAGTTCTCGTCGTCGATGATTCCGCTCTCATGCGGAAACTGATCCCTGCGATCCTGGCGCGCGATTCTTCCATCGAAGTTGTCGGCACGGCCATGGACGGAGCATTCGCGCTAAAAAAGATTGAAGAGCTGCAGCCGGATGTCGTCACGCTCGACCTGGAAATGCCTCGCATGGACGGCATGGAGACGCTGCGCCTCATCATGCGCCGCGCTCCCTTGCCCGTCATCCTCTTCAGCACTCATTCGAAAGAGGGTGGCTACGCCACACTCAAAGCCCTCGCGATGGGTGCCGTGGATTTTCTCGCAAAGCCAAAGGACGCCGCCGCTGGCCGCCTCGACGAAATCGCCGATCAGCTGATCGCAAAAATAAAGGTTGCCAAGCGCGCCGCCGGCCGCAAGCTTCCGCCTGCTGTTGTTGGCGAGGATGTGCATCCGCAAAAAAAAGGGACCCGCGCCACGCTCCCTCCGCGCCGCGTTATCGCTATCGGAATTTCCACCGGCGGTCCCAACGCGTTGCAATTTGTTTTGTCACAAATCCCCTCGGATTTTCTGTCCACCATTCTGGTCGTCCAGCACATGCCCGAAGGTTTTACCGAAATGTTCGCGAAGCGCCTTGACGAATGTTGCGCTCTCGAAGTTCACGAAGCGCGTTCCGGCGATCTTCTTCTTGCCGGGCGCGTGCTAATTTGTCCCGGAAATCGCCACATGATGCTTCGAAGAATGCCGCGCGGCGACATGGTAATTCTCTCCGACGGTCCGCCCGTGAATGGGCATCGTCCGTCCGCCGACGTTTTATTTCATTCCGTCGCGCAGGAGTTTGCGCTCACTTCCGTCGGAATTTTAATGACCGGCATGGGCGACGACGGCGCCGAAGGTCTCGGCGCAATCAAGGCGGCCGGCGGAATGACCATCGCCCAGAGCGAAGACACCTGCGTCGTGAGCGGCATGCCGCGCGCGGCGATTATTAAAGGATATGCGAATAAGATTATTCCGCTCGATGGACTCGGCGCGTACCTCGTAAGCAATTACGGCGCGGAACGCGGCGCCGCCGAAAAAATCGAGAAGAACGAAAAGCTTGAAAAGAACGACAAGCACGAAAAAATCGAAAAGACACCCGTACCATCCCAGCGTTCGTGAAAGCGAGCGCCGGGATAAGGAGAAGGCCATGAAACAATTTGCCGCCCTGCTTCGAAAAGATAATCAGCCGGTTCGCTACCTCGTGGTGGACGATTCCGTCTTCGCGCGCAAGAATCTCATCAAAATGATCGAGATGTTCGGCGGCGAAGTGGCCGGCGAGGCCGGCGATGGCCTGACGGCCATCGCAGAATTCAACCGGGTTACTCCGGACATCGTGCTCATGGACATCACCATGCCCCAGATGGAAGGGATCGAGGCGGTGGAGCGCATCGTGCGGCAGCACGCCAGCGCGCGCATCGTCATGGTCTCGTCCGTCGGATACCAGGAGAATATCCTGGCGGCGCTCCAGAAGGGCGCGAAGCACTTCGTGCAGAAGCCGGTGAAGCCGGAAGTGCTGTACGAAATTCTCCGGTACGTGCTGAGCGACGATCCCAACGCCGTTGGCGCGCCGGTGGCGATGGCGGGAGAACAGCGCTCATGAGAATGGAATTGATTCAGCCGTTCATCAATGCCGCCGATGCGGTTTTCGCGGAGTCGCTGCAGGGGCCGACGAAGATTGTGGACCTGGAAATGGACCAGGACGCGTATCGCCGCAAGGGCGTTGCGGCGCTGATCGCCATCAAGGGCGACATTGAAGGACGCGTGATTCTCGATTTGTCGCCGGAAGTGGCGATGAAAGTGGCGAGCCAGCTTGCGGGTTCGGAAGTGGAAGCGAGCGACCAGGTGGTGCGGGAAACGGTTTGCGAGATGGCGAACATGGTGATCGGCAATTCGGTGACGCTGTTGAACGACCAAGGCTTTCACTTCAAAGTGCTTCCGCCGGAAATTCATATGGACGAAACGGGACTGGCCGGAAGCGCGGATACGGAAGCCCTGGTGATTTGCATTGAAACGCCGTGCGGGAACATCTATTTGAACATTGCGATGCACTATCTGCATCGGCGGCGGCAGGAACGCAACGCGATTCCGGCGCTGGATTGAAGATTCAGTCGACCGTCCCGACCGAGCCGGGATCTTTGATTGAGAATTGAAAGCTCAAAGCGAAAAGAACCTTCAGCTGGCCCTTCCGCTATCGTGCCGGGCGATCCCCCCTTTTCTAGCGAGATGCGAACCAACCTGAAGTAATCCTTCAGGAATGGCTCGGTTGCACCCTCCTCCAACCAGCGAATTCTGTGAAAATGGGCATATCGTTGCGAAATTTACGGGTCACACCGTGGCGACACGGTCGGGGGTTTTTGCAGCGCGGTAAATGGCTTCGATGAGGGCGATGCTGCGGCGGCCTTCGAGGCCATCGCAGGCGGGGGCGCGATTCTGCTGGATGGCCTGGAGGAAATCTTCGAGGACGGCCTGGTGGCCGCGGAAGTCCGTGACAGCGGCGGAAGAGGCGCTTTGGTTTTCGTCGAGGGCGGCAGGCTCTGCGGCAGCACGAGTGTTGCGGAGATTGGCGGTGGCGATGCGGTCGTGCTCGAGGATGACGGTGCCTTCGGTGCCAGAGATTTCAACACGGCGGGGATAGCCCGGATAGGCGGCGGTAGTGACGTGGAGAATGCCGAGTGCGCCACTGGAAAATTCGAGGATGGCGGCGGCGGTGTCTTCGGCTTCGATCTTGTGAAGAAGTGTGCCGGTGCGGGCTTGCACGCGAACGACGTCACCGAGGAGCCAGAGGAGCAAGTCGACGGTGTGGACGCCTTGATTGATCAATGCGCCGCCGCCGTCGAGCGCGAATGTGCCGCGCCAGCGTGAATTGGAGTAGTACTCGGGAGGGCGATACCACTTTACGCGGGCGTCCACGATGATGGGCCTGCCGAGGAGGCCTTGATCGAGCCAGCTTTTAAGCTGGCGAATGTGCGGCTTCATGCGGTCTTGAAAAATGACGCCGAGCTGGACTTTGGATTGCCTTGCGGCTTCGATGAGCGCGTCGGCGCGCGCGGTACTGATTTCAATGGGCTTTTCCGTGAGGACGTGGAGGCCATGGCGGACGGCGGCGATACCTTGCGCGGCGTGGAGACCGGAAGGGTTGCCGATGATGACGAGATCCATGGGGCGATGATTGAGAAAGGCGTCGAGGTCCTGATAGGGAGTGCCGCCGTGTTCGCGGCAGAGGCGCGCGATTTTTTCAGGGTTGGTTCCGTGGATGGCTGAGATTTCGACGCCGGGGATGGCACGCGCAGCGCGGGCGTGCGTTTCCGTGATGTTGCCGCCGCCGATTAGGCCGATGTGAATGGTCATGGAGAGTTTTCGGTGATCCGTTATCAGTGCTCAGTAAGAGAAGAAGGATAGTCGGAATTTTGGCTTTTTCCAAATGTGCGTGTCGCAAAGGGTACACGTTGAGGCCTTCGGCCACGACAAAAACCTTCGCGGCGTCAAGATGAGAACTTCGCTTTAGGCTCTGGTTAGTGATAGGTAGCAATGAAATCTTTGTAGGCGGCTTCGGTGGCTTCGGGTGTGGCAATCGCCGAAGAGATCGAGATGCGGTAGCGAAAAGTGGCGCTGGCTTGCGGAGCTAGAGAGAAATTCAGCTCTTCCTTGCCACTGCTGAAGATTTTCTGGCCGAGCGGGTTGGCGGCGAAGAGGCCATAGCCACGGGCGTGCCAGTACGTGGGAAAACCAGGATTGGCGGGGTGATCGAAAATAGTGATGGTTACAGGCTCGTCGCCGACGTGACCGCTGAGATTGCACCAGCGGCCGCGCGTGCCCCAGGCGGCATCGCCCTTTTTGCCTTCACTGGTGAGGTAGGTGCCGTTGACGCCGGTGTTGTCCAGCTTGGCGACCGTGGTCGCGCGGCCACTGGCATCGGTGTAAACCTCGGGCTTGTCAGAGGGAATTTCAAGAGCGCGGACGACGCGGAGGCCCAACATCCCGTCTTTCTCATCCTTGAAATCGACTTTGGTGTCGAGAGCGCGGAGCGTGGTGACGCGGTCCACGCTGCGAAGGCCGGGCCCTCCGCGGAAGACGAAGTGCGTGTGTTCCTGGAGTAAAACTTTTTTGTCGAACGTAACCCAATCCGCTTCGACGTCTAGTTCGGCGTGGTCCGAACCGCCTTTTGCAGAGACGATGGAGCGATGGACGATGGTACCCATCTTCGGGGCGTTTTCTGGCTTGATGGCTTCGGAATTATTCCAGAAATCGAGGCCGTTGACGTTTTCGTAGTTGAACCAGAGGCCGGCATGATGCGGATGATCTGTGCGTTCGCCCGGGCGTGGCTCAAGAGGAAAGCCGCGAGTGACGATCGTGCCTTTGGCGGTGCGGAGCGGAAAGAGGACGGGCTTTTTGAGCGTGGTGGGCCAGATGTAAGAAGTGAAGGGCTGGCCATCGATGGAGATATCCACGCGGCGGGCTTGTTCGTTGACGGTGACGGAGATTCGGCCCGATGCGCGGGGGCCGGCGGAAGCGAGTGACACGAGAATCGCCGTCGCCGCGCCGAAGATGAGCGATGCACCGCCAATGAGAATGCGCATGATTAGCCGTGGCCTCCAGTGATGGTCAAATCTCTTCCGGCACGACATAAGGTGCGCGATAGCTGCCGCGCAGAAGGCGATTGGCTTCCTCATCACCAATGACCTGCTCCTGCGCAGGATCGAAGCGCAGCGTACGACCCAGGCGGTAGGAGGCATTGGCCAAATGCACGAGCGTCGTTGAGATGTGGGCTTCCTCAATCGGCGAATGAATGTCCTGGGCACGACGGCTGCGAATGCAATCGACGAAGTTTGCGTAATGGTCACCGGAACCCTTGCCGTGCGGTCCAGGTTCGGCCTCATCCGTCAGCCACGTCCTGTAGGTATCGTATCCATCGATGCCGAGATAGCCTTTTGATCCGTAGAAAATGTTGCCAACGGTGTTCGTCTTGGCATCCTTTGGCCCCAAGGATTGCTGCTGTTGCTTCGCAGGCTTCTTGCTTGCATCGGCGGTCAATCCCGCGGCGGGTACACCACTGGCTCCGTAAGCGCCCGCGCCTATCTCCGCCTCGTGGTTGGTGATCCAGTGGCGGACTTCGAGTTCCATCATCTTGCGCTTGCCAGCTGGAGCCTCGAAACAGAAGGTAGCGTTCAGAGTATTGGGTGTCTCCTGGTCGTCATCGAACAGGAAATGTCCACCCATCGCCGACACAGATACCGGGAAGCCAACTCCCAAACCCCAGCGCGCAATATCGATTTCGTGGATGGCCTGGTTGCCGACTTCGCCGTTTCCGGTGTCCCAGATCCAATGCCAGTTGTAGTGAAAGCGATTCCGGGTGAAGGGCTTCATAGGGGCGGGGCCGGTCCAGAGGTCATAATGAACGCCGTACGGAACGGCTTCCACCTCAGCGCGGCCGATCGATGGCCGCCACTTGTAGCAAAGCGCGCGGGCCATGTAGACGTCGCCGATGGTGCCGTCATGTAAATGCTGAATGGCTTCCATCATTCCCGGATTCGATCGCGACTGACTGCCGTGCTGGCAAATTCGGTTGTACTTCTTTACCGCGCGTACCAGTTGCCTTCCTTCAAACCAGTTGTGCGAGCACGGCTTTTCCACATACACATCTTTCCCGGCTTGGCACGCCCAGATGGCCATCAACGAGTGCCAATGATTAGGAGCGGCGATGGAGATGGCGTCGATGTCTTTGTCTTCGAGAAGCTTGCGAACATCGACGTAGGGTTTTGGCTTTGGCACTCCCAGCTTCTCCACATCCCCGAGGCGCTGGTTCAACACGCTTTCATCTACGTCGCACAGAGCGGCAATGTCCGCTCCCTGAACGCGGGAGAATCCGTGGATGTGGTCTTTGCCGCGACCGCGCACTCCGCAGATAGCTACGCGCACACGATCATTCGCGCCCATGACTCGGGCGTAACTCGATGCCGAGACGCTCAGTGCCGTGCCGGCGACGCCAGCCCCGGTGATTTTCAGGAAGTCCCGCCGGGAAGCTTTTGTTGTAGACATACAACCTCCAAGGGATGCCGGTGAAGCTGCGCTGGCAGACCAAACTTGCGAAGACTGGGCGCCAGGGCGGCGTCCAGCGCCGCGACTCGCATCCTTCAAACGAGGCAATCATAAGCCAAGACGGTCCCTTCCAGCATTGAAAGTTACTAAAGGAATCGTTTATTGCTCCTGATTTGACGCGGGTGAGGCAGGAGGCCAGGACTCTTGCCGGAATTCCCTGGTTTGCTACGCAAAGGCAGGCCAAGAAGTTCGTTAAGTCCCGCTGAATCTTAATTGCAGTTTTTTCGGTTTGACACTTTGGGGGGCGGCTTCTATATTTTGTTGCGCTCTTACGTGTCTTCTAATTCACAGAGTCCATTGCGGATAAGAGCGTCAACCGGCGGGATGCCAGCGCGGTTTTGGTTCCGTCTCGGCTGACTCCACGAAAGGACGCGCAAGGACCCGAGATATACTGCGCAGGGCCACGTATGGGAACGACTTCCGTCAATTCATCCGATCTGAACGGCAAAGAGCTGTCTGCCGAGTTGCTTCCGGAGGGCCAGTTCCAAGGGGTCGTGGAGGAGGTGCTGGAGTCGACCCCCTTCATTGACATTCACACTCACCTGTTTTCTCCCGCGTTCGGAAAGATTGGACTCTGGGGAATCGATGAACTTCTGACTTACCACTATCTTGAGGCGGAATTCTTCCGCTCTTCGGACATCACGCCCGAACACTATTGGAAGTTTTCGAAGCGAGAACGCGCGGAGGCGATTTGGCAGGCGCTGTTCGTCGAGAATGCGCCTATTTCGGAGTCCACGCGGGGAATTGTCGCGGTGCTGAATGCGTTCGATTTGCCGACCGACTCGAGCGGTCTGGAGGAGGCGCGGGCTTTTTTCAAGGCGCAGCCACTCGAAGGGCACATCCGCAGAGTGCTGGAAATTTCTGGTGTAAGTTGCGTGGTGATGACCAATGACCCGCTGGATCCGGAGGAAGAGCCGGTATGGAAGAGCGGGGGACAGAAACACGAACTATTCCACGCGGTGCTGCGACTGGACCGGATCTTGTGGGGCTGGCCGAAGCATTGGCAGCAATTGGCGAGCCAGGGCTACGCCGTTGATGAAAAGGCAACTGGGAAGTCCATCGCGGAGATTCGCCGATTTCTGGCTGACTGGCAGAAGCGCATGCGGCCGCTATACATGGCCGTTTCTCTGACGGACGAATTCCGGTATCCCGACGAGAGCATCACGAGCAGAATCCTGGGAGAGGCCGTACTACCATCCTGCCGGGAACTCGGGCTGCCCATGTCTCTGATGATCGGAGTGCGGCGGCAAGTGAATCCAGCACTGCGTCTCGCGGGGGATGCGTTGGGCAGAGCAGACCTGCGCGTGCTCGAAAATTTGTGCCGGACTTTTCCCGAAAACAAGTTCCTGGTGAGCGTGCTGAGCCGCGAGAATCAGCATGAACTGTGCGTCTATGCGCGCAAATTCAACAACTTGATGCCTTTCGGCTGCTGGTGGTTCCTGAATAACCCGTCCATCGTGGAGGAAATCACACGAGAACGGATTGAGCTGCTGGGCACCAGTTTTATTCCGCAGCACTCGGACGCGCGCGTTCTGGAGCAAGTGATTTACAAGTGGCGGAACACGCGGCGGACCATGGCACCGATCCTTACGAACGCTTACAAGCTGCTCCAGAGAGATGGCCGAGGAGTGAGCCGCAGGGACATACAGCGAGACGTGAACCGCCTGTTTCGTTCGAATTTTGAAAACTTGACGCGCCTCCGCGGCGGCTGAGCGCTGGCTGCGAATCCTTCCATCATTGGCTCTGTTGCAAAGCACTAGACAAGAAACTGGCGATTGATTCCGTCAGCTTGCGGGGACAATCGGTGCGCGCCGTTGCGAGAGCCAGGCTTCTCTTGAGTGTGTGCCCGTGAATGCGAAACTTCTGAAAAAAATGAGAACGTCCCCTGAGCGCATGTTCCGGTAGGATTGAATGGCCGAAGCCGGATTCCACCAGGCGCTTAATGGCTTCCGTATCATCAGCTTCCATGACCACGTGAGGAGCCACGCCGATCTCCTGAAAAAAACGGTCGATAACCAGACGCACATTGCTGCGCCGCGGATAGAGCAAAAAGGGAGCGCCGTTCAGGTCCGAGGCGCGCAAAGAGCCGATATGTCCGCTGCCGACTTTGTTTGCGGAGGGGCGGACAACGAGCAACTCCTCTTCAAACAAGGGAATGATATTGAGGTCGTCTTCGGCTACAGGAAGGGAAATGAGAGCCAGGTCGAAGCGGCGGTCGAGCAGACCGGCAATCATTTCCTCGGTCACGCCAACGGTCACGCGGATTTCCGCGTTGGGATAGCGTTTGCGAAGTTGGCGCAGTGGGCCGCCCAGTTGGTAGATCAGAGTGGTGACCCCGGTGGCGAAATGGAAGGGACGCACGTCTTTGGAGAGGTCGTTCTCAAACTCCTGCTGAATGTGGCCCATCATTTTAACGACCTGTTTCGCGTGCTCGGCCAGACGCAAAGCCGCGGGCGTAGGAATCAGGCGCTTGCCGCGGCGCACAAATAGTTCCGTGCGGAGCTCATCGGCAAGGTTATGGAGCTGAAGACTGACGGCACCGGGGGAAAGGTGAATTTTTTCCGCCGCGCGGGTCATGCTCGGAGAGTCCATGACAGCAAGGAACAATTCGAGTTGGTGGATGTCCATTTACCTTCTCTCAATACTCATCGCCGTGCCCAAACGCACCGACGCAACTCTACCAAAAAATGAACGGCGGTGTGGCGTCTCGCGGCGAAGACGGGCTATGAGAATTGTTCACCGTGATGATATACACCTTGAGAGTGTTTTGACTTAATTCTCTGCTGCATATAAGACGGAGGGATTGTATTGCCGCAATCTGCGCCGCTGACGGAACAAAAATACGTTGTGCCGTTCGTGTTGGTCACAAGTTTGTTTTTCCTGTGGTCCATCGGCGTCAACTTAAATGACGTTCTGATTCCGCATCTCAAGAAGGCGTTTGATCTTACCGATTTCCAGTCTTCTTTCATTCAAGTTGCGTTCTTTGGTGGATATTTCCTGGCGGCGTTTCCCGCAGGCCGGCTCATGGAAAAAATCGGATACAAGAAAGGTATCCTCGTCGGGCTGCTCATCTGCGCTGCCGGGACTTTGCTGTTTCTTCCGGCGGCAAGCTCCAGAGTCTATGGATTCTTCTTGCTGGCCTTATTTGTCATGTCTTCCGGCCAATCTTTTCTGGAAGTGAGCGCCAATCCGTATGTGACCGTCCTTGGTCCGGCCGAGAGCTCGGAACGCCGGCTGAATTTTGCCCAGTCGTTCAACGCCGTAGGCGCCGCCCTCGTACCAACCTTGGGTGCCGCGTTCATTCTTTCTGGAATCGAGTACACGCCGACGCAAAGAGCCGCCATGAGTCCGCAACAGGTGCAGGCCTACATAACGTCGGAAGCGAATACGGTGAAGGTGCCCTATCTGGTCATCACCGGAATCTTTCTGCTGGTTGCCGCCCTGATCTACTTCGCTCACCTCCCGGAAGTCCAGCCGCATGAAAAGGATGAGCCAAGCGGCAATTCGCCGAAGAGCAGTGTCTTCAATCATTCGCATTTGATCAAAGGCGTTGTTGCTCAGTTCTTTTATGTAGGGGCGCAGGTAGGAGTGGGAAGTTTCGTCATTCGCTTCGTGAAGCACACCATGCCGGATACACTCGAAGACATGGCAGGGTGGGGGGCGCAATTCCTGACGGGAAATCATGGAGCTCAGGCCAGCTTCCTCGCGCGCATGATTCCGAATTCGCCTGAGAAGATGGCGGCACTGTTCCTGGTAGCGCATCAGACAGGATTCATGATCGGCAGGTTCTCCGGTTCGTGGATGATGAGGCGCATCCCGGCTCCCAGGCTGCTCTCCATCTTCGGCCTAGGGGCGCTGCTTTGCGTGGTGATCGGGATTGTCTCTTCCGGCTTTGTTGCTGTCCTGGCGATCGTGCTGGTGGGCTATTTCAATTCCATCATGTTTCCCACGATTTTTGCGCTCAGTTTGAAAAATCTCGGAGCCCTTACCAAGCGGGGCTCGTCGCTCCTGGTTATGTCCATCATTGGCGGTGCGCTGATTCCCGCGGCGATGGGGCGGATCTCAGACGCGAGTGACATTCAGGTAGCCTTCGTCATGCCGCTGATTTGCTATCTCTATGTAATTTATTTTGCGGTGCGGGGATACAGACCAAACCCTCCTTTGATCGCCCCTGATTCCGCAGCGGCCGCAGAGGCCAAATGACGAGACGCTATTACCTCACGCTGGATTTGAAGGACGATCCGAAATTGATCGCCGAATATAAGCGGTATCACGAGAAAATCTGGCCGGAAATCACGAAAAGCATCAAGGATGCGGGCATAGTCGATTTGGAGATTTATTCGCTCGGTACGCGGATGTTCATGGTGATGGAAGTGGACGAACAGTTTTCTCTTGAGAAAAAAGCTAAAGCGGATCGAGAAAATCCAAAGGTTCGAGAGTGGGAAGAGCTGATGTGGAGGTTTCAGAAGCCGCTTTCGAATGCCAAGCCGGGCGAAAAGTGGCTGCTGATGGAGAGAATCTTCAAGTTGGAAAGGTAATCGTGGCAAGGCGCCAGCATCGCGCGTACAAGATGTCGTCAGTTTGGGGCAGCGAAATGGAAATTATCTTCTTTCACGATTTCTCGGGGTACGATACAAAGGATTCCTATCAAATATGAAAATTACCGATGCCAAAGTGACTGTCTGCAGCCCGGGACGCAACTTCGTAACCCTGAAGATCACGACGGAAGACGGCATTTACGGCCTGGGAGACGCCACACTAAACGGCCGCGAACTCGCCGTCGTGAGCTATCTTTCCGACCACGTGCTTCCCCTGCTGATCGGGCGCGACGCCCGGCGCATCGAGGACATCTGGCAATACCTTTATAAGGGTGCGTATTGGCGGCGCGGTCCCGTCACGATGTGCTCGATCTCTGCAGTCGATATGGCACTTTGGGACATCAAGGGCAAGGCATTGAATGTGCCCGTCTATCAATTGTTCGGAGGTGCTTCGCGCGACGGCGTTCTTGTTTACGGCCACGCCAGCGGAGAAGACATCGAAGATACAGTCAAAGCAGTCGCCGCGTACATCAAACTCGGATATAAAGCGATTCGCGCACAGAGCGGCATACCTGGATTGGAAAGCACCTACGGGGTCGGCCGCGGCAAAATGTACTATGAGCCAGCGGAAAAAGACGCTCCGCCGGAAAGCGCCTGGAGCTCCGAACGCTACGTGAATTTTGTTCCGCGATTATTTGAGCGGCTGCGCAAAGAATTTGGCGAAGATCTTCCCTTGCTGCACGATGTCCATCACCGGCTGACGCCAATCGAAGCGGCGCGCCTTGGAAAGAGTCTCGAACCTTTTCACCTGTTCTGGCTGGAAGATCCCGTTCCGGCCGAGCTGCAGGAAAGTTTGCGCCTGATCCGCCAACACACCACTACGCCTATCGCGATCGGCGAGGTTTTCAATTCGATCTACGATTGCCAGCAACTTATCCAGGAGCAACTCATCGATTACATTCGGACCGCGGTTGTGCACGCCGGCGGAATATCGCATCTGCGAAAGATCGCCAGCCTGGCCGAACTGTATCACGTCCGCACCGGGTGCCACGGCGCCACAGACATGAGTCCCGTGTGCATGGCCGCCGCGCTGCATTTTGATTTGAGCATCCATAATTTTGGAATTCAGGAGTATATGCACCACAGCGAAGAGACAGAGCGCGTCTTTTCTCATTCCTACAGTTTTTCCGGCGGTATGATGCATCCCGGCGATGCTCCCGGCCTCGGCGTGGACCTGGATGAAGCTCTTGCGTCGAAATATCCATATCGGCGGGCGTATCTTCCCGTAAATCGCAAACTCGATGGCACCATGCACAGTTGGTAGGATTGCTTAATGGACCCAGCACAACCCACTTCCGCATCCGATATCTTGGCGCCCCAGCCGCAAGCTGGGACCGCGATAACTGTTCCTTCTCGTGTTGGATACTTTCGCTGGGTCATCTGCGGCCTCCTGCTGCTTGGCACGACAAAGAACTACATGGACCGCTGGGTCCTCTCCGCACTGAAGACCACGCTGCAGCATGACCTCGGCTGGAATGAAATCAATTACAGCAATGTGGTGTTTGCCTTCCAGGCGGCTTACGCGGCTGGCATGCTCGTCGTCGGCAGATTTATCGACCGGGTCGGTACGCGATTGGGCTATGCCATCGTTATGATCTTCTGGAGCTTCGCTTCCATGGCTCACGCCATCGGAACCTCGCTCTCGAGTTTCTTTATGGCGCGGATCGCGCTCGGCTTCGGGGAAGCGGGAGTGTTTCCGGCCAGCATCAAGGCCGTTGCGGAATGGTTTCCCGCGAAGGAGCGCGCGTTGGCTACCGGCATCTTCAACGCGGGCACGAATGTTGGAGTGATCCTTGCTGGGCTTTCCGTGCCCTGGATCACTCTCCATTTTGGCTGGCGCTGGACCTTTGTGATTGTAGGCTCGCTCGGTTTTGCCTGGCTCGCCTTGTGGCTCTTGCTCTATCGGAAACCAGAGAACCACCCGCGCTGCTCCAAGGCGGAGCTCGAATACATCCTTGGTGATGCGCCGCAACCTGTTGAGAAAATTAAATGGTTGAACCTCTTGCCATATCGGCAAACGTGGGCCTATGCCTGCGGAAAATTCCTGACTGACCCAATCTGGTGGTTCTATCTTTTTTGGGTGCCTGATTTTCTCGAACGTCAGCACGGGGTGCACCTGGCGCAACTGGGCCTTCCGATTGTGGTGATTTATCTGATTTCCGACGTCGGAAGCGTAGCCGGAGGTTGGTTCTCGTCTTCTTTGATCCAGAAGGGAGTTTCTGTAAACGCGGGACGCAAGATTGCCATGCTCGTGTGCGCGATCGGCATCGTTCCCATTGTGTTTGCCTACCGCGTTTCTGGATTGTGGCCGGCGGTTCTGCTGGTCGGTCTTGCTGCGGCGGGCCACCAAGGCTTCTCCGCAAATCTTTATACCCTGACTTCTGACATGTTTCCGAAGCGAGCAGTAGCCTCCGTCGTCGGGATTGGGGGAATGGCAGGCGCGGTTGGCGGGATGCTCATCGCGAAAATCGTTGGCTATGTTTTACAATGGACGGAGAGTTATATGATTCCCTTCGTGATCGCCGGTTCAGCGTATCTCGTGGCGCTTGCCATGATTCAACTTCTGAGTCCCAGGCTGGAGCCAGCCAAAATCAATTGAGAAGCCAAACGTGAATCTCAATCCTGTTGCGGATAATTTTCCATTAAGAGCGCGGCTGGAGTGAGCGTATGGGACTGACGATCCGACCAAAGAAAGAATGCCGCTGGGACCTGGTCAGTCTGGGCGAGGTGATGGTACGGCTCGACCCGGGCGACCGGCGCATCGCCACAGCGCGGTCCTTTGAAGTGTGCGAAGGCGGTGGCGAATACAACGTCGCGCGCGGGCTGAAGCGTTGCTTTGGCTTGGACACGGCCATCGTCACCGCGTTCGCCGATGATCCCGTTGGGCGCCTTCTTCAAGACCTCCTCTATCAGGGCGGCGTGGACCAGTCTTTGATGCGCTGGGTCGAGCACGACGGCGTTGGCCGCGCCGCCCGCAACGGGCTGAATTTCACTGAGCGCGGCTTTGGTGTGCGTGCGGCGCTGGGGAGTTACGATCGCGGACACACCGCAGTCTCTAACCTGAAGCCGGGCGATATCGACTGGGAGCAGATCTTTGGAAAGCAAGGTGCCCGTTGGTTTCATACCGGAGGAATCTTCTGCGCCCTTTCAGCGACAACACCGGAAGTAGCCCTGGAGGCCATGCAAGCCGCCAGGCGACACGGAACAATTGTCTCCTACGACCTGAACTATCGAGCGTCGCTTTGGAAATCCCTTGGCGGCAAGAAGCAAGCGCAGGAAGTGAATCGCCGCATCGCGCCGCACGTCGACGTCATGCTCGGCAATGAAGAAGATTTTTCAGCGGCGCTCGGCTATGACGTTCTGGGCATGGATGAACATCTTTCGGCATTCGAAGTCGAAGGCTTCAAGCAGATGATTGCGAAAGTCGTGAAGGATTATCCGTTCAAAGTGGTTGCCACGACTCTTAGAAAGGCCAAAACTGCGACGCTGAATGATTGGGGCGCCATCAGTTATCACGACGGAAAGTTCTACCAGGCTAAGAATCGCGAAAACCTGGAAATCTTCGATCGCGTGGGAGGCGGCGATTCGTTTGCTTCCGGTTTGATTTACGGATTCCTGGCCGGACAAGATCCCCAGTGGTCCGTGGAGTGCGGCGCGGCGCACGGCGCGTTGGCTATGACCACGCCCGGCGACACTTCCATGGTGACCTTCCAGGAAGTAATGCAAGTGATGAAAGGCGTTGGAGCGCGCATCGCACGTTGACGACGAAGTGCCGAGGAACGGTGAATGGACAAACAAGAAGTTCGCGAGCGAATACTGGAAATAGGAATCGTGCCGGTCGTCCGCGCGGCGTCAGCACGCGAAGCGCGCATCGCCGCGGATGCAGTTTGCGAAGGCGGCATCCCCATCGTGGAAATCACCATGACCGTGCCGGGCGCCGTCGACGTCATCCGAGAGCTTGCAAATAAGGCCGGATCGCAAGTCCTGGTTGGAGCGGGAACAGTGCTCAACGCTGAAACCGCGCGGCGCTGCCTCGATGCGGGAGCGCAATTTCTTGTCAGCCCGGGGCTCAACGTTCCAACGGTGGCGCTTGCGGCAAGGGAAGGGAAGCTGATGATGGCCGGTGCCTTGACCCCGACCGAGGTGATGGCCGCTTGGGAGGCAGGCGCGGACTTTGTGAAGATTTTTCCGTGCGGCCAGGTCGGCGGAGCGAAATACATCAAGGCGCTGAAGGGTCCATTTCCGCAAGTTCCATTTGTTCCGACGGGCGGGGTCAGCTTGAATACAGCGGCCGAATTCATCGAAGCAGGCGCTGCTGCGTTGGGCGTCGGCGGGGAATGCGTGCAGGCGGAGGCGCTGAAGGCAAACAAGCCGGAAATCATTGTCGAAAATGCGCGCAAATTCCTCGCCATCGTGAAGCAAGCTCGGGCGCAGATGGCATCATCGGGCATCGCCGCCAAGAGCAGCCGCTGAAGCGCGATTCCGAAATCTGAAAGTCTTTGACAGCGTCCCCGATTTCAGGCCTTCCCGACTTCCGCTCCTGGCAATGTTCCAAAAATTTTCTTCGGCTATGGCCACCTTGCGTGGTATAATTCGCTTCAGGAAGTATTGCGAGTTTCTTCGGACAAGCCAGTTTTTGCATCATAATTGAAGTCCGTTTCTCTTCCTTGAAAGCCCTTTGTTAGGCATAAACCAACCGAAAACGCACCCTTTAGAATCAGCAACTTACGAAATGCAAACTTTGTAAGTCCTTTGTTTTGAATTCATACAAAATGCCCGGGACGTACCCCCGGGGGTACCCCCCTGCCATCGTAAAATGATCCTGTTCACGCCGTCGACTATTGGTTGACGCCGCTTGCCAGGAAGCCGCCGTCCACGGCCAGCAAATGCCCCGTGACAAAACTCGCGGCATCGGACGCCAAAAAAACCGCGGCGCCGGCAAGCTCGTCGAGTTGGCCAAACCTTCGCATCGGAGTGCGCATTAGGAATTCCTTCCCACGTTCCGTGCCATCCAGCAACGCCGCATTCAAGTCTGTTCGGAATACGCCCGGAGCGAGCGCATTCACGCAAATTCCTGACGGAGCCCATTCGATGGCCAGTGATTTGGTGAGCGAAGCAACGGCCGCCTTGCTGGCGCTGTAGGCGGCAACTTGAAAGAGCGCTACAAATGAGGAGAGCGAGGCAATATTGATGATCCGGCCGTAGCGCTGCTCGATCATATGCCGCCCGAACACGCGGCAGGCCCGCACCGTCCCCTTCAAATTTGTTTCGAGGATGGCGTCCCAATCGGAATCCGGAAATTCGAGCGTGGGCATTTTCTTCGTGCGCCCGGCGCAATTCACAAGGATTTGAACGCTGCCGAATTCAGCGCACACCGATTGCAGCAGCCCCTCCAGGCTCGCATTGTCGGTGACATCGCAAGTTTGCGTCAGCGACCGTCGCCCGAGCGAGACGACCGCAGCCGCAGCCGCTTTCACTTGCTCCGCGCGCCGCCCTGAAGGCACCACATTTGCTCCGGCCTGCGCCAGCGCGCGAGTGAGCGCGAGCCCGATACCGCTGGTTCCGCCAATCACAACTGCGGTCTTGTTATTCAGGTCGAGAAGCGGATGGCCCATGAAGGTCTCCTCAAACGTCGCAATTTCGAAGCGTGAAACGGTTGGTTCCCATTGTAATGTGAGAAGCATGCCGAAAGCGTTGAGTATTGCTAAACACTTTGTTTATCAGGCTTGATTTGACATCGTTCAGTGGCCTGTGCCTCGTCAAAACTCTGGCCGACCGCAGAATCAAGAGCTTACAACAATACTTCCAATCGTTGATCTGGTATAACTGCCTGCCATGTTAAGCTTGCTTCTCCTCTGGCTTGGAGCCCTGATTCGTCTTTTCCGCAGTCGCGGAAATCTTGTTTTGGAGAATCTCACGCTCCGACAACAACGCGCGGTACTGAAACGGCGGCATCCTCGCCCGAGCCTCGGCCTCTTCGATAAGCACTTTTGGGTCATTGCTCGGCGGGTCTGGTCGGCTTGGAAGGAATCCCTCATCATCGTTACGCCCGAAACAGTCGTCCGCTGGCACCGGACTGGTTTTCGTATGTACTGGAGGCTGATCTCCAGAGTCCGGAGGGAGGTTGGAAGAAGACCGACGCCGAGGGAGGTTCGCGAGCTGATCTTTCGGATGGTTGCTGACAACCCAACCTGGGGAGCACCGAGGATACATGGGGAACTCCTCATGCTCGGCTTTGACCTTTCCGAGAGAACCATCTCTCGTTGGATGAGACGAGCACCGAGAGATTCTGACCCGGCCAAGCGCTGGCTGGCCTTCCTTCGAAACCATCGGGAAGCGATTGCGGCCATGGATTTATTCACCGTGCCAACGATCACGTTCGGCGCGCTCTACTGCTTCTTCGTCATCAGCCACGATCGTCGACGCATCCTGCACGTTAACGTCACGAAGCATCCGACGAGCGGTTGGATCATCCAGCAGTTGCGGGAGGCGTTTCCATTTGGGTCTGCTCCCAGGTATCTCATCTTCGATCGGGATGCGAAATACGGGTTGGAAGTTCCCGGGACCCTCCGATCCCTGAATATATCCCCGGTCCGCACCTCCTTCGAGAGTCCCTGGCAGAACGGTGTAGCGGAGCGTTGGATCGAAAGTTGCCGACAAGACCTGCTGGACCACATTGTCGCGGTGAATGAACGCCATCTGAAGCGATTGCTCTCCGAGTATGTTCGTTACCACCATGAGGACCGCACGCATCTTGGGTTGGGGAAGGGAACCCCGGACTACAGAATTCGCTCCACCGCCTCGGGGCGCGTTCTTTCTCAGGATCGACTGGGCGGGCTGCATCATCGTTACGTCCGGGCTGCCTGATCCGGACCAACTTTT